>JAEIGA010016843.1_pt1 | contig 11118 bp, 9 predicted proteins | sample 9270691 | NCBI WGS metagenome assembly JAEIGA01 (sample SAMN17057246, study PRJNA624740) | gut metagenome | biome: biome; isolation source: fecal sample | host: Bos grunniens | place: China: Xizang | collected 2019 | reverse complement strand
TTGTTCCCTATTGTTGGCAAAGTGTGGGATGGTCGTATGCGCTATCAAGGTGCTGAATATCAACTCAGTCAGCATGGTTTTGCTCGTGATTGTGAGTTTGAGGCAATCGATGTGCTTGAATTGAACCGAAAATTCAATTGTCGTTTTTCTACATCCAAAGCATTAGCATTCGTATTGCATTCTAACGCGGACACTCGTCAACTCTATCCTTTCAATTTCTCTTTATATATAGCTTATCAACTCAAAGGTCGTGAGGTAGAGGTCTATTGGATTGTAGAAAACCATACTGGTGGAGATATTTATTTCCAAATAGGAGCGCACCCAGCATTTAATTATCGTGATTTTGATCCTGATGCTGATATACAAGGCTATATGAAGTTTGATAAGAGCGGTGATTTGTCGCTTACACGACTTGAGTGTGGCGGTTATGCTGCCCAAGAGCGTACATTGATGAATGTTCCCGCTGCGGGTATTCCTATTACAAAAGAGACATTTGCAGGTGATGCACTTGTGTTTGAAAAACAATTGAATAGAGTTGCATTATGTGATAAATCAGGTAATCCATACGTGGAAGTAGCGTTTGAAGCTCCTGTAGTGGGACTTTGGTCGCCTGCCAAAACAGGGTATGCGCCATTTATGTGTATTGAACCATGGTATGGTCGTTGCGATGATAGCCATTTCGAAGGCGACTACAATCAAAAACCATATATCAATCATCTTGTAAAAGGCGAGGTTTTTGCATCCAAATATACTATGCGATTTATGTGATTTTCACATCAAAACAGTGAAAACGCGAAAAAATAGACTTTAATAAATTAAAATAAGAGCTATATTTCATGTAAATATAGTTCTTTTTTTATGTATTATGATGTATTTATTATAATAATTTAAAATTTAAAGTATTGATTTATAATTATGTATAAAAATATTGTAAAAAAACACAAAAAATATTTGGTGGATTCAAAAAAAGGTGCTATCTTTGCATCGCAATTGAGAGAGATACTTAATCAATCGAGAGAGCGACAATGGTGTGGTAGTTCAGCTGGTTAGAATACCTGCCTGTCACGCAGGGGGTCGCGGGTTCGAGTCCCGTCCATACCGCAAAAGAGTTCAACTAAGTTGTTGGACTCTTTTTTTGTATATAATATCGTTGTTTGAGGAATAATTTGTATATTTGCAAATAATTTTTGTTTTATGAATTTGAAGTATATAATATTATTATTCTTGGTTTTTTGTGTTGCTTGTGAGCGGTATGAGCAGCAGGGGGGAGAGTTGGCGTATATGGAGAGTTGGAATGTGGATTTTGGTTTGGCTTCAGGGAATTGTGTGGTGCATGATGATACGTTGTATGTGTTGTTTGGTAGAGAGGATGGAGGAAGTGCAGAGGAGCCGTCGAAGATGTGGAGATGTGCGCCGATGTCAGATTTGAGTGATTGGCAAGAGGTGGAAATGCCTTTGGCTCCGCGAGTAAGTGCGACGGCGATTGCTGTGGGGGATAAGTTGTATGCCGGATTGGGTTTTTGTGGTAAGGTTTATAATAAGACTTCTTTGTTGCGCGATTGGTGGGAGTATGATTTTGCTTCTAAGGAATGGACTCAATTAGCTGATTTCCCGACAAAAGATGTGGTTGCGCCAGTGGTATGGCTTGATGAGGGGTATATTTATGCGGCATTGGGTTTTGCTGAAAACTTCTCTAAAAATGTGTATCGTTATGATATATCGGATGATAGGTGGGAGCAAGTTGATAAGTTGGAGGAGTTGTTGGTTAGATCAGATGCTGTGGGGGTAAGAGTGGGAGATTGTGTTTATTTTGGATTGGGTTATGGCATTGAGATGAAAAATGATTGGTGGCGATATGATTGGACGAAAAAGGAGTTGCTGAAGTGTGGAAAGATGTCTGGTCGGGGTAGAGTGTTTGCATCGGCGGTTGCGGTTGATGATAATGTTTATGTTTTGGGTGGTCGTTATTTTGGTGGCACTGAGACTCGTGAACATTTTTATGAAACAATCATTTTTTATAATACAGCGAATGATGCGTGGCATACTTTGGGGCGTATGGAACAGGCTGCGGAAAATATGATTGCGTTTGAGTATAATGGTGATTTGTTTTGGGGATTAGGACAATGCCAAGACGGATTGTTTGTGAAGAAAATTTATAGGAGGGAAATGAAATGATGAATGATGAATGTGGAATGAGGAATTGTAGATTACTATATTTATTGTTTTTGTGGGTTGTTGCAATGCCTTGTTGGGCGTGGCGAGCATGGCCGTTGCCGATGGATTCGGTTGATAATGACAGGGATACGTTGTGCTATTATGGCGAATTTATGGGGTTGGCATCGTCGGGGAAGTTTGCGCCTTTTTGGATGTCGACTAATACGGATGGGATTGTTGGTGTGTCGCCTTTCAGTACATATTTGCGTGGTGGTATAGAGAAAAAGGCTGTGCGTCAGGCTCGTTGGTGGGATTATTCGTATGGAGCACAGATTGTAGTTGGCGGTCAACAGTCAACAGTCAGCAGTCGATGTTCAACGGATTTTCGGTTTCAGATTGTGAATTTGTATGCGCATGCTCGGTTGTGGTGTTTTGATATTACTGCGGGTGTTAAGCCGTTTGATGTTGGTAATCAGGATTATGAGTTGTCGACTGGAGGATTTTTGTTTTCGCGTAATGCACCATCGATGCCTCGTGTCTCGGTGGGGATAGATAGGTACACTGCTTTTCCGTTTACGTATGGGTATATGGAAATAAAAGGGGGCGTTACGCAGGGATGGTTTGTAGATAATATTGGTGTTAGGGGGGCGATGTTACATCATAAGTATTTGGGAGTTAGATTAGGTGGAAAGTTGCCTGTTAATGTTAGTTATGAATTTCATCATGCGGCACAGTGGGGTGGAGTATCGTCTGTTTATGGAGAGTTGGGCTCGTCGATTCGAGATTGGTGGAGTGTGTTTAAGGCTTCGTCAGGTGGCGTGATGGGTAATGACCAGATAAATGCAATGGGTAATCATATTGGTTCACAGATGTTGGGTTTGGAGTTGAGACATGAGGGGTGGTATGTGAATGCTTATTGGCAGTCGTTGTTTGAAGATGGACCGATACGTTATATGTGGAATGCAAAAAATGCAGTAGATGGACTGTGGGGAGTTGCGATAAAGCAGTCGTATTGGCCTTTTATAGAGGCATTGATATACGAGTTTTTTGCAACGACAGACCAGTCGGGACCAGCGCATGACATAGATGGAATTATTTTTGGGGGTAAGGATGACTATTTTGATAACATAATATATTCGCAGGGTTGGAGTTATTTTGGGCGTACGATAGGTAATCCTTTTATTACATCTCCTATTTATGGTGGTTTGATTACAACTGAAAATAATCGTACTTTTACACATCATATTGCTTTGAAGGGAGATATTTATGGTTTTAATTATTTGGTGCGATATAGTCATTCTGATAATTTTGGCACATACGAAATGCCAATGAGAACATATAATAATGCTCTTTATTTGTCGGTACAAAAACTTGTACCTCAAGCATGGAATCTTAATTTTGGGGTGGCAGTTGGAGCTGATTTTGGTTCGCAGTTTGGTAATTCGTTTGGCGCAATGGTTACAGTTGCACGTAGTGGAATAATATGGAAATCAAAACGATGAAAAAACTTTTAATTATAACACCTGTAAAAAATTCGATTGATTTGACGGAGAAAACTATTCGTGCAGTGATGGATAGTGAAGAAAAACAGCATTTTCGATATGTTGTTTATGATGATTTTTCGGAGATTGAAACTGCGCGAAAATTGGATGATTTGGCGAGAGAGTTGGATTTTGAAGTTGTTCATTTGTCGGATTTTGTAGATTCGCCTTCGCCTAATTATAGGTATATTCTGCAAGAAGCGCAAAGATTGTGTGTTGCAGAAGATAGGCATTTGGTTATTGTAGAATCGGATGTTGTGGTTAATAAAGATACATTTGTGAAATTGAATGAGGCTGTGGATGAGGGGGTAGGTTTGCTGGCTTCGGTCACTGTGGATGAAAGTGGCAAGGTGAATTTTCCGTATCTATATGCGCAAACATGGAAAAATGAAGATAGAGTAACCAAGAAACGTATTAGTTTTTGCTGTACATTATTGACAAATGAATTTTTGAAATCATACAATTTTGGAAATCTTGATGTTACAAAAAATTGGTATGATGTGTTTATTTCGCATAAAAGTGTAGAATTAGGGTTTAAGAATATTCTTTTGATGACAGATAGGGTGTTGCATCGCCCTCATAGTAGTCGTCCTTGGAAATTGTTGAAATATACAAATCCGTTGAAGTATTATTGGATTAAATATACCAAAGGATTTGATAAAATATAGTGTATGCTTGTTTCTGTAATAGTACCAGTATATAATTCGGAGCAATATATTGCAGAGGCTTTAGACTCGGTGTTGGCTTCTGATTATTCTGATATTGAGGTAATTTGTATAGATGATGGTTCGTCCGATTCGTCATTGCAGATACTTCAAGAGTATGCGTTGCGGGATAATCGTGTGAGGGTTTATTCTCAAAAAAACGCAGGGGCTTGTGTCGCTCGCAATTATGCTATTTCGCTTGCTACGGGAGAATTTGTTTTGCCAGTAGATTCAGATAATAAAATCACATCTACATTTATTTCTCGGGCGGTGGCAGTTATGCTTTCTGATGAGGAAATAAAAGTTGTTGCCCCTCGTGCAGAGTATTTTGGCGATAAATCAGGTGAATGGAAGTTGCCACCATTTTCGTTGAATCTTTTAGCGAGGAAAAATATTATTGATACATGTGCAATGTTTCGTAAATCAGATTGGGAGCGAGTAGGGGGGTATTGTGTAGAGATTAAGACACGTGAGGATTGGGCGTTTTGGATTGCAATGTTGAAAGATGGAGGTAAGGTTGTACGTTTGCCAGAGATAGAATTTTATTATCGTGTGCGTGCAACATCAAAGAGAGCAACCAATCGTCATCGTAAATTCGATGTTATTGATACTTTGAATAGGTTGCATCCCGAATTTTTTGAACGCGAGTTAGGTGGTCCTTTACGTCATCGTCGTTCTTGGTCAAAAATGATAAATGGGTTGTATCGATTTGTTCATCCTCGAAAGATTGAGTTGGCATGTGAGTTTAGGGATTTAGAATATTGGGTGAAATCACTACCTGTAAGATGGCAAAATGGAGAGGGTAGAGTGATTCATAATCGGAGGAATGAGTTGAGAGATATGCAGTTAGGTGGAGTTGATGTAGTAGTGAAATCTTTTGCAATTCCGAATTTTATAAATCGTATTGCTTATGGATTTTTGCGTAAATCAAAGGCGCAACGTTCGTTTGAATATGCTATGAAATTGAATGAATTGGGCATATATTCACCTGCGCCAATCGCCTATTATACTGAAAGATGCGGTCTTTTGTTTTCCCGTAGTTATTATATTTCTGAAAAGTCGCATTGTAGATATACCTTTTATGATGTAATTGAGAATAAAAATTTAGAAAATAGGGAATTATATTTAAAGCTTGTAGGTAAAATGACAGCTCGTTTGCATCAAGCAGGTATTTATCCATTAGATTATTCGGGTGGGAATATTTTGCTTGATGTGGTTGATGGTGAGCCTCAATTTGAGTTGGTTGATTTGAATCGAATGTCGTTTGGGTATGTAGATTTAGATAGAGGTTGTCGTGGTTTTGAGCGATTGAATGTTGAGCCTGAAGCATTGATAATTATGGCACGAGAGTATGCAAAGGAGCGTGGTTTTGATGAGTCTGTGTGTATTGAATTGATACAAAAATATCGTTGGTATAAACATCAAAAATAAATGAAAGCAACAATAATAATTTCTGTATATAAGAACACTAAAGCTCTATTTTGGGTATTAGAGTCGTTGCGTTGTCAGACTTGTAAAGATTTTGAAATAATTGTTTCAGAAGATGGAGAGTGTGATGAGATGCGTAGTTTTGTAGAGCAGTATGATTGGTTTTGCGAGCATCAACATTTAACACAAAAAGATGATGGTTGGCGTAAAAATAGGGCCCTTAATCGTGCTATTTTAGCGGCAAATAATGATTGGCTTATTTTTATTGATGGCGATTGTGTTGTTCATTGTAGATTTGTAGAGATGCATCTTCGCTATGCGAAACCTAATAGAATTTTGTTGGGCCGTCGTGTGAAATTGTTGAAGGCGATAACAGAAAAAATAATGAATGGTACAATTGCCTTGTCGAAAATAGGTTGTGCCATGATAAGGTATATTTTTGTTTCAGGTGCAAAACAAGTAGAAGATGGTATATTTGTTCCGTTTTTCTTAAATAAAGAAATTCATAAAGCGAAGCGTTTGATAGGTTGTAATATGTCGTTCTCAAGAGAGGCAATTATGTCAATCAATGGATTTGATGAAGATTATGTAAAACCTTGTGTTGGTGAAGATTCGGATATAAATTGGAGGTTTAAGGCTATGGGGTATGAGTTTTATAGTGTGCGAAATCGTGCTATTTTATATCATTTGTATCACAAAGAAAATTGGGTTGAATTCTCTGAAAATAAGGCAATGATGAAACAAAAACAGATAGTCGGGAAAGTTCAGTGTGAAAGAGGTATAAATTTGCATAAATAGGTTTATGATTTCAATCGTAATTTGCTCTCGTTCCAATAATATTCCGTTATCTCTGCAACGTAGTATTTCTGCTACTATTGGTGTTGAGTATGAGTTGGTTGTTGTGGATAATTCAAAGAACCAATTTTCGATATTTCAAGCCTATAATGTTGGAGTGCAAAAAGCAAAGTATCCGTACATTTGTTTTTTGCATGAAGATGTTGAATTCGTTGCTGATTATCTTGATTGGGGAAAATCTTTAATTGAAATACTTTCTGATGTAAATACTGGGGTTGTCGGTATTGCAGGAAGTGATATTGTAACTCGAATACCAGCCCCATGGTCGTTTTTTCGACCTGCTAAAAAGATGAATATTATTCAAGGTATTAAGAATAATCAAGGAGAACTGTTTTTTGAGCAAAGATGTTTGCCACGTGGGAATAGCGAAAAATTTTTGCCTGTTATTTTGTTGGATGGTGTATTTCTTGCAATGAGAAAACAACTTTTTGATGAAATAGCTTTTGATGAGAAAATATTAGCTTTCCATGGGTATGATTTTGATATAACACTACAGAGTTATTTTCTTGGTTATCAAAATTATGTGATGTATGATAATATACGATTAAAACATTTTTCTTTGGGTAATATTGATAAGAAATATTATGAAAATCTGATAAAGGTTTTTTCGAAGTACGAAGAAAAATTGTCTATAGCGGTTGTAGAGAACAAAAAAAAATGGCACAATATATGTGCCATAGAGCGTAAGCAATTAAGACGTTTTTGTTTGAATTTATTGAAAACTGGATTTTCTCCAAAATATGTTATAGATATATTTGTTTACTATTCAAAACTTATAAATTTGCCAAGGTTTAAATATTATTCGTTACTTGTTTATTTTCAGATTCGTTGTTTGTTTTGGAAGTAGGTGATAATATTAGAATATACAAGAACCAAGATAAAACGAATATTGATAAGTGTGAGCCGTAACTTTCGGTTAGTCCTTGTAGTGTGAAAATCAGTATAAAAAGGAATAGTAGTAATTGCTGTTTTCTTTTTGTTAGTATTATTGGCAAAAATAAAATACAACTTATTAGAATAAGTCCGATTATACCAAATTCAATTGTAGATTCTAAAAAAATATTGTGTGCATGTAGGCTGTACTTGTCGTAATTAGGAAAATCAATAAACCAAGGAATTAAAAATTCGGTATTTAAAGATTCATTTTCAAATAATTTATCTACTAATGTAGAGCGGCCATCGCTAATGCCATATCCCAAGATAGGTTTTTCTTTTATCATTTCAATGGCTTCACTCCAAATATATAATCGAGGGTTTTGACTATTCTGAAAATCTTTTGCTCTATAGTTAGTTGTGAAGATGAGATGTGTGACGAATATAGATATTATTATAAATGGTATAAGTAGGTATTTGCTTTTTTTGTAGGTGTAATAATAGGCTAAAATACAGATTATTATTAATGTGGTAAATATTCCTATTCTTCCCTCTGACGTGATTATTGTTAGGGCTGACAATACCATAAATAAAGCAGTAGAGACGCAATATATTGCGTCTAGTCTCCTTAATTTATCACTTTGAGTTATTCCATAAAAGCCAAATATAAAGCCACAATTCATATATAAATTAAAGTTCATGTGCGAAATATGCATTATTTGGCTTCTATAGTTTGCTATAGCAAGTTGATATGCTTGGAAAGAATCAAAGGTAGAGAGCTTAAAATCAATTTGGTATAGTATATATAGTAGAATTATAATGCCAGTTGACATTATCGGAATAGCTAAATGTTGAGGTTTTAATTTAGGGTTAATATTTGTAAATAATCCTAATAGCCCCATAATTAATAAGCCTATTCTTTTTTCAGTTGTTATTTGGAAATAAGGTAAATTGGTTTCTTCAAATGGGTGCCAAATCCAAATGCAGAGATAAAATAATATCATGGCAACGAATGTCCATTTCGTTTTATCCCATTTCACATTCGTATATCGTTTATTGACAATGATGTCTAAACCGACAGATATGAAGTATGTGTATAATGCAGGACGTTGATAGTCAAATGGCAATATTAGAGTAGCAGCTAAATATATAGCACATAATACATTAATCCATTCCACCGTTTCCGGTAGAATGGATTTTATTTTGTTATATGTGTTTATTGTGTTCATTAAAGCCCAAATTCAGCTTTCACTTTATCTACAAAGTCTAATTTCTCCCAAGTGAATAATTCTACTTCGTAGCAACGATATGGTTCATAGCGAGTTTCGTAGCATTTTGTCACTGTGCGAGGGGTGCGCCCCATGTGTCCATATGAAGCTGTTTCTGCATAGATAGGGTTGCGAAGTTTCAATCTTTGTTCAATTGCGTATGGGCGCATGTCGAATATTTTCAACACTCGTTCTGCTATTTCGCCGTCCGACATAGCCACTTTCGATTTTCCATAAGTGTTGATATACAAGCTTACAGGCTCTGCTACACCGATAGCGTATGCCACTTGCACCAATATCTCGTCTGATACGCCTGCTGCGACAAGGTTTTTGGCGATGTGGCGTGCTGCGTATGCTGCTGAACGGTCCACTTTTGATGGGTCTTTACCCGAAAAAGCACCACCACCGTGAGCACCTTTACCCCCGTATGTATCAACAATAATTTTGCGACCAGTCAAACCTGTATCGCCGTGAGGACCACCAATCACGAATTTGCCTGTTGGATTCACGTGTAGAATAATATTGCCTTTGAAGTATTTAGCTAAATAAGGGTATTTTGCCAACACTCGAGGCAACAATATTTTCTCTACATCTTCATGAATTTGTTTTACCATTGCCTTGTCAGCCTCCTCTTGAGAGATAAAGTCATTGGCAGTGATAAACTCGTCATGTTGAGTCGAAACAACGATAGTATGTACTCTTTCAGGATAGCCATTGTCGTTGTATTCGATTGTCACTTGGCTTTTTGAGTCAGGACGAAGGTAAGTCATATCTTTTCCCTCTTTGCGAATAGCAGCCAACTCAATAAGGAGTATATGGCTTAAAGCCAACGATAAAGGCATATAATCATCAGTTTCGTTACAAGCATAACCAAACATCATACCTTGGTCACCAGCGCCTTGATTTTCTGCTTCTGCGCGTTCAACTCCACGATTGATATCTGCCGACTGTTCGTGTATTGCCGACAAAACGCCACACGAATTTCCTTCAAACATATATTCGCTCTTGGTATAACCAATGCGGTTAATCACTTTACGTGCAACATCTTGTACATCTACGTAAGCCTTACTTTTAACTTCACCGCCAAGAACAACTTGACCTGTTGTAACAAAAGTTTCACATGCCACTTTTGATTGTGGATCGAAAGCTAAAAACTCATCTAAGATAGCATCACTGATTTGGTCAGCCACTTTATCTGGATGACCTTCCGAAACAGATTCGGATGTAAATAAATAACCCATAATTCAATTATTGTAGGGACGCTCAGTTCGAGCGTCCGTTGTTAAATTCTAAATTAATTGGAAACGTGGATGTTGCAACTAGTAACTACTAACTAGTAATTACTAACTAACAAAAGATTTGACTTTGAAAAAATAAAAGGAAATAAGTTGTGCAGAACAGCACATTGAGATATTCCATTTTAGCATTTTTTTCTGTGGTTGCAAGCAGTCAAATCTCTCCACAGTTTCTGGGTGCAAAGTTATAAAAAAATATTTATATGTGCAACAATAGAAAATGCGTCTTTAATATCATTTGATTTTTTATGAAAATTTTGTATATTTGCAGATTGAAAAAAAAATTGGGAATGTTATGTCAATTATATCATCAGAATATAAAAGTTGGATTGGCGAACTGAAACAACGTATTCGTCAAAGTCAAATTAAAGCAGCCGTAAAAGTGAATACGGAGTTGCTTCAGTTGTATTGGGGGTTGGGAAAAGATATTGTTGAGAGACAGAAGTTGGCTCAATGGGGAGATGGTTTTTTGAAGCAATTGAGTGAAGATTTGATGAGTGAATTTCCTGAAATGAATGGATTTTCTGTGAGAAATTTACAGCAAATAGTAAAGTGGTATTCTTTTTATAATCAGGATGATATAATTGGGAAACAGCTTGTTCCCCAATTGTAGTAAGAGTTTTTTTGTTGTTAGTAGTAGTATTAATAGATTGAGTGGGAATTGATGAAAATAATAGTTTTGGGGGATGTAAAATGTAGTAAAAAATAATATTGATATGATATGTGCTTTTGGGTAAGTCTTTGATAGTTTGGGTTTTGTGGAATGAAATTCGCCAAACTTGTTGAAAAATGAAACTTTGGCGAATTGTGTATATCATTGAGAGTAGGAGATTATTGTTTGAAAGACTTGACTTTGGGTGAAAAATTTTGTATATTTGCAGATTGAAAATAAATTGGGATTATTATGGCAAAAAAGAAAGAGAAAGTGGAAGAACCACTTGAAAAGCAGTTGTTTAAGGCGGCTGATAAGTTGCGTAAGAATATAGATGCGGCTGAGTAT
>JAEIGA010016842.1_pt1 | contig 11118 bp, 31 predicted proteins | sample 9270691 | NCBI WGS metagenome assembly JAEIGA01 (sample SAMN17057246, study PRJNA624740) | gut metagenome | biome: biome; isolation source: fecal sample | host: Bos grunniens | place: China: Xizang | collected 2019 | reverse complement strand
TTCCTTTAATAAGATGAAGTCTACCATTCAGCTGTTTAAAAATCTCAATTGTCTTAGTACTATTATACCAAGAGATATCTCCAAGAATATAGACATCATCCTCGATGCCAACTGTTTCATTCCAAGAATTTATAATATACTCATCGTGCTCTCTAATAGAATTAAAAGGTCTATTATCAAAAGCAAGACAATTAATATGACCAAAATGAAGATCAGAAATAAAATAATTCATATTACTTCCTCTTTCTAAGTTCTTTTAAAATTTCTTTTAATGCATCTAAAATATAAATACTAAATAAAAAATTACCTATAGCTGCTGAAGCAATCACAGCCTGTACAAAGTCTGACATAAAACCTCCTTAATCTTCTACCTGATTTACTAGAATATCTGCAAACTCAGCGAAAGTATCGATACTAGAAAAATAATCACCCATAAAAGAATGCTTTTCTCTATATGTAAAACCTTCTACTATACGAGCCTGCCTATCAGTAAGCTCATAATATTCTTTAATATATTCAACGACATCTTCTGTAAGCTTTTTATTAAGCTCTGCCTGTTTTGTGCTTTTTGCAAGTTTTAACTCATCAACCATCTGATTGTGCTCTACTACCATCTCCCTATTACGTTTTACTGAAAGATTCTCATCAAAAACGTGATCAGGCATAAATTTACTAGGAATAGCTTCTTCAGGTGTATAGGTATAATGACCCTGATTATAAAAATCCCTAATATCAGATATATGAAGTCCCATGTTAAATCTCCTTTTCAAGCTCTTTAAGCTTAACCAATATTCTTTCAAACTCACGATCTACGTAATAGGCTTTTAACTCATTTGTTGGCAGCTTCCTAAACATATAATAAAATAATTCTCGTTCTTTCTGAATATCTTCTCTAAGCCAAGATATTTTATCTTTTAGCTCTCGCGATCGCTTTTTAAACAATTTAAACATAATAAAATCTCCATAAAAAAAATAGACTCTACTAATAATATTATACAACTAGTAGAGTCTATTTTTATTAAAATTTAATCAATTTCTTCATAAAAAAGTAAGTCCTCGAGCCACCTGGTAAAACGCTTACCAACCGAAGTCTTTCTAAAAAATCCGTCAGCTAGATAGACTAAGACTGCAGCAATAAATAACAAGCATATAATAGTAATTAAAACAAATACTTCCATAATGCTATGTAAGCCTCCTAAAAATATTATAACTTAAATTATTATACTTCAAATTATAATATTTGTAAATAAAGTTAATTAAGTTTTTCGCCACAGCAAGGACAATACTTAATATGGCACTGCCATATTTTTTGTCCGCGGCTATTTTGAATTACAGTAAAATTCTCATTAATTAATCTGCATCCTGACATGTGATAATTAAGTTTGAGATCTTTTTTAACTCCAAATCTCCTCATAATACTTACTCCTCTATATATTTAATTCCTGTAGCCTTAATCTTATTCATAAGCTCTTCATCAAGATCAAAAGGCTCAAAACCAAAACCAAATGTTTGTTTACTAAGAAAATAATAAAGCTTTCTTTCTGCCGTGCAACCTTTATAATTATAAGATTCGTCCATATATTTAGAGAAAGCATCAAAATCGTATGTTTTCTTCATTACGTTTTGTTTAAACTCGGCCTCGGTACAGTCCATGGTAATCTTACCTGTAATAGTACGTTTAGGACAAGTCTTTTTAATATCCGGATATGAATAGAACGAACCGTCATAATTCTGCAAAAGCTCAGATAGAGTTTTATCTTCATACAAGCTATCGAATAGATGATAAGTGACCGGTTTCTTAAGCTTGGTTAAAGTACATCTACGAATATCAAAATAAGAATGATGATAAGTAGAATTTTCTACTCCTGGATCAAACTCATAGTATTTTGTAATGGTACCAAGATATACATCATTAATAGTTGCAGTGCTAATTTTATCTCCAAAAGTAAACTTAGAAGTCTGGCTATGCTTCAAGGCAACCATCAGCTCTCTATCTTTTACACACTGCTTATAAGTATCAGAGCCTTCAACAGTCATGCCTACCTTACCTTTCTGAGTAATAAAGATAAGAGAACTTTGGCACTTACCATTTACGAAAGTGGCATTCTTTAAAAGATCTAGAAGCATGTCAGAATTGATACCAATAACAAACTTATTGTTATCTTTTGTAACGACACAATTCCAAAAAGAGAGCTTGCCGCCCTGAGAACTACCTCCGGCACAGTCTCGCAACTCAAGCTCAAAACCATTATTAGCAAATTCAAATTCTACCGGATTATGGTCAATTTCATATTCTCTTTCCCACTTACCAGTTTCTTCATTCTTATGGCTCGGGCCGTATTCAGTCCACTTAGCCCAATAACGGGCGCTTTCAAGCTGCTTTTTATTTGACGGGTCCACTAGGTAGGCCTGATATACATTTCTATATTGGTTAGATCTGCAGTAGATGCCAGACTCTTCATGCTCTGCTTTATCTCTACAGATCAACATGATTTTATCAATAAGTTTATATCCCTGATAATCCATTATTTACCTCACCATACTTTAATAAATCTAGCATTATCCTCAATATTGCGTTCCTTAGGTACCTCACCGTTATACCAAAGATTATTTGTTTCAGTGATTCGGCCATCATTCATCTCGATCTTAAAATATCTGCCAGCATGACCAAGAAAACCAGTATATTCCTTAGACTTCATACCGCCGTCATGATAACATTCACCATTTATAATAATGGCCGTTTCATCAAGTGTATCATTCCAAAAATTTACACTAAAACATTCACTTGAACAGAGTGCAGCATTACTATACATAGACTTTTCAATTTCCTTACCACAAATTATACACTTCATAACAATACTCCTTTTTTTATTAACATTATATAATACAACTCAACGAATTTAAATATCATAAAATATAAAAAAGAAGTAGTATAAAAACTACTTCTTTTAAAACTCCAATTTTCTTCCACAATACGGGCAATATCGAATTCCTATATCTGCTCCAGAAGGAACTTCTATATGCCAACCGTTTTCATCGAAATCGATACAGGTATCAAATACTCTTCCTATATTCTTATCATGAATAATATGTTCCGGAAGGTCTTCGTACTCAGTGCAATAAATACAACCCATATTAATTCTCCCTTTTATTTTTTGCTTCAATAGCTTCTGCTTCCGTCCAAAAAGCATTAATACCAAAAGTATAATATTTCCAAAATCTAATATTATGATGCTCTAGAATCGGCTTTGCACCATCTTTAGTTACAGTAATAAATTTAACAGTGTCGGTCTCTATTTCACCTGTATGTCTATCTATATAATACAGTGTATCTCCTACGTTATAAAACACAATTGTACTTTTTTCTAAAAGTCTTGCTGCTTCATCACAAGCTTTTGCAGCATCCTGAAGTAGCATAATATCATAGTCAGTCAGAGGTGCCGGTAGAGCTTTTGATCTATTACGCAAGAATAAATCCGCTGAATCAAGCTCGCTAATGAGCTGTTGTTTTTTAGCAATCATGCTGTTAATTCCTTTATCCTTCTATCTCGTTCTTTAATAGCCTCTGCTTCTGTATTAAATAAATACTTATTAAACTCCTCAAGAGTATAATCACAAACAGAACCCCTTCTGGTAACACGGATCTTCCAAGATTTATCTACCTTCTGCTGAAGCATCGATACTTTACCTTCTTCAATCTCGTAACCAAGAGTCTCCCAGGTCTTAGCTTCATGTATATACTTCTGTAGCGTTCTAATTGACCAGACAGGCTGGTCAACATAAGCAGGCATCTTTACATACTGATCTTTATGTTTAAATTCATGACTACATTCATTAACGGTCATATCGGTTTCTTCAGTTATATGGTAATTACAGGCATCATAACAAATACAGTCTTTACATGTTGGCATAATTGATCTCCTTTATATAATACCTTCTTTAGTGGCACTTACAATTCTATAAGTAAAATCAATGTGGTCTTTATCTATAAATACTGTAGGAAAACTATCGCCTTTTAGAATAGCCAAAATTTCTTCTACACTTCCATAAGGTTTAAGTAGACTTAATATGTGAGCATACTCACAAGTGTTATCACATTCTTCTGAATAAGAATGTCCTCTTCTATTTAAACACTCAAAACATGGCTTATACATTATAATTACTCCTTAATAACCTTTGCGCCACAACGTGGGCAATACTTAAATTCAAACTCAAGGTAGCTTTCATCTCCATCAGCATCCTCATCAATTTCGTATCTACCGCAGTCTCTCATAATAAGGTTACAGTTAGAACAAATAAATTCATCTACAGGATGACAATCTGATATATTTTCACACTTTTTCTGCTTAACATAACCAAGCTTCTTAATAAATTTTTCTAAATTCATACCTTAAAACCCTCCATTTTAGTACCACAGTGTGGACAATATTCAAATCTATGTCTAGCCGTATGTCTTTTACATACGCTACATTCCATCATAGTAGTAGAATAATATGACCACGTTCCAGATTCTCCAGATTCATCAGCATTATATTTTCTATAATTCTTGTCAATAAGCCCACTAGCAACTTGACGAGGATTCCAAGTAACCCCTAAAATAATAAGGGTTCTAGTCAACTCATTAATTAAGATATCACGTTCAGCTTCCATATTAACCATAATTAAGCCCTCCTAAGTAAATTTCGTCATTTTAGCTCCACAATAGGGACAAAACGGGTAAGTCTGACTAGTCTTTTCTCTACATTCAGAACATGCTACCAGCTTAAACATATAATCAAGCATTTCATCGTCCGTTTCAAGTCGCCAAGTCCCATGCCTTACTCTAATAATCTCTACAACATCTCCTGAAGCATCTCGCCAAGCTCCATTAGTATATACTAAATACCCGTCTGCAAAATACTCGTTAATCATTGATTAATCTCCTTCAACATTCTAGCTCCACAGTTACAATAAGGGAAACTAACATAAGGATCAGTATCTACAGAAAGATCTAACAGCTTTCCACATTCAGAACATCGCCAAAAGTCAAGTTCAAGCACACTATTATTAAAAAGCCATTTACCAACTTTAGTTTCAGTCGTAAGCTTAGAAATTCTAATAATGGCTTCTTCAGGAGTATGACCATCCCACTTTGGAGCAGTTTCAAGTTCCTTAACTTTAAACATATCCCAATAAGGATCAATGTCATAGTGATAAGTTGCCTGACCTTCAGGTGTATCAATACCTACTATAAACATTCCTTCAAACATATCACCAGTATCATGCAGCTTGCTCTTCCAGGCTCGATCAGGAAACATGTTACAAATTACTGAAAATAGAATTGCTCTATGATGATAAAGTTCATTGAAAGTATGGTAACCGTCTGACAAATCGCCAATACCGGTTTCTGGTACCTCTACTATATTAGCCGTAGGTGCTTTTGCTAGCATAGTAAGAAAATGACGATGTTCATGAATGTGCATTTGTCGTTGAATACTGTTAGAATGTGGATTATCATTCTTACTCTTTATTACATCATTAGTTAGCTTATTCACATCAATATATCTTGGCATCATTATCTCTCCTTCTGTCTCATTTTATTATGCACTATTCCAGTTTGTGTAATAATCCTAATTTCTTCCCATCTTGATTTAAACTCATTTTTAAACTCAACAGGCTCCATATTCTTGAGCTGATCTATAATGCCAAACATGTTAGGAATAGTCATCATATCGGTATAGCTTAAATCAGGCAGATCCGGGAAGTTAAGATTCTTAGCGTGAAAATAGCCATTCTCATTCATACGAATTTCTAGACTTGTCACGCCATTATTTATAGTAATAAAATGATTCTCATCTATGTACAAATACTGATAAAGAATAGTAATATCTTCTAGTTCTAATAGTGTAGGTACATATCTCATTCTTTGACTGCCTCCATCATATAAGCCCCGCATTCAGGACAATAAAAAAGATTTTCTTCTTCAGGTGTACTAGACGTAAACATTACCTGTCTACCGCAGTGATTGCATCTCCAAGTACCACCACCAGGCCAGAATTCCATTTGGCGCCAAAAACTAGTTTTAGGCTCTCTTCCCATTTTCCAACCAACCCAAAAAACTAATAAGAACAAACAAAAAAGTATAAAAGTCTTAGCCATTATTAATTTCCTCTCTAGTAAACTTCTTTAAATGGTTTTACTTACTTGGTCATACTTATTAAAGGCAGCTTCATAACTCTTAAATGACCAGGTACTATTAGCAATATCATCATTAGTCCAACTGCCAATATATTGCTCAGTAGAAATAACCAGATAATTAATATTAGAAAATTCAAGTAGTACTACGGAAGAGTAAATAAGACAATCATTACCTTCTCGTTCATTGTGCTTTTCTCTAAGTACCTTCATTATTAGTCCTCCTTTAGCCAAAAGCATAATTACCCCAATGATCATCTAAAGGCTCTATAGCCTCATACTTTTTAAGTGTGTCATTCCACTTAAAAAACCAACGATTTGTAGCTTGATTATAAAGACCTAGTTTAATATGTTCTACTACTACATAATCATACATATATTCAAATATATCACAGTAATTTCCAAGTACTGCTTTAATAGCATCATCCTCAGTTTCATAATAACCAAATGTACGAGATCCTCCAATATCAAGATAACCTCGAGCATCAAGTTCATATTTAATAAATCCTGTTATAAAATACATTTACTGATTAATCCTCCATATCCATTTTAGCTCCACAAAAAGAACAATAATGTTTTTTACCTGTGCTATATTTTTTACAGTTACCACATAACCATCCAGATGTTCTTTCATTTGAATAAGGGAGCCACTTACTTTCTATAAGCTTAATATATCCAGCATCATGAAGAGCTGAAGCTAGCTTAAAAGTGTCAGTATCCTTAAGTCTAGTTGCACCAATAGTGACATCTCCATAATTAATTGGAAGATATACAGACTGAAGCAACTTAAATATTTCTTCAATTTGCTGTTTTTCCACTAGAATCGCTCTCCTTGTTATATTCAGAATTAAGCCATAGCTTTATAATATCTTTATTATCTAAAATATCATCAAATTCAAGAAAGAACTTACATTTATTTTCCAGCTCGCAGTAAGAGCACTCAAAGGTAATTCTTCTATTATACGGATTTTCAATATGAGCCCCGTACTCTGTATAAGAGCATTCAATGCTTTCGCACTTATCACAATAATTTTCATTGAACCAAGACATCCAAGGCGAATCGTCAAACTGACCGTATTTATCAAGCCAGGTAGCAAGTTCGTCCAACGACAAAGACTGTAAAAAATTAAAATTATTCATGTATTACCATACTATCTGCTGATCGTTCTATAATTCTGCAAATATCTTCAAACGAATGATCATATCTTATTGATGCTTTAAGAAGATCTTCTAGTGTTCTCACTCCTGCGGCAAAACCGTCATTATATCCATTCTTATAAGCAAACTCCGTTGCTGCATGCATATCCATTTTATATTCTCCTTTATTCATTTTCTTTAATCCATTTATTATAAGCTTCTACAAAAAGCACTTTAGAAATAATCATCTGATAAGTACTGGCCGTACCTTCTAGGACGTATGGCTGCACCGGAACCCAAATACCCTCATCATTAATATAAGGCTCCTGCTTTACGAACTTAGGCCCTGTTACCTTTAACTTAGTCACTTTCGTTTCACAATCAGGGCAGTACCAACGATCGCCTCCAAGATGTATCATATCTTTATTACATTTATTACACTTAATATCTTCCATAATCAATCCTCTTTAATATCTACATTATAATAATCTTTCGAGTTTGCTCTTCTACAATTATTACAAGGATACATAGATGCATAAGGATATCTATATCCTATATGTTTACAACCTTCACAACTATCAGAAATAGTTTCTCTAGGAATCTTATTCCATAATTCTGCTGCCTTTAACTTAGTTTCTTCGTTGGCTCCGCACGCGTATCTACGATTTTCAGTATCTACTTTACAAGAAGCGGTAGGACCTCTGGCATGACACTTACTACATCTTACTGAAGCACTATGTGTGCCCTCATAATAATGATGTCCATGATGCTTACTCGCTACTTTAAGTTTTGTATTTCCACAAAAAGGACAAGGCTTAAGTTCTACTTCCATTATCAATTACCTCCTCTTTTACAGTCTCTCCAGTTTTTCTATTTAACCAAAGTTTATCCATAAAATAATACTTTGCTCCACACCTACAAAAACCGTTAGTCTGCTCAAAAAGTCTTTCTACAGAGCTTTTACAAAAAGGACAAGTATTAATAATTTTAGTCGACATCTGTATATCTCCTATTCCAAGCATCAAGAGCATTCTGCTGTGCTTCTTTATCTGTACGATAAATGGTATCATTACCACCGAGCGGTACTTGACAACCACACTCATCACAATGAATATCATACTCATAACTACCATAATAACCATGAGTAGTACTTCCATGCGTATGCCACAGAGGCTTCTTTTCCAAAAAAGGAATTGTACCACAAAAAGGACAAGGTTTAATTTTCATCAATCATTTTCCTCCTATAATATAAAAATTCCACTGACATATTATACAATCAGTGGAATTATAATTTAACGATATTGCTTCTTTTCTTTTTTAAATTCTTTAGAATACTTACTTAAAATCTCCCACACGATTGCCGCATTAACTTGTTCAGTGTTCTCGGACGTAGCCACATACCAACGTTCTCCAAGTAAGTAATCCTTCAAAAATCTTAGAGCTCTCTGAGCATCAAGAGGAGGATCACATAAACCACAATCTTCTGCTTCATGCTCTAGCCAATAAGTAAACTGTTTTTCTCTACTTATCATGTCTACCTCCCTCAAGAATCGTACTTCGATAAAATCTGTCAGTAGTAAAAGGATGCCTCATTCTAACCTTTGTCCAGGCGTGAGAAACATCTTTAGCTTTTACTACGTCTGAATAATGTGTATAGCTACTACTTTTCCATTCAATAAGATATACTTTCTTTTTCATTATCTTATTTCCTTCCAGCCATTTCTTTCTATAATTCTTCTCATGTTCTCCACACCTACAGGATTCATAGAATGAGTACGAATAGGATAATTCCTACCAGTTTCTTCTAACCAATCTAAAATCTTTATATAATCGCCGCCATCAGAAACATAATCTCCCGCATCGTGGTCTATATCAATAACTTCTATAGCTTTACGAGTAATCATTTTCATCAGAATTAAGTATGCATCTTTATCAAGTTTCTTTCTTAAATATTGCAGAACCTCATCCTCAAGATTTATAGCTCGCCTCTCTGCCATTTGAATTTTAAGAATGGCATTATTCACACTTTTACACCATACATATCCCTCAGGTGCCGGTCTTACATCATCTACCCAAAGCTTCATTAATTATCTCCTTTATGCTTAATGAGCATCTCTATCAGCATTATGTAAAACAGTAATCCAAGTCTTATAAAGAGGATCGAGGTTGTTATAGTACTTAAGGTTAATAAAAGGTGCCATATGATTTCCTACCAACCAAGCAAGAGTAATATCATTAGTAGGGAAACCGTAGCTAATCCAAGCTCCCACAGAATGATGGTCATAATAATGTGCAATATCTGTGAGCTCACCCTTCTTATTAAGGAACGTCTTAGTATAAGGCTTACCAATATCATGGACATAGCCAGCAAACTTTACTACCGAAGGAAGATCTGCAGCAAGAAGATTATCTCCGCAAAGCATACAATGCTCTGCAACGTCTGCAGTATGGTGAGGATTATCATGAGTAATATCAAGAGCCTTCATACATTCATCATAATACTTAAAATCATTATGCTCAGTAGTTATATGTACCTCAATAGTATCAAAACCTTCATCATAAAAAGGAGCCTCAAATCTTCTAAGCATTTTATCTATTACAGCAGCTCCTACAGTACGTTCTCTTGCAAGGTCCCTCTCAAGACAAACCTGAATAGGAGCCCATACAATAATACACTTCTTAGTTATATGAGCCGGCAGCTGACTAAGAATACTCCAACGACTCTTTCTGGTAATATTAGTTGCATCATAAATTACATCATAGCCGCTTCTAAGAGCCTCCAAAGTTCTCTTCTGCATAAGCGCAAAAACCTCTCCAGGATTATCCTGACAGTTAGCATCTCCCCAAAGTTCCTCACGGATAGCATCAGAGCTAAAGTGCTTAGTATTTTCATTCACAAGTGATTTGGCAAATGTAGACTTTCCGCTGCCAGGTACGCCTACAAGCATAGTAAAAGCAGGTCTAGTTCTAGTCAATATAGAGTTATTCAACATATTTTATACCTCTTTCTTATTTATCTCTTTAAGTATTAATATAATACAATATACTCTATGACGTTTTTATAGAATAAAAATAAAAGACCTGATAATTCAGGTCTTTTATTTTTAAGTATTTGTTATATTGTTATAGAAAATTCTTTACATAAAAACTTAATAGTATGGTCAATTTGTACCTGTACTTGCTTATTAACTACTTCCATTAGATAATCAACAGCCTTATCAGCACCCTTAGCACTCACCTGTAGTTTATTAGCAGTATTCTTGAAAGTTTTTAATTCATCTAAAGCATTGCTATTTGGTGAGTATTTTTGACAATATGAAATAACACTATTTATTAAGCCATATTTATTTTTCTTTATGTTAGCTCTAACAGCCTTAACAGATCTTATAAAATTAATAACACCGGCTTTTGAACTTTCTACATTCTCATCGCTTATAAAATCTGTAGCATCACTTAATGCCTCTTCTACCATAGAAGCTACCTGTACTGCAATAGCAGAAGGAGCTTTTTTATCAAAAGCATTCATAATTAGCTCATTATATTTCTTTTGTTTAGTTGCCTTACTATCAAAGATACCCTCATCTAAATCAGCATCCTGATTTTCATCAACTGACTCGTAAATTTTATTTAATTCTTCAAAAACATTAGCTAAGTCCATTTATATAGACCTCCTATTTTACTATTTGTATCTAAATAATTTAGCCTATATTTTTTAATATTTACAAAAGTACTCATGCTGTAATTTTTCAACTGCTTCGAGGTACTCTTCCCATTTATTAAGATGCCAGCCAGAGGTATATTCCTCGG
>JAEIGA010016841.1_pt1 | contig 11119 bp, 10 predicted proteins | sample 9270691 | NCBI WGS metagenome assembly JAEIGA01 (sample SAMN17057246, study PRJNA624740) | gut metagenome | biome: biome; isolation source: fecal sample | host: Bos grunniens | place: China: Xizang | collected 2019 | reverse complement strand
ATTCCTTCTTCTTTAAATAATGAAATTATATGATCTGCATCTTTAAATTTAATTTGACCAGCAACATCAACAATTTCTTTAATACTAATCTTATTTGAAATATCATCAATGTATAAATTACTTACAGCAAAACTAGCAATTGCTTTGTCGTATACTTTCTTATGCTTAAAATATATTCCAAGTGACTTGTATCCACTTGCAAGTTGTTTTTTAGTATATGCATATTTTAAACTTCTTTTGATGTATTCAAATGCTTCATCATACTTGTTACTTATAATTAATCTGTTAATAAGTTCTTCTAAAACATACTCACAAACTGGATTAAACAAAAGAGCTCTTTCTAAATAATTAATTGCATTTAATATATCATCTTGTTCTAAATATATTGATGCAATTTGATATGCATAGTGTACAACTGGTTCTGGAACTTTCTTAATTTTTGTAAGTTTTAACTTTTCAATATCACCAAAATATAAGAAATATTCTATTACTTCCGAAAAATCATAAAAGTTTGTCCCTTTGATTTTTGCAACTCTTTCATAAACATCAAATAATTCTTGTAAGATTTTTTTTGTTTTTTCTACATCACCATAGTTTAAATACTCAATTGCTTGATCATACTTTACTTTATGTTCTTTTAACATATTATTTGCGTCTTGATTAAGTTTTTCTTTTTCTTCTTTGCTTAAGTAATTAAATAGTAATATTTGAATTTCGAATGCAACATCAAAGTTATTAAGGGTTTGATATTTTTTTAATTCACTATGTAAATAATCTACATCTATAGTTTTATTTCCAGTTAACTTGCTTTTAATATTTTCAATAATTTCTTTATTTTTCATTTATCTTATCAATTTGTTCTTGATGTAAATTAATTAATTCATCGACGATAGCCATCTTATTGATGATTTTTTTAACAATTTCCTCTAGTTCGCTTCCTTGAGAATAGTCTGCTTTACACATAAAGGTAACCCTATTTTCCTTAAGAAGCTTTTTAGCAACTTGTTTTTCTCCTCTATGGTAGATAGCGATAGACTCTCCACCTCTATCTTTTACAACTGTCATACAAGGAACATCTGTTAAGCCATCACCAATATATATCATATTACGATAAGGGATTGTTCTTTCGCTTTCACGTGTATATGAATTAAGGCGTTTGTCATCCATTGTATCAAGAACACCTTTCGATATTCTAAAAATAAACTGTGTTTTTGTTGTATAGTTAACAACTTGTTGAGGCCAATCGGCGTTTCCTGAGTTATTATAGTGGAACTCACATGCATATACTTTTTTAAATTCTTTTGCGATAGGTGTACCATTAATTATTTCTGCAAGTCCTGAAGAAATAATATAATGTTCTACTTCAACACCAAGTGATTTTCCATATTCATTAATACGTTTAAACCAAGTCTTTACTCCTTTTAATAAAACTACATCTTTTCCTAGTTTATTAAATGATTCTTTTGTGATTTCAACTTCGTTCTTTTTAGCTACTTTAATCATTAATAACATATAAGCTAAGATTCTATCCATGTTAGACTTTACGCTTATACGATTAGCTTCATCCCAAAATTCTTCTGAGCTCATTCCAACACTTGGAATAAAGCTATACTCTTGCATATCTTTACCACAAAGAGTTTTATCAAAATCATACATTAGGGCAACTTTGGGTAATACTTTTTTTTCTTCCATATTTATTTACCTTTACTTTCATTTAACTCATCCATTAAACGCGCTGTGTTTAATAAATCTATATATGTTTTATATAAGACTTCTGAACAATATAGTCCTTGATAATTAATATCGCATAAATACTTAAAATATGCTTTAAAATCAATATTTCCTTTATCTAAAGATGCATGTTCATCTCTACAAGCATAATTATTACTTAAATGTAAATGTACTAAGTAATCTTTTAACTTATATACAACATTTTTTAAATCCTTATTATTGTTTGCAACATTATAATGTCCACAGTCTAGAATAAACTTTATGTTTGGTTTATTAACACTTTTTAGAAAATACAATATTTCTTCTTCATTTAAACATAATTCATGTTTGCCAACAAGATTTTCTATCATTATGGTCATATCGTATTTACTTGCATAGTCACATAGTTTTTTAACATTTTCAATACTACTTTTTAAAGCTTCTTCTCTTTTCATATATTCAGTTTCAAACCCAGGATGAAGAGTAAGTTTTTTTATTCCATAGTTATTTGAAAAATCTATTGCATCAATAAAGCGATTAAATACATCTATATCATTTGAAGCAACATTACTATCACTTGCATATGGTAGGTGCATTACCATTTCAAAGTTTTCATATTTAGTAAAATTATATAACGTTTCTTGGTACATTAATCTTTGATCGTTACTAACATTATATGGATAAAATATTTCACATCCTTGAAATACACCAGTTTTTACTAAATGTTCTTCAAAACTTAAGATATCTTCTTTTGGTCTACTTGCAATTATTGTAAAACATTTTCTCATTTAATTTTTACCTCTTTTAATAATACTTTTATAAAAACTATATCCGATTGATGGTAGCATTGCGATAACTCCAACTACCGGAATTAAACTAATTACAAAAGAAAGCCAAAATATATGCCACCATGCAAAACGATATCTTATTTTTATTAAAAGCCATACTAAGAAACAAACACCAACAGGATAAGACATCACGATATAAGATGACAAAACAGCTTCAATCCAAGTAGTTGGAAGAATAATGTTATTTTCTTTTATTAAAAATAAATCAATATTTGTAACCTTAGATGTAATTGACAATATAACTAAACCAAGGATTACTAAGATAAAATATATAAGATATAGTGCAAATACTTTTCTATCTCCTAAATACCAGTTATAGTTGTTTCTATCAGCACTTTTTCTCATTCTTTTTCCTGCATCATTTCTTTCTTGTAAAATATTACGTTCAATGATGTCATCATAAGAAATTCTAAGTGGTTTACAAAGAAGTCTTACTTCTTCTTCCGTAGGTACCATTTTCCCTTTTTCAAATAGTTTTAACTTTTCGACTTCAATTGATGTAATTAAAGATAAATCTTCAAAAGAAAGTCTAGCTTCTTGTCTTAAAACTTTAATATTACTAGAAATGTATTTCATACATTCACCTCATAATTATTATACTATTTTTCTTAAATTTTGTAAAGCATATGATAAATGATAAAAATAAAAACTAAACTCGAAAATTACAGAGTTTAGTTTTATACGGCAAGCTGATAACTTACAACATTTATTCTTTCTTTTAGTAAAATATATCTTTTAATTTCACATTCAATTATAATTATTAATACATATCCAATTGCAATTTGTTGAATTTGTTTGTTATATTCATCAACAGATGTCCAACCAAAGAAATCTTCAATCGCGCGCATTGCAACAGAATACATTGATTTAATCGATATTCCAACAAAAGGAGAATCAGCTGAGATTGGTCGATATGATATAATAAAACTATAAAGACGAGTTCCTTCTCTAATTCCAAAGAAATTTAATATTCTCATAAAGATTGTTCCATCATTAAATGGATTATATGTCATTATTTTAGCTACATATGGAATTATAATTTGAATTAAATAGTCAGGTCTCATCATTATTAAAAGTTCTAGTGTAAACTGATCTTTAAAAGTTTCAAATAGTACAAAATAAAGAGCAAGAGCATAAAAGCTAGATGATGCAATAATTACTCTTTTTCTTTGATGAGTTCTTATTTCTAAAATAACTGATACGATTATCAAAAATAAGATGAATATAAATGTAATATACACCATATTCTCACTCCTTTCATATATATTATATCAAATTTATGTTTATTTGACAAACTATACAAACCTGATAAAGATAAACTTATTCTAAACAAAAAGTCACTAAATCAAATTTAGTGACTTTTAATTTTATTTTCTTCTAAAATGCTTTCCAATTGCAAGTGCAATTAGACCTACTAATAATCCACCAATAATAACAATAGTCGCAACACAAATAACTATTGCAAATAAAGTTATTAAAATATTTTCTTGAGCAAATAATAGTGCCGCAAGAATAATGGCAAGTGCAAGTGCAAATGTACCAATTACAAGCGCATAAGCAATTTTTGTACCGATATTTTTTAAAGACTTATTTAAATCTTCAATATTAACAATATCTAAATTTACGCGTGCTCTACCTTTAACTCCTAAATCAAGAAGTGTTGCAATTTGAGAAGGAATCTTAGCTGTTTTAGAAAGAGCATTAACAGTTCTTGATGCATTAATAAGAGTTTTTTGTTTATAATCATCATCTTTAAAGATATCAGATTTCGCAATATTAATAAACATTGAGATTAATTCAATTGTTGGATCAACTTCATTAATAACACCTTGAATAGTAATAATTGATCTTCCAAATGCAGTTAAACCTTTTGGTAAAACAATTGGATGATGTTTAATTACTTTAAGTAATTCATCTAAAAGTTCTCCCATATTAACATCACCGGCATTCATACTTGAATACTTAAACATCATAGATTCAATATCTGAATATAATAGTGAGTAATCTAATTTACTTTCGTCTAAAACACCGAAAGATAGAATAATGTTTTGCATTTCATACGCGTCTTGATTAATAAATGCAAGAAGCGCTTTCTTATACATTTCTCTATCATGTTTAGAAATCAAACCAACACTACCAAAGTCAATCCATATAATTTTGCCATCTCTAATTAAAATATTACCAGGATGTGGATCAGCATGGAATAATCCTTTTTCAACTATTTGAATTATATAGTTATTAGCAAGTTTTTCACATATTTCATGTGGATCATAACCAAGTTCTAATAATTTTTCTTTATCACTAATTGAAATACCATCAATATATTCCATTACAAAGAACTCATCATATGTATATTCATCATAAATTTTTGGTGCACCAATATATTCGAATTCTTTATTCATTGATGCAAATAATTTACAATTTTTAACTTCATGATCAAAATTCATTTCTTCTTTAATGATGTCCCAAACATCATCAATTAATGTATTTAAATCAAAAGAACCAGTTTGAATAGGAAGTAAGTTTTGAGCGCCGATTGCAACCTTTAATAAACGCAAGTCACTTTCTACCATTTTATAAATACCAGGTCTCATTACTTTAAATACTACTTCTTCACCATTTAAAAGTTTAGCTTTATGAACTTGACCAATAGATGCTGAACCAAGTGGTGTTTCTTCTACATAAGAAAATATTTCATTTACCTTTTTTCCTGTTGTTTTTTCGATTTGTTCACAAACAACATTAAATGGCATGTATTGAACATTTAGGCGTAATTTTTTTAATTCTTCACAATATGCAAGTGGAATCAAATCATCACGCATTGATAATATTTGCCCTACTTTTACAAATGTTGGACCAAGTTGTTCTGCAATTTTTCTAACCTTTACAGGATCAATTCCAGTTTGAATTTTATTTCGTAATAATACTCTTGTAATTTCTCTTAGTCGACGTTGGTCAACTATGAATTTATTCGGCATTGCCTTCTTCTTTTTCTTCTTTTTCTAATTCGCTTAATTTTTCTTTTACTTTTGCTAAATCTTCTTTACTTAATTTTTCCATTCTTGCAAGTACTGCTTCTGCAGATTCGTTTTCATCGTCAACTACAACTGTAACATTTACAGCTTTTTTAAATGCTTCTTTAGCATTTCTTTTTAATTCTTCATTTTTGATTGCGTATTTTTCACAAGCAGCTTGACCTTTAATACGGCATTCTTCTAAAATTTCTTGTGCTTTTTCTGTAGCAACAACAACAGCACCTACTGCAGTATATATTACATTCTTACTAACTTCATCAATTTTGATTTCCATATATTTTTCATTCCTTTCTTAAAACAACTTAATGTTTTGTTTTCTACTTTTATTTTATGATATAAATATTATTTTGTCTATAGACAATTTATTTTATTTGTCTATATTTATATGTAAATCAGACATTTGTATAATTTTAATACAAAATTCATGATTTGTCTATTTACAAATTAAGCCTTTCATATTATAATGTTATTAGAATATAATACTAGAGGTTTAGCATGGGTAAAGATTTTAAAGCGATTATTGTAAGTATAAATATTGATTATATACTAAAAAATATTACAAAAGCACCAAAACGATGTGCAAGAAATCTTATTGAGCTTGGGCTTGCAACAACTTTAAAAGACAACCTAAAGCTTCAAAAAGAACTTCTATATAATAACTTAATGACATTACTTGAACACAGTAATTTACTAGAAATAAAAAACTGGTTCTTTAGAACATTTTTTTAAACTAAATTGTTTTAACTCTTAGAATAATTTCTGTTATTTGTTTTGCCATTTCACTAGGTGAATAAGGCATACCCTTCTTAATCCAAGTAACAATTATACCTTGTAATCCATGAGCGTAGAAACATACTTCTATGCTCTCTTTTTTTTGCTTAGATATATCTTCGACAAGTGATTCTAAGATAGAATATAAGTAATCTTTAAAACTATATTCAGAAGACATTGATAATGCATTTTTATAAAAATTTTTTTCTCTATACATTTTTTCGAACATTATCAAAAAAGAATCATGATAATTCTCTTCTGTCAATACTTCTGCAAGTGGCAAAAATACTTCATTATAATAAATCCAATTCATTAGATCATGTCTATCTTCGAAATGATAATAAAACGTTTGACGGTTTAAGCCACACTTTGATGTAATATCATGAACTGTGATTTTATCAAAAGATTTTTCTTCCATTACTTGCTTAAAAGCTAACGCAATAGCTTTTTTGGTAATTGTAGACTCACTCATCATATCACCGTCTTTATACGTATCTTATACTATATTTTATATTTTTTGTAAATAGAAAAAGACAAAGTCTTATGACTTTGTCTTTCTTAATATACTTTATTTTGTTTCTTCTTTTAATTGTGCTTTTTGTTCAAGCATTAAGTTTTTGTAATATGCGATTTCATCGCTATATTCTTTTTCAAACTCTTCAAAGAATTTATCTTTTGCATTATTACATGCAGTTTCAATTTCAGATGCTTTTGCAGTTAAATTTTCTTTAACGCTAGCAGGTAAACTATTTTGATATTCTACTAATCTTTGTTCAACAACTCTTAATTCTGCAATACATGCTTCAATTGTTTTACTAACAAATTCATACATTGTATCAAGAGCTTGAAGTACTAAATTATATTCTTTTACTTTTGCTTCAAGAAGTTTTTTAGCAATTTCTTTTTCAAGACCTTCTTCAAGATTTGCAACTTCTTCTTTTTGACTAATTAACTCAGCCTTCTTATTAAGTAGTTCTAAATATTTTTGTTGATATGTTGATTCAGGATCAACTAAATTATCATAATATGCTTTTTCAACTGAATTTACTACATTTGAAAATGATTCAACAAGACTTGCATATTCTTCTTTGATTTTTTGATAACTTCCATCAAGAGCATCAATTACTTTTTTTGTTTCTTCGCGTTCAACAAGTTTAATTTCGTATTCTTTAGTTTGGTTATATACTTTTTCAAGTTCTAAAGAATAAAGTTCTGCTCTTTCTAAACGAACCTTTTTAAGTACATTTAGAAGTTGTTGTTCATTCATTTGTGCAAGTTCTTCTTCTGTTAAAGAAGGGTCTGCTTCTTTTGCAAGTTCTTTTAATGCTTCTAATTTAAGTGCTTCTTTTTGAACAACTAAAGCATCTAGATTGTAGTTTGTAACTACACTTTCAATTTCGCCTTTAATTTTATTATATAATTCTGTTTGAGCAGCTTCATCACCTGATACTGAAACTTTAATTTCGTTTTCAGATGCTTCTACTTCACCTTTTACAAGATAGCCAGTTTCTGTAGCTACACTCACAATAATATTAACTGCCTCTTCAACAGTTTTTCCAATAATAGTTTCGCCAACAATAATAATGTTGCCTTCATCGTTTAAAGCAGTAACAGATACTACTTTATCATCTTCGTCAACAATAATTTCGATACTTGGATTAATATCCACAGTTACTCTAGTCATGTTTTCTTCTTTTTTATTATTTTTATTACATCCAACTAAGAAGAACCCAACTAAAGCTACCATCACTAAAACAAGTGATAATTTAAATAATTTTTTCATAAATTTCCTCCTATGTTGTACGAGAATTATATCATTTTAATTTTTTTAAATCAAGTAAAGTTAGAATTTATTTACTCAAAGTTTAGAATTTGTTTAAAAAAAGTTTGTTCAAAAGAACAAACTTTAGTCAGTATAATTATCAAAATATCCTTGTACTAAAACAACTGGAGTACCCTTATCACCTGATCCACTTGTTAAGTCACATAATGAACCAATTAAGTCTGTTAGTTGTCTAGGAGTTGTACCTTGAGATGCCATACTACCTACAAGGTTATTATTTTTTGCTTTAATACTTTTTGAAATAGCTTCTTTTAATTCTTCACCACTTAGGTTTTTAAAATCATTATCAGCTAAATATTTAAGTTTTAATTCATTTGGAGTACCAATAAGCCCATCAGTATATCCAGGAGAAACAACAGGGTCTGCAAGTTCCCAAATTTTACCTTGAGGATCTTTAAAAGCACCATCTCCGTAAACCATTACTTCAATGTGTTTAGAAGTTCTTTTTAAAAACTCTTCTTGGATTTTTAATACTAAATCTTTACATTTTCTTGGGAATAACTTAATTGTATTTTCAGTAGATTTATTAGATCCTAGTAAACCATATTGTTCATTAAACCCACTTCCATTAATAGAAGAAGTTAGAATTTCATCAATGCCATAAACAATACTTGCACCAGCTTGTTTTAAGATACGTTTAGTTCTTGCACGTGTATGAATATCACAAGTTAAAACTTTATCAGTATAGTTTAATATAGTTTTTGCTTGATTAGCGAAAACTATTTCAACATCTGCGCCGGCATCTTTAATAATTTGAGCATAATATGCAACATAATCTACACCAGTAAATTCATGTTTATTTTCCCCAAATAATTCTCTATACTTTTCTAAAGATAAAACATCTGAGTAAGGGTTAACACCTGCTTCATCTAATTGATCATATGTAAGTAAAGCATTTCCTACTTCATCACTTGGATAACTTAGCATAAGTACTACTTTATCAACACCCATTGCAATACCACGTAAGCAAATTGCAAAACGATTTCTTGATAAAATTGGGAAAATTACACCAACAGTTCCACCATTAAATTTAGCTTTTACATCTTCTTTAATGTCTTCTACACTTGCATAGTTACCTTGAGAACGAGCAACAATAGATTCTGTTAATGCAACAACATCTCTATCTCTTAGGCTAAAGCCTTCTGAAGCAGCAGCTTCAATTACGCTATCAACAACGATTTTTGCTAAGTCATCATTTTCTCTAATTATTGGGCAACGAATACCTCTTGATACAGTTCCTACTAATCTCATTTGTATACCTTCTTTTTTTAAATTTTATTACGTAATTATTATACTATTTTTAATGGTATTTCACAAAGAAAAAGCAAATAAAAAAAGCTAAGTAATTTTTTTACTTAGCTTATAATTATTATCTAGGACGTCCTCCCGGAGGTCTTTCGCCAGGACCCGGCCCCATACCGCCACCGGCACCATTTGTTAATATCGACTGAATGGTTACAGTTTGTGTTGAAGTATTACTTGATAAAGAGTAGGTATTTCCAATAACAAAATCAGGTAAACTTACAACAACACATTGGTATTGTTTTAAAGATGTTGTTTCAAATAAAACATTTCCATTTGCATCTTTTACATTAAATGCTGAATTAGCACTTCCTGATAAAGAATAAACTATACTACATTGTTTAGAATTACTTGATGGCGTTTCAATCATTCCCAAAGGACCAAAGGCAACTAAAATACCGCCATTTACTAAAATTCCACGGTCGGCATCAAGCGCTGCATTTGCACCACTTGTTGGACCATAAATAATAGTAGTACCGCCAGCAAACTCAATTGTGCCGTTACTATCAACGCCATCGCCTTGAGCATTTATTTCTAAATTACCGCCACCGATATATATATTATATGGATAGTTTACTAAATCAGCGTTTGCTGCATTCACACCATCATCAACTGATGTTACATTAAAAGTACCACCATAGATTTCAACTGCAGCTCCTTCTATTGCTTCATAGCAATTATTTATTTTGATATTACCATCATTAATTTTTGTTATGTACTCTGCGTGAATACCATCATCACCACTTGTAATATCAAAGTTACCATTATCAATTACTAAGTTACCTTTTGATGAAATAGCATCGCTATTACTATTAATTATAAATGTACCACCAAGGATATATAAAGCATAATTATTTTCACATTTAGATAAAAGGTCTGTTTCTGTATCATCTATAACAAGTGTTATGCCATCTACCTTTATTGCTTTTCCTTCTGAATTATCAGAAGATGCTTCTGTTATATATGATGGAGCACCGCCATTTGTTTTAACAGTGATTGTATTATTAATTGTATTGTTAATTTTCATAAGTGAATTAGCTGAAATACCATCATCACCTGCATCAATAGTAATATTTGAATTTTCAATATATATATATCCTGCATAAGGATTTGATGTAAATTCCTCAGCTTCTTCTTCTGATTCTGCTTCTACATCTGTTTTCATACCATCACCATTTGCAACAATATTAATATTTGCACTATGAACTGATAATAGTTCTCCAGCTTTAATACCATGATCAGATGTTGTAATATTTAAAGTAACTGAGAATATTTTTAAATCATTCTTTACTTTTAAAGCCGTTACTTCTGTTCCTTTAGAAACTAAGTTAAGGGTTCCAGTTCCGTTTACTGTAAGTGAACTTTTCTTAGCTTGGATAATAGCACCATCACCTGATTCATCATCAAAAATACTATCAGATAAATTATTTACTGTATTTTCATATACAGATAAAACTCTTTCACCGCTATTTTTCTCAAAGGTAATCGCAGGTATACTTTGTGTATCAAGCGTATAGATATTTGCATTATATAATACAACTGTAATACTTGTTGCATCTCCCTTAACTACAACAGCACCATTTAAAGTACCTGTTAAGGCGTATGTACCT
>JAEIGA010016840.1_pt1 | contig 11119 bp, 10 predicted proteins | sample 9270691 | NCBI WGS metagenome assembly JAEIGA01 (sample SAMN17057246, study PRJNA624740) | gut metagenome | biome: biome; isolation source: fecal sample | host: Bos grunniens | place: China: Xizang | collected 2019 | reverse complement strand
TGTGAACTTACAGCACTCGTCGCTTGACTCGTGCTAAGTTTAAACAAACCACACCAACCAACAAAAGAGCCATCCACGAGGGATGGCTTTCGGTAGCAAGGTATTCGTCTTACGACGAAGATATCTCGCTTTTCACGTTGCCTCGCAAGCGGGCATCGGTCAGAAAAGCGGATATGTGAACTTACAGCACTCGTCGCTTGACTCGTGCTAAGTTTAAACAAACCACACCAACCAACAAAAGAGCCATCCACGAGGGATGGCTCTTTTGTTGGCAGGGGTAGCAAGATTTGAACTTACGAATGAGGGAGTCAAAGTCCCTTGCCTTACCGCTTGGCGATACCCCTATAATGCTTGTGTATTATAGCATAAAAATCAATGATTGTCAAGTTAAAATAAACGATTTCCTTATTTTAGAGCAATTAATAATGCAAACACACTAAAACATAGGTTGCGCCGATGCTTATCTTGACTTAAACGCCATTATATGCTATAATACTACATACTTAGAGGAGGTGCGATTATGAACAAGAAAAGAATTATTATACTATCTATAGTAGCACTTGTGCTTGCGGCTGTTATTGTAGCACTCGCGATTATCATACCTACTGTGAAGCGTCGCAGAGAGGCGGAAAAATTCGCGCAAGCTATGAACGATTATTATAATGCCAAGGTAGCGCAGTATGAAGAGGAAAATACCGAGAAATACGGAGTTGACGTGGCATTTATCGGTGATAGCCTTACCGACGGTTACGATCTGAATAAGTATTACACCGAGTTCACCGTGGCAAACCGAGGCATCGGCGGCGACACTACGTGGGGAGTTGAAAAGAGACTCAAGGTATCCCTCTACGATATCAATCCGAGGGTCGTGGTAATGATGATAGGCACGAATAATTGGTACGATATGTTCGATAACTATGAGCGCATACTTAAGGATATTAAGAAAAATTTACCCGAAAGCAAAATAGTGCTTATGTCCATTCCTCCCGTGGGGCCACACTATAACGATAGAAATCATCACTACGCATTCAATAACGTAAAGATAAAGATCCTTGCGGAAAAATACTCATACACATACGTTGATATACACTCAAAGCTCATAGACATAAATACGGAAATGCTTCGTTCGGAGTATACAACCGACGATCTGCACTTCACGCCTCTTGGGTATGAGGTGATAACGTCAACTCTAAAGCCTGTGTTGCTTCACCTGCTTGGAAAGTCTTAAATGACAACCAAAATAGACAAAAACCGACCTTTTGGTCGGGTTTTGTTTTATATTCTCTTAACAACCGTATCTATGGACTTTACTATGGAGTCCTCGGGGTATACGCCTCGGAGCGAGGTGAGAGGGTAGACAGACGTGCGCTTGCCGATAACCGTTCCGGGGTTGAGAACACAGCCACAGCCGACCTCGACCCCGTCGCCGAGTATAGCGCCGAGCTTGGTAAGACCGGTCTCGATATCCTCACTTGCGTGTATGTGTACGGGGGATTTATCAGACTTTAAATTCGATGTAACAGCACCTGCGCCAAGATGCGCGCCACTACCGAGTATCGAGTCCCCCACATAGTTGAAGTGCGGTACTTGCGCTCCGTCCAGCAGTATTGCGTTTTTCAGCTCGGTCGAGTTTCCTATTACACACCCCTCGCCGATTATCACCGAGCCGCGGATATATGCACCGGGGCGTATCTCGGTATTTGCGCCTATTACCGCAGGGCCTATAAGGGTTGCGCTTTCGTGTATTTTGACGTTTTCGCCTACTATCACACCGTCGTGGAGCAGGGTGTATCCCTCGGGAATATCTTTTACCAGTCTCTCTGCAAGGGCTCGTATTTTGGGGATAATTTGCCACGGGTACTCGCTTTCCTTGAATATTTCCTCGGATATTCCGTAGTTATCAAAAAGGTTTTTCGTAAGTATGCTCATCATTTTTCACCATATCCTCTCTTAAGAATTACTTCCTTGATGCGCTCCGCAAATCTGTAGCAGGCACTCTCGTCCTCGTATTCTATCATTATTCTTATCACGTTTTCGGTACCGCTCTTTCGCAAGAGTACTCTGCCGCACCTGCCTATCTCGGCTTCGGTACGGTGGAGCTCGGCTAACACCTCGTAGTCCGACATAACCGTATCCTTATCTGTGACGCGCACGTTCACAGTAATCTGTGGGTATATGAGCACGTCTTTTGTGAGCCTTGCCAGCGTAGTCTTTGACTCGCATATTTCCTCACATAGCATAATGGCGGTGAGTATGCCGTCACCCGTGGTGGCGTATTTTCTTATTATCACGTGTCCCGATTGTTCGCCGCCGAGCGAGTAGCCCTCACTCTGCATACGCTCCCAGACGTATCTGTCACCTACCGCCGTGATATCCGCCTTTATTCCGAGCGCGGCAAGGCTTCCTATGAATCCGCTGTTAGACATAACTGTAAGTGCCACAGTGTCACGGTTAAGCATATCGCGCCGCTTCATACTCCGAGCGAGAACGTACATAATACGGTCTCCGTCGACAATCTCTCCCTGACCGTCAACGGCTATGCAACGGTCGGCATCTCCGTCGAAGGCTATACCGAGATCAAGAGCACTCTCTTTAACGAGGCTTACCAAGGCGTCGATATGTGTTGAGCCGCAACCGCTATTGATATTCGTTCCGTCGGGCTCTCTGCCTATCAGATGAGTCTCTGCACCGAGCGCACTGAAAACCGACTCCGCAATATCAAAGGCGGCGCCGTTTGCCGCATCTATGCCTATCCTCATGCCCTTGTAGGAGTGAGTGGCAAGTGAGATGAGGTAGCCTATATATCTGTTTCTACCCGAAGTGTAGTCGACTATCCTGCCTATTTCCACCCCCGTAGCAAGAGGGAGAGAATCCTCGTCGCCATCGAGATACTCCTCGATTAATGCTGTGAGGGCATCATCAAGCTTTTCACCGCCCGCGCCTAAAACCTTGATACCGTTATCGGTATATTGATTGTGCGATGCCGTTATCATAATACCGTAGTCAAAGCCGTCAACCCTGGTCACATAGGATACGCCCGGAGTTGTGATAACGTGGAGCATATACGCGTCTGCCCCTGAAGCGGCAATTCCTGCTGCAAGCGCATATTCGAGCATATATGATGAGCGTCTTGTGTCCTTGCCTATAACTACTCGCCCACGTTCGCCAAAATCTCTTTTTTTCTCCGCACAGTACCATCCGACAAAGCGGCCTACTTTGTAAGCCAAGAGGGCGGAGAGACTGACGTTTGCCTCGCCTCTGAATCCGTCGGTGCCGAAGTATTTACCCATAAAATCTCCTTCGCAGAGCTCCATAAATAATATAACATAAAGAAGCGCCGCTTTCAATATTTTTCTTATTTTTACCGTTTTCTGCTCCTTTTATTTAGAATAGATCAAGATCAAGGTTTTATCGAGAAAGGACGGGAAATGTAATAAAACAAAGAAATTGCACATCACATACCCGTATAAACCGTAAAAAAAGACTGATATATAATATTCAACAGTTTACTTTAGCGACATAAGTATAAGACTAAAATTGGAATATTTTTTGAAAAAGTTAAAAAAATTATAAAAAAGTATTGACAAAGCTCAATCTTTCTGTTATAATGTTGACTGTTCAGCACGCTGGTGTGGCTCAATGGCAGAGCAGCTGATTTGTAATCAGCAGGTTGTTGGTTCGACTCCGATCACCAGCTCCATTAACATGGGGGAATTCCCGAGCGGCCAAAGGGGGCAGACTGTAAATCTGTGGTCACTGACTTCGCTGGTCCGAATCCAGCTTCCCCCACCATGTAAAAAAGAAACCGACCCTTGTGGTCGGTTTCTTTTTTGCACGTAGGAGCGAAGCTCCAACTTCGGACCTGTCGCTTGCTCTGCAAGCGGTGCTGGTCCGCATTTCATCCGCAGAGCGCCGTTAGCTCGCTGAACGGCGGCAAGGATGAAAAATCTTCGCCAAAGGCGAATACCCAGCTTTCTTGCACACCGACCCTTGTGGTCGGTTTCTATACAAGCCACAGGCTTGATGATATACAATTCCTGTGGAATTGATGAGATACAACCCTGTGGGTTGATGATATACTCGCTTTGCCGAGTTATACCCGTCAAAGCGGATGATATACAATTCCTGTGGAATTGATGAGATACAATCCCTATAGGATTGATGAGGTACACCCCCTCTTGAAAAGTTTGTATTTATATGATAGAATATAAATACCAATCATCAGGAGTTAATATGACACAAGGATTTCACTATAACCGCGTTTACGTGGAAATAACAAATATATGTAACAGAAACTGCAGCTTCTGTCCGGGTACTGTGAGAGAGCCGAAAAGAATGACACTCGAGGAATTCTCGCACGTGCTTGACGAGCTTCAGGGCGTTACGGAATACATCTATCTGCACGTTATGGGCGAGCCGCTTACGCATCCCGATCTTGCAAGGATGATCTCACTTGCCACCGAGCGAGGCTTCAGGTGCTCTATAACAACCAACGGTACACTTCTTTCGCGTCTTGGAGATAGCCTCATAGAGTCGGGAGTATACAAGGTTAATATATCGGTACATAGCTTCGAGTCGGGAAATGACGGAGAATACCTCGCATATTTGGATAACTGCTTCTCCTTTGCGGACAGAGCTTCTCGTAGAGGAATACTTACCGTGCTTCGCCTTTGGAACAGAGGCTATGACAACGGAAGAAACATAGATACCATGGCACTCTGCCACGAGTATTTCAAGGATGAAGAATGGCGTGAGGGGGCAAGAGGCGCAAGAATACGCCACAGACTCCACGTCGATTTTGACGACAGATTTGATTGGCCCGATATGTCAGCACCCGATATGGGGGAGCGCGTATTCTGTCACGGACTCGGAGATCATTTTGCCATTCTTGCAGACGGCAGAGCCGTTCCGTGTTGCCTCGACAGAGAGGCGGTGATGGAACTCGGCAACGTCTTTTCAGAGCCGCTCGGCGACATACTCGCATCCGAGCGTGCCGAGGGTATCAGATGCGGATTCAAGAATAAGAGAGCGAGAGAGGAACTCTGCAGAAGATGCGGATACGCACGCAGATTCAAGGTATAAAGAAAAACCGCCAACAACGGGAAATCGTTGAAAATGGCGGTTTTTGTTATGTTTAGTTGTCATTCATCCAGGATTTGATGATATCCATATAGGCGTTCCAATCCTGGCGTGAGAAGTAGTGAGTACCGCGTCTTATGTGGTAAGCGGAGCTGCCGTTCCCCAGTACTCTGTCGGGGCTTGGCACCTTGCCGTCGTGGACAAGACCGGGAAGACCGAACAGAGCGTACGCCTCGTTTATTGCAGCAAGGGAGAGAAACTCCGACGTGGGGTCTGCCCATAAATCCTCTTCTGCGCTACCGACAATGACGTGTCTCGGTACGGACATAGCGAGTAGAAAATGTTGGTCATAGGGCATTTCTACACCAAAGGTCGCATCCTTTACAAATGACGGACAGAACCAATAGGGAAACACCTCGGCTATCCTCTGATATCGTTCTCCTATCTTTCCTCGCTCAATAGCCGCGCCGCAGCATCCCGAGTCATTTGATATAACGTACTTGAAGCGCTTGTCAAACGCGCCTGCGAGCAGTGCCGTTTTTCCGAGTCTGGAGTGACCTATCACCGCGACGTTCTCTAGATCTATCTCGGGGAGTGTTTCTATGTAGTCCATCATACGCATAGCCGCCCACGCCCATATAGCAATTTTGCCGGGCGCGGTCTTTTTTTGCCTTGACTTCACAAGGTATTTGGCGCATCCGTTTTTGAAGTCACCGTCATCGCTCGTAACGTCCTTATAACGGAATGAAAATACAGCAAATCCGCCGTCGCATATCTCCTCGAGGGGCATATATTTTCCGTGGACGAAGTCAAAGAAGTTTATGTGAACGAAGGCGGGGAGCTTTTTCTCGGATTTCGGTATTGCCGAGACGCAGGGGAATGAAAAGGTTTTATTATCATATTCAAATGTGAACTTGAGATTTTTGAGTACGACCTTGCCTGCCGCGAAGTTTTCATCGGTAGACGTGACCTCAACGTACATGTGGTCGGGCTTCGGCGGAATTACACCGAACTGACGCTCCATAAGCGTGCGACCTATTTTCTCCTGTCGGGCGGTAAATTCTTCGGCCGTGCTGACACCGTCAAGGAGTGACGGAAGCTCTCGTTCAAGCAAAAGCTGTTCTACTGAATTCATAAGCGGCTCCTATAAACGTATTTTGATTTAATTATAGTTTTATAAGAGAATTTTGTCAATACGTTTGACAAAAAAATAAGGGTGTGTTAAAATATATAAAAAAGACAAAGGAGGGCGCTATGGACTTGAGAATGAAGCTGCCTGATGCGGTAGAGTATATAATCGAAAAGCTGACACAGTCGGGTTATGAGGCATACGTTGTCGGTGGCTCGGTCAGGGATTCACTTATAGGACGTGAGCTAGGTGACTTTGATATAACCACGAGCGCTCTGCCGAGTGAGACTAAGGCGGTATTCTCGGACTGCAGAACAGTCGATACGGGTATGCGCCACGGCACGGTATCGGTTATAATCGACTGCGTGCCTTATGAAATTACTACCTATAGAATAGACGGCGATTACAAGGATAACAGACACCCCGATACGGTTGATTTTACAGATAAGCTCTCCGAGGATCTTAAAAGGCGCGATTTCACCGTGAACGCCATGTGCTATAGTCACAGCACAGGCTTTGTCGATCTTTTCGGCGGTGTAGAGGATATCAAAAAAAGACTCATACGCGCTGTCGGTGACCCGTACGTCAGATTTGACGAGGATGCGCTCAGAATCCTGCGTGCCCTGCGTTTTTCGTCTGTTCTGGACTTCGATATAGAGAAGAAAACCGCCGATGCGCTCGTAGACAAGCGAGAGCTCTTGGTCAGCGTGTCAAGAGAGAGAATTTACACCGAGCTTAAGAAGTTGATGATGGGAAAACGCCCCTCGGCAACACTGATTGAGTACGCCGACGTTTTCTCGGTGATACTTGACGGTATAAACGTAAAAAATATGCCAAAGGACGAGGCCATGGCAGACTTTGACTATAAGACACGCCTTGCCGCAATCTTCCTACTCAACTGTGACAATCCGCCCGTTGCGGCAGAGCGTGTGCTCACCGACCTCAAGACCGATAAACAGATAAGAGTGGACACCGTGTCGTGTCTTTCGTGCTATCCGAGTTGTGATTTCTCATCCGATGAGGTGATTCTTCTCTCCATGGCAGAGATGGGTGCCGGTGCGGTCAGAGATGTTTTATCGCTTGGGCTCCTCACAAATAGATTCACTGCGGCAGAGCTTGAGCGCTTCGAGTCGCTGAACGAAAGAAATCCTGTTTACAGAGTATCACAGCTTGCTGTGAGTGGCATAGACGTAAGTGAGCTCGGCTTGGTTGGCGAGGAGATAGGCAGTGCACTCTCGCGACTGCTCTTTGCCGTAATTAAGGGCGAATGTGAGAATACGAGAGCATCTCTCCTATCTTACCTAACGAAATAACGCTTTTTGGAATATAATGACAGTACTTTCAGAAAAAGCGAGGCTTTTATGAGAAAATATGCTGTCAGATTAGGTAGTCTATTAATCTACATTTTTTCCTATCCGCCGACACTTGAGGATGCGCTTGCCGAGATAACCGACGGGAGCGTGGCACTGTTGCTTTTGCCCTCGGAATCAGCAGATCTTAAGGTCACGGTATACGGTAAGGAAAGAGCTGTGATTACGGAGCCGCGAGTTGTGCTTGCGGCTCTGTCCTTCTTTTTCTCCCGTGTCCGTTCCTTGCCCTCTCTAGAACTCGACGTTGAGTATAACGGGCATATATACGCACTGGACACGTGTCAGGAAGGGATTATATTATACGATACTAAGCCTTATAAATGCAAAGAAATAGTTACAAATAACGGTTTAAAGCTCTATGACATCACTTGCGGTAAGCTATACCGAGCATTGTCTGTGACGGATACAGACCTCGTCGATAAAGGAAAGCTTATCACTTTAAGGCTCATAGATGAGTACCCGCTTGCAGATGCTGTGTGTGCCGTTAGCTTTTTGGATAATCCTTCGGTTATTGCATCCCACAGCACCTCTCCGTATCTGCTATTATCCGCGGTGCTCTCACTTCCTTTGCTGCGGGGAGTTTCTCCTTGCGGCTACGTCTTATTTAACGGTGAGAGAATAGGCTACAGATACGAGAGAGGCGGCCTTTTATCGCTTACCGCCGATTTTAAATATATGGGCGCGCTTGACTAATTGCGCCCGTTATGCTATAATTGTCAAGTTAAAGAAAGGAGGAATTATTTATGGCATTTGACGCTTGTATGATGCGTGCTGTCTTATCCGAGCTTCGTTCCGAGTTCCCCGAGGGAAAGATCGAAAAGGTGCTACAGCCGCAGAACGACGAGATAGATCTGCTCTTACACTACGGCAAATCCTCGCGCAGGCTCGTTCTCAACGTAGGCCCTAACGCCCCGAGACTTCAACTCTCCGATATATCCAAGGAAAATCCGCTAAAAGCACCTATGTTCTGTATGCTCTTGCGTAAATATTTCCTCGGAGCAAAGATCGTCGGAGTGGAACAGCTTGGCTTTGACAGAATCGCGGTGTTTACCGTTAGCTGTTACGACGAGATGGGCTTCCTTACCGAAAAGAAAATCATCTGTGAGATAATGGGCAAATACGCAAATCTCATAGTAACCGATGCAGAGTACAAAATACTTGCGGCTATGAAGGTTATCGACTTTGCTGCCAGCACGGTAAGACAGGTGCTTCCCGGACTGAAATATCAGATACCTGCCAAGGCAGACAGACTCTCTCCGCTTGTTATAGACCGTGAGGCATTCTTTGAGAAGCTCGCCTCATTCAGTCCCGAGCGCACCTGCGAGAAATTCATCACGTCTACCTATTCGGGCATAGCGACGCAGATAGCGCACGAGCTGACCTACCGTGTTACGGGTGGATGCGATGCTCCTCTTTTGAGCGTTGATCCCGAGCGCTTCTATTCGGTGTTCCGTGAGTGGCAGGAGCTCCTTATCAGCGAAAGCTATACCCCTACCATAGCGATAGATTCATCGGGCAAGCCGATAGATTACTCATATATGGATATCACCTATCTCGGTGACGGAGTCAGTATCAGACACTTTAACAGAATATCCGACCTCTTTGACGTCTACTTTGCCGAGCGCGACAGACTTGAGAAGATACATCAGCGCGGTCACGATCTCGTGACGCTCTTGAATAACGCCGTAGCCCGTACCGAGAGAAAGCTCTCGATACAGCGCGAGTCGCTTCTTGCCAGCGAAAGAGCAGAGGAATACCGCAGACAAGGAGACCTGATAACATCGAACATCTACCGTCTTAAGAGAGGAATGACCTCGTTTGAAGCGATAGACTACTATGATGAGGCATGTCCTACGGTAAAAATAGAGCTTGATTCAAGACTCTCCCCCGCAGATAACGCGCAGAGATTCTACAAGCTCTACAACAAGGCAAAGGTGGCGAAGGCTGTCCTGACCGAGCAGATAGCGATCTGGGAGGCAGAGCTTCTGTATCTCGATAGCGTACGAGCCTTTCTGTCAAGAGCGGAGACCGAGGATGATATACTCGAGATACGCGATGAGCTCTACAGAAGCGGTTACGCGTCGAAGCTCCGCGGCTACAGGCCGCCGAAGAAGATCAAGGCGCGCCCGATCGAGCTTGTAACGACGGACGGTATGCGCCTTCTCATCGGCAGAAACAACGTACAGAACGATTACCTTACCTTCAAGCTCGCCTCGAAGGACGATATATGGTTCCATACCAAGGATATACCCGGCTCCCACGTAATTCTTGTCACCGACGGCAAGGAGCCAAGCGACAGAGACTACACGGAGGCGGCGTCGATAGCGGCATATTACTCCAAGGCTACCGGAGATCTTGTCGCCGTAGACTATACCCGTGTCAGAAATATAAAGAAGCCGAGCGGCGCAAAGCCGGGCTTTGTAATCTACAAAACCAACTATACGGCATACGTCAAGCCGATGTCGGGAGAGGAGCTTAAGGATAATGGTTGATCTTGTCGGTCTGCACAAGCATTTTATACTCGAGCATATCGCGAATGGCGATACCGTGGTGGATTTTACTATGGGAAACGGCAACGATACGTTATTTTTATCGAAGGCGGTTGGAGAGAGTGGCAGAGTATACGCCTTTGATATCCAAGAGGAGGCGTTGGAGTCGACACGTGCGCACCTTATTGCGAACGGTGCTCCCGAGAATTACACCCTGATATGCGCCTCTCACCATAGAGTCAAGGAGTTTGTAAACGAGCCTATAAAGGCGGGTATGTTCAATCTCGGATACCTTCCGAGAAGCGGTAAGAAAACAGTGACCACGATGAGGGAGACTACCATGCCTGCAGTCAAGGCGGCGCTCGAGCTCCTTGCGCCCGACGGCGTGCTTATCGTGGCGATATATCCCGGACACGAGGAGGGGGCTCTCGAGGGCGAGATGCTGCGTGAATATTTTTCCACGCTCTCAAGATTCCGCATCTGTCCGTCGGAGTTCAAGATACTCAATTCTCCTACCTCACCCTACTTCTTCCTTGTAGAGAAGAGTCCGAAGGCGCACTTTGGCGAGATATAAAGAAAAACGAGTCTGATTAGTTTCAGACTCGTTTTTATATTAAAAATCCCTTATGAAAGGCGCTTAAGAAGTCGGTTTTTGAGTGTAGTCATAGCTATGTAGCCGATTACCGTCATGGCGAGGATAAGCACGTAGTTTGCCATTATTGTGATGATCTCTGCGGTCGAGAAATCAAATCCGTATTCGGTGAAGAAGAGCACCGTGTCAACAATTTCTATGATAAGATTGTAAACGAACATACAGATAACACAGGCGAGAAACGGCGGATTTGCACCGCCGAGAATATCAAGTCTGTCCGTCATGAGCAGCTTTTCCCGAAGAAAATCTTTCACGGATGAGCCCTTGGTTTTGTGAAGTGCGATTTTTGACATGGTAATAGCTACACCGAAAAGAGCCATAGAGAGTAGGGCAGTGAAGATAACGGTAAGCACGCTCGCAAGAATAGCCAGAGCTATTGACTCGACCGAGTCGTAGCTGT
>JAEIGA010016839.1_pt1 | contig 11119 bp, 21 predicted proteins | sample 9270691 | NCBI WGS metagenome assembly JAEIGA01 (sample SAMN17057246, study PRJNA624740) | gut metagenome | biome: biome; isolation source: fecal sample | host: Bos grunniens | place: China: Xizang | collected 2019 | reverse complement strand
GATGGTAGCGAGTATCCCGGTTATGCTGGTGTAGCTCAGTCGGTAGAGCAGCTGATTTGTAATCAGCAGGTCGGGGGTTCGAGTCCGTCCACCAGCTCCAACGTCGGTGCAAGCGACTAAAACAGAATATGGGGGAATTCCCGAGTGGCCAAAGGGGACAGACTGTAAATCTGCTGGCGATGCCTTCGGTGGTTCGAATCCACCTTCCCCCACCAGAAAGAGAACTTGCACAGGCAAGTTCTTTTTCTTTGCCTTGAAGGATTCAAGGGAGGTGAGAGGCGTGACAATCCAAGGCGGATACCGAAAGTACAGGGAGATATCTTTCCTGCGCGGCTTTGCGATTACGACCGTGATTTTCATGCACCTCATCCAGGTTTTCGTTGCGCAGGGGGATATTCCCCAATGGCTGCGTTTCGCGGCCTCCCTCGGCGGAACGGGCGGGCATGTGTTTGTATTCTGCTCGGGCTTCGGACTCTATCTCAGCTATCTGCACCGGCCGGTTCAGGCCGGTGAATTTCTGAGAAGACGTTTTCTCAAGATCTATATACCATATATTATAGTAGTAATCATCACCTTTCTGCTGCCGCATGGCGGAGATGAGGCCGAACGGATCCGAAAGCTGCTCAGCCATGTCTTTCTGTATAAGATGTTTTATGAGCGGTACGAGATCAGCTTCGGGCTGCAGTTCTGGTTCATCTCAACGATTCTGCAGCTGTACCTGCTTTTTCCGCTGCTCTGCCGTTTTCGGGAAAAGACCTCGCGGCGGGCGCTGATTCTGCTGGGCCTGCTTGTCAGCATGGTCTGGTGGATTCTGATGAAGGCGACCGGTCTCGGGGTGTATCGGATCTGGGGAAGCTTCTGCTTCCAGTACCTCTGGGAATTCACGCTCGGCATGGCCGCGGCGGAATATATGATGAATACGGAGAGCGTGCGGATTCCCGTACAGGGGCTGCTGTTGACGGCGGCTGCGGGTCTTGGGCTGCAGGCGGTGACGGCGATGCTGGGCGGATGGGCCGCGGCATTCAACGATGTGCCGGCGCTGTTCGGCTACGGTTCGGCGGCGCTGCTGCTGTATCACTTCGGCAGGCGGATCATCCGGCCGCTGTTCCTGTGGGTTGACACGATCTCGTATGAATGGTTCCTGGTCCACACCGAGGTGATGGCGCGCTTTTACGGATACTTCGGCGACCGGATCTCCAGCGAAGTGGTGAAAGCCGTTCTGGCAACGGCCTGCAGCCTGGCGGTGGCCTGGGTCTATGCCAGACTGCTGCAGCGCGTGATGCAGCGTCCGAAGAAAGCATCCGACGGCAGGACAGATGACAATTGATCGGCGATTGACCGGCGATTGACCGGTGAAAGAATACGGATCGATGTACGGGGACACCGTTTTTACAATTATACAAAATGCACAAAAAGTCGAGGAAAATTTCTACGTTTTGCACGAAAGTTTTTCTTGACTTTTGCTTTGCCCGCTGGTATATTAATTGAGCGTGTGTGCGCAGGCGCATACGCATGCGTTGAAGCGGGAGATTGCTCGCAAGGCGAGGTAACTTCCGTGGAGTATGTCCGGTACCGGGAAACCGGTGCACAATCGGGCGGCTGAAGCCTATCATTCCACGCGTATATCGCGCGGACAGGTGGCAGACCGGCTGGAACGCCGGTTTGTTTTTCGGACGCGGTCTGATACGCACGGCTGTGTGTATGAAAAAGGCTTCATGCGTACGCATCCTTATTAAGGCGGTGCCCAATGCCGCCGCAAAGAACGTACGAAAAGGAGAAAACCAAATGGCAAGCACCAGCAAGAACATGATCCGCATTCGTCTCAAGGCCTATGACCATCAGCTGATCGACAAGGCCGCCGAAACCATCGTCGAGGCTGCCAAGCGCACCGAAGCGAAGGTATCGGGCCCCATCCCCCTGCCCACCAAGACCGAGATCGTCACGATTCTTCGTGCCGTTCACAAGTATAAGGACAGCCGCGAGCAGTTTGAGCGCCGTACCCACAAGCGCCTGATCGACATCATGAGCCCCACCCAGAAGACGGTGGAAGCCCTGATGAGTGTGGAAGTCCCCGCCGGCGTCGAAATCGAGATCAAGCTCTGATTCGCCGCCAGACCCCGGCAAAGCAAGACCCACTGCCTGCAGAGACGGTCTGCGGGCGGGTTAAGTTGCCAGCCTCCGGATGGGCAGAGCCCAGACCATGCGAGGCAACCAATAACCGATAGGAGGAAAAACCATGAAGAAAGCCATTATTGGCAAGAAGGTCGGCATGACGCAGATCTTCGACGAGATGGGGAAGGTCATCCCCGTCACCGTCATCGAAGCAGGCCCCTGCGTGGTCGTGCAGAAGATGACAAACGAAAAGGAAGGCTACCATGCCGTCCAGCTCGGCTTTGAAGAAGTCGGCGACAAGAAGCTTTCCAAGCCGGAGCAGGGCCACCTGAAAAAGGCCGGCGTCGGCATGATGAAGCACCTGAAGGAATTCCGTCTGGAAGATGACAGCAACCTGGAAGTCGGCGACGTGATCAAGGCAGACTTCTTCACCGAGGGCGAGAAGGTTGACGTCACCGGAACCAGCAAGGGCAAAGGCTACGCCGGCGTTGTCAAGCGCTTCGGTCAGGGCCGCACCCCGACCAGCCACGGCGGCGGCCCGGTTCACCGGCACGCCGGCTCCATGGGTTCGAGCACCGATCCTTCCCGCATTTTCCCGGGTAAGAAGCAGGCCGGACACATGGGCGTGGAACAGGTCACCGTTCAGAATCTGGACATCGTCAAGGTCGATGCCGAGCTGAACCTCATCGCGATCCGCGGTGCGGTTCCCGGACCGAAGGGAAGCATCGTGTATCTGAAGAATACCGTGAAGACCCAGCCCGTCAAGAAGGGCGAAGGCGCCGGTATCAGCGTCAACCCGCAGAAGGCCTCCGCGCGTGTCAACCCGCAGAAGGCTTCCGCACGTACAAAGTAAGGAAAGGAGAGCAGCATAAATGCCTAAAGCAAATGTTTTCAACATGGCAGGCGAGAAGATCGGCGAGATCGAGCTCTCCGAAGCCATCTTCGGCATTCAGCCGAATGAGAGTGTGCTGCATGATTCCGTGAAGAATCACCTGGCCAACTGCCGTCAGGGCACACAGAGCACGCTGACCAAGGGCGAGGTTTCCTACACCACCAAGAAGCCCTGGCGTCAGAAGGGCACCGGCCGTGCCCGCGCCGGCTATGCCGGATCCCCCGTGTGGTATCACGGCGGCGTCGCTTTTGCGCCGAAGCCGCGCGACTACAGCTACTCGCTCAACAAGAAGGTCAGACGCCTCGCCCTCAAGAGCGCGCTGAGCGCCAAGGCGGCGGAGAGCGAAATCGTCGTCATCGACGGTCTGGCTGTTGACGAGATCAAGACCAAGGCCTTCAAGAGCTTCCTCGAGAAGGTCGGCGTGACCGGCAAGGCGCTGGTCGTTACCGAGAATGTCGATGAGAAGGTTGTCAAGTCGGCACGGAACCTGCCCGGTGTGACCACCACCACCGCCACGATTATCAGCCCCTACATGATTCTCACGAGCGGCAAGATGGTTCTCGACAAGGCTGCCCTCGCCAAGATTGAGGAGGTGTTCGCCTGATGAAAACCGCATATGATGTGATCATCCGCCCGCTCATTACCGAACAGTCGATGGAAGACCTCGACATCAAGAAGTATGCTTTCGTCGTCGCGAAGGATGCCAACAAGATCGAGATCAAGAAAGCCGTCGAAGAAATCTTTGACGTCACGGTCATCAAGGTGACCACGGAGAACGTCTCGGGCAAGATGAAGCGCAACGGCGCCTACCCCATGGGCCGCTCCGCTGCCTGGAAAAAGGCCGTTGTGAAACTCAGCGCAGATTCGAAGAACATCGAGATCTTCGAAGGCATGGCTTAAGGGAGGGGAAAGAGAATGTCTATTAAAGTCTATAAACCGACCACCCCGGCCAGAAGACAGATGACCGTTTCCGGTTTTGACGGTGTCGACAAGCACGCCAAACCCGAGAAATCACTGCTCGAGGTTCTGAAGAAGAACTCCGGCCGCAACAGCTACGGCCGCATCACCGTCCGCCATCAGGGCGGCGGCAACCGCCAGAAGTACCGCGTGATCGACTTCAAGCGCAACAAGATCGATGTCCCCGCGAAGGTTGTCCGTCTCGAGTACGACCCGAACCGCAGCGCCTTCATCGCACTGTGCGAGTATGAAGACGGCGAGCGCCGCTACATCCTCGCTCCGGTCGGCCTGAGCACCGGCGACACGGTTCTTTCGTCCGCAGCCGCCGACATCAAGCCCGGCAACGCGCTTCCGCTGGCCAACATCCCCGTCGGTACCGTCATCCACAACATCGAGCTCTATCCGGGCAAGGGTGCCCAGCTCGTACGCAGCGCCGGCGTGTCGGCACAGCTGATGGCGAAGGAAGGCGGCATGGCCCAGATCCGTCTCCCCTCGGGTGAGTACCGCAAGGTCCGCCTCGAGTGCATGGCAACCATCGGCCAGGTCGGCAACATCGACCACGCCAACATCCACATCGGCAAGGCCGGACGCAAACGCCACATGGGCATCCGCCCGACGGTCCGCGGCTCTGTCATGAACCCGGTTGACCACCCGCACGGCGGCGGCGAAGGCAAGTCCCCGATCGGCCGTCCCGGCCCTGTCACTCCGTGGGGCAAGCCCGCACTGGGTTACAAGACCCGCAAGACGAAGAACCGCACCGATAAGTTCATCGTCAAGCGCCGCAACGCGAAGTAAGGAGGGAAAACGAAATGAGCAGAAGTATCAAGAAAGGCCCCTACGCCGCTCCCGAGCTGCTGAAGAAGGTCGACAAGATGAACCAGAGCGGAAACAAGCAGGTCATCAAGACCTGGTCCCGCGCCTCTACGATTTTCCCGTCCTTTGTCGGACATACGATTGCCGTCCATGACGGACGCCGCCATGTTCCCGTGTATGTCACCGAGGATATGGTCGGACACAAGCTCGGCGAATTCGCGCCGACCCGTACGTTCCGCGGCCACGCCGGAAGCAAGACCGGCAAGTAAGGAGGAGAAGCAATGGATGAGAAAAAGATTGCCCGTGCGGAGCACAAATACGCACGCATTTCTCCCCGCAAGGTCGAGATCATCTGCAACATGATCCGCGGCAAGGACGCAAAAGTCGCCATGGCCATGATGCAGAACACGCCGAAGGCCGGCTGCGAGCTGATGGTCAAGGTTCTCAAGAGTGCGATGGCGAATGCCGAGAACAACTTTGAGATGGACCCCGAAAAGCTCTATGTCGCCGAGACCTATGTCGGCGCCGGCCCGATCCTGAAGCGCGGCATGCCGCGTGCCCAGGGCCGTATGTACCGCATCAACAAACGCACCAGCCACATCATGATCGCCGTGGCTGAGAGAGACTGAGGGAAGGAGGCAGAATTATGGGACAGAAAGTAAATCCGCACGGCCTTCGCGTCGGTGTTATTAAGGACTGGGATTCCAGATGGTATGCCAGAGAAGACAAGGTCGGCGACCTGATTGTTGAGGATTTCAAAATCCGCGAGTATCTGAAGAAGACCCTTTATTCCGCCGGTGTCCCCACCATCGAGATCGAGCGCGACTCCTCCAAGGTCCGCATCTACATTCACTGCGCCAGACCCGGCGTCGTGATCGGCAAGGGCGGCCAGGAGATCGAGCGTCTTCGCCAGGAAGTGGAAAAGCTGATCGGCAAGCCCGTCGCGCTTTCGATCGTCGAGATCCGCACCCCCGACACCAACGCGCAGCTGGTTGCCGAGAACATCGCGCAGCAGCTTGAGAAGCGCATCGGCTTCCGCCGTGCGATGAAGAACGCCATGGGCCGCGCCATGAGAATGGGCGCCCGCGGCATCAAGGTCAAGTGCGGCGGCCGTCTCGGCGGTGCTGAGATTGCCAGAAGCGAGACCTATCACGAGGGTACCATCCCCCTGCAGACCATTCGTGCCGACATCGAATACGGTTTTGCCGAGGCCAACACGACCTACGGCCGCATCGGCGTCAAGGTCTGGATCTACAAAGGCGAGGTCCTCTCCCAGACCCTGCGCACCACCCCGCGCACGATGGATCTTTCGAAGCCGGCAGGCGAGCGCCGCCGCAGAGACGACCGCCGTCAGGGCGATCGCCGTCCGGGCGGATTCAACCGTGACCGCGGCCAGGGCGGCGAGCGCCGTCAGGGCTACGGCAGCAGACCTGCGGGTCAGGGCGGCTACAACCGCGGACCCCGCCCGGCTGCTCCCGTGAAGGAAGGAGGCAACAACTGATGTTAATGCCCAAGAGAGTCAAATACCGCAGAGTTCAGCGCGGCCGCATGAAGGGCAAAGCTACCCGCGGCAACAGCGTGACCTACGGCGAATTCGGCCTCTCCGCACAGGAGCCCGGCTGGATCACCTCGAATCAGATCGAGGCAGCCCGTATCGCCATGACGCGCTACACCAAGCGCGGCGGCCAGGTCTGGATCAAGATTTTCCCGGATAAGCCGGTTACCGCGAAGCCGGCCGAGACCCGTATGGGTTCCGGTAAAGGCGCGCCCGAATACTGGGTCAGCGTTGTCAAGCCCGGCAGAGTGATGTTTGAGATTGCCGGTGTTCCGGAAGATGTTGCCCGTGAGGCGCTGCGTCTGGCCAGCCACAAGCTGCCGATCAAGACCAAGATCGTCGCGAAGGCAGAGACAGAGAATGGTGGTGAAGATGATGAAGGTTAATGAAATCCGTTCCAAGTCCGTCGAAGAGCTCGAGAAGACCCTCGTCGATCTGAAGAAAGACCTGTTCATGCTCCGCATGCAGCATGCCACCAATCATCTTGACAATCCCACACGGATCTCCGCGACCCGCCGTGATATCGCTCGCGTGAAGACCGTGCTGCGCGAGAAGCAGAACTGAGGAGGTAAGCAGGAATGAATAACGAAAGAACTACTTCCCGTAAGACCCGCGTAGGCAAGGTTGTCTCTGACAAGATGGACAAGACGGTCGTTGTGATCGTGGAAGACCGCGTCGCACACAAGACCTACAAGAAGATTATCGGACGGACCTACCGCCTGAAGGCGCATGACGAGAACAACGAATGCGGCGTCGGCGATATCGTCCGCGTGATGGAGACCCGCCCCCTGTCCAAGGACAAGAGATGGCGCGTGGTCGAGATCGTTGAGAAGGCCAAGTAAGGAGGCAACAGAGAATGATTCAACAGGAAACATATCTGAAGGTTGCCGACAATACCGGCGCCAAGGAACTCAAGTGCATCCGTGTTCTGGGCGGCTCCCGGCGCAAGTATGCGAGCATCGGCGATGTGATCGTCTGCTCGGTGCGCAAGGCCGCGCCCGGCGGCTCTGTGAAGAAGGGCGATGTCGTGAAAGCGGTTGTCGTCCGCACCGTCAAGCCGGTTCGCCGCGCAGACGGCACCTATGTCCGCTTTGATGAGAACGCTGCCGTGCTCATCAACACCGGCGACAAGAACCCCCGCGGGACCCGCATTTTCGGGCCCGTGGCCCGCGAGCTTCGTGACAAGGAATACATGAAGATCCTGTCTCTGGCTCCCGAAGTGATCTGATGGAGGATACGGACAATGAAGATTAAAAAAGACGATAAGGTCGTTGTTCTCTCCGGCAAGGACAAGGGGAAACAGGGGAAGGTTCTGAGTGCCGATCCGAAGGGCGCAAAGGTCATAGTGGAAGGCGTCAATGTTGCCACCAAGCATCAGAAGCCCCGCAAGCAGGGCGAAGAGGGCGGCATCATCAAGCTTGAAACCCCCATCTATGCGTCCAAGGTTCAGCTGGTCTGCCCGAAGTGCGGCAAGGCCACCCGTGTCGGCTTCAAGGTCGAGAACGGAAAGAAGACCCGCATCTGCAAGAAGTGCGGCGCAGAAGTCTGAGAGAAAGGAGAACTGAAATCATGACCAGAATGAAGGAAAAGTATGTGAAGGAAGTTGCTCCCGCTCTCATGGAGAAGTTCCAGTACAAGTCCGTCATGCAGATCCCGAGAATTGACAAGATCGTCGTCTCGGTCGGCTGCGGCGACTGCAAGGACAATGCCAAGGCTCTCGATGCCGTCATTAAGGACATCTCGGCCATCACCGGCCAGCATGCGGTTGCGACAACGGCGAGAAAGTCGGTCGCCAACTTCAAGCTGCGTGAAGGCATGAAGGTCGGCGTGAAGGTCACCCTTCGCCAGGACCGCATGTGGGAGTTCCTGGACAGGCTTCTGAACGTGGCGCTGCCCCGTGTGCGTGACTTCCGCGGCATCTCGGCCGATGCTTTCGACGGACGCGGCAACTACAGCCTCGGCCTGAAGGAGCAGATCATCTTCCCCGAGATCGAGTATGACAAGATTGAGAAACTGCGCGGCATGAACATTGCCATCACCACGACCGCAAAGACCGATGAGGAAGCACGCGAGCTTCTGCGTCTGATGGGCGCTCCGTTTGTCGGCTAAGGAGGAAGAAAACATGGCTAAGAAATCGATGATTCTCAAGCAGCAGAGAGATGCAAAGTTCTCTACCCGCAAGTATAACCGCTGCAAGATCTGCGGCCGTCCTCACGCCTATCTGCGCAACTACGGCATCTGCCGTATCTGCTTCCGCGAGCTGGCCTACAAGGGCCAGATCCCGGGCGTCAGAAAAGCCAGCTTCTAAACCGCGCGCATCCGCCCGGCGGGATTCCCGTTCCGGGCAGATGCAGACATAAAGACATTGAAAGGCCGCGTTCAATCAAGCATTGACCCGGAACCTCAATGATATCACCGGGTTTCCCGGTAACTCTGAACAAGGAGGATAAACCATGCAAATCACCGATCCCATTGCAGACATGCTGACCCGTATCCGCAACGCCGGAACCGCAAAGCATGAAACCGTTGACGTCCCCGCTTCCAAGATGAAGAAGTCCATCGCCGAGATTCTTCTGAACGAAGGATACATCAAGGGCTATCAGGTCCTCGACGACGGCACCCAGGGCGTCATCCGCATCACCCTGAAGTATCTCCCCGGCAAGGAGAAGGCCATCCAGGGCCTCAGGCGTGTCTCGAAGCCCGGCCTGCGCGTGTATGCCGGCGCCGACGAGCTGCCCAGAGTCCTCAAGGGCCTCGGCATTGCCATCATCTCAACCTCCAAGGGCGTCATGACCGACAAGCAGGCTCGCAAAGAGCATGTCGGCGGCGAAGTCCTTGCATTTATCTGGTAAGGAGGGCGAAAGAATGTCTCGAATCGGAAGAGCCCCCATTACCGTACCGGCAGGGGTTGAAGTAAAAATCGATGAGCACAACCACATCACCGTCAAGGGACCGAAGGGCACGCTGGAGCGCGACCTGGTTCCCCAGATGAAGGTAGAGCTCGACGCAGGCGTCCTCCACGTTGTCCGCCCGGACGACACGAAGGAGAACCGTTCCCTTCACGGTCTGACCAGAACCCTGATCGACAACATGGTTGTCGGCGTGACCAACGGCTTTGAAAAGAAGCTGGAGATCAACGGCGTCGGCTACCGTGCAGCGAAGGAAGGAAAGAACCTGGTCATGAACCTCGGCTACTCGCACCAGATCACCGTGCCCGAGACCGAGGACATCCAGATCGACGTTCCCGATGCCAACCACATCGTGATCAAGGGAATTGACAAGCAGAAAGTCGGCCAGTTTGCAGCAGAAGTTCGTGGCAAGAGACCTCCGGAACCCTACAAGGGCAAGGGAATCAAGTATGACTACGAAGTTGTCCGCCGCAAAGAAGGCAAGACCGGCGCCAAGTAAACGGAGGTGTGCCTGAATGATTAACAGACCCGATACGCGCGCACAGCGCATGAAGCGTCACAGCAGAGTACGCAGCAAAATCTCGGGTACGCCCGAGCGTCCGCGGCTGAGCGTGTTCCGCAGTGAGAACAACATCTATGCGCAGATTATTGACGATGTCGCAGGCAGCACCCTGGTCTCCGCCTCCACGGTGGAAAAGGGCTTCGAAGGCAACGGCGGCAATGTCGAGGCTGCAAAGAAGATCGGCGCTCTGGTTGCAGAGCGCGCCCTGAAGAAGGGCATTGAAGAGGTCGTTTTCGACCGCGGCGGCTACATCTATCACGGCCGCGTCCAGGCTCTGGCCGACGGCGCGCGTGAAGCCGGCCTGAAGTTCTGAGGAAGGGGGAAAACGAAAAATGGCTTACAGCAATGACAGAAGAGAGCGCCGCGGCAGAGACGAGGCTCCCTCCGAATTTATTGAAAAGGTAGTTTCCCTCAACCGTGTCAGCAAGACCGTCAAGGGCGGCCGCGTGGCGAAGTTCTCGGCCCTTTGCGTCGTCGGCGACGGCAAAGGCCGTGTCGGCTTCGGCATGGGCAAGGCAAGCGAAGTCTCCGAGGCGATCCGCAAGGGTCTTGAGGATGCCAAGAAGAACATCGTAACCATCACCCTGAGCGGAACGACCATTCCCCATGAAGTGATCGGCGCTTTCGGCGCCGGCCGCGTCCTGCTCAAGCCCGCACCGGAAGGCACCGGCGTTATCGCCGGCGGCGCTGTCCGTGCCGTGGTGGAAGCAGCCGGCATCAAGAACATCCGTACCAAGTGCCTGCGCACCAACAACCCCGCGAACGTTGTTGCCGCTACGATGGAAGGACTCAGGTCCCTGCGCGATGCAGCCCAGGTTGCAGCCGTCAGAGGCAAGAGCCCCGAAGAAATCGGTTAAGGGAGGGCGTGCATCATGGCGAATCTCAGAATCAAGCTGGTCAAGAGCCTGAACGGCAGACTTGACAGCCATATTGCGACGGCTCAGTCTCTCGGTCTGCACAAGATCGGCAACGAGACCGTACAGCCCGACAATCCCCAGACCCGCGGCAAGATCGCCAAGATCGGCTATCTGCTGAAGGTCACCGAAGAATAAGGAGGGCGAGAGCATGCAAATTCATGAACTTTCTCCCATGCCCGGCTCCACGCATGTCGATAAGCGCAAGGGCAGAGGACATGGAACCGGAAACGGCAAGACAGCCGGCCGCGGTCACAAGGGTCAGAAGGCCCGCAGCGGCGGCGGTGTGCGGATCGGATTCGAAGGCGGTCAGATGCCTCTGGCCCGCCGTATCCCGAAGCGCGGATTCAACAATATTTTTGCAAAGCCTCTGGAGGCAGTCAACGTTTCCGCTCTTGACAAGTT
>JAEIGA010016838.1_pt1 | contig 11119 bp, 28 predicted proteins | sample 9270691 | NCBI WGS metagenome assembly JAEIGA01 (sample SAMN17057246, study PRJNA624740) | gut metagenome | biome: biome; isolation source: fecal sample | host: Bos grunniens | place: China: Xizang | collected 2019 | reverse complement strand
TCCTGCTCTTTGGTCACAACAAGAATTTCCAATTGATGGTCTTTCATTAGGGCTTCAGCACTTCCAAGAATTGTGCCATAGTCGGTTTTTCCATATCCTCTTGCACCAAGCAACATGCGGGGAAAATCCCCTTCAAATATAAACTTTTTCATTTCAATTTGTTTTGGAAATGGTTGTGGATAATCAACAGCGGTGCAAAACTGCGAAAAGGTCAAATCCTGCTTTTCTTTACTTCCAAAATTAAAATTGAATTTAAAATCAAAGTTGAAATTCATCTGTTCACCCTATCCCAAAGGTCAACAGTTATTTTCATGACTTCTTCATTGGTCATTGTTGACAATCGCAATTTTAATTCCCGCAAACAAGCGGTGAAGCCTTCCTTGGCAAGTTCTTCAGGTGATGCCATTGGTGTTAGTTCTGCTTTTTCCTTCTTTTCAATTTTCTTGGCAACTTCCCTTGCTTTTTTTAGGTCTTCCAATTTCTGTGCTTTTTCTTCCGCCTTTCGTTGGGCTTCTTCAATGTCTTTTGCTATTTCCTGACAATATGCATTGGCGGTTGGCAAGCTCACCCCCAAAAACTTTGCAATTTCCCTTTGGGATTTTCCCTTTCTCAAAAGTTCCCTGCAAAGCCTTTTATTATCTGCCTTTTTTGCCCTTCCGCTGTTCAAGTTATTGTTCAAGACTTTCCCCCTTTGTTCATTAAACACCATCTTTTTGATGTTTAAACCTGTTTAAATATAAAAACAACTAAAAATAAAAATCAAGTATAAAAAAGAAGGGGCGGTGTTTCCCCTTCCTTCTTCCTTCGGTTTGTTTGTTTACTTCTTCTTTTCTTCATGGTGAAATTTGCCATTGCCTGACTTCTTCCAAACCCTGTTGCGGTTGATTTCCATTTTCTCGCTTATATTCAATAGCAAATCTGTCAAAACTTCAAACGACATTTGAATAGTCATGACATTTTCAATATAACAACCTGTTTTGCTTTTCCACCTTCTCAAACCACCTAAAACAATGAAAATATCAGCAAGTTCTTTTTTTACATCATCAGCAGAATAATACGCAGAACAATATTCTTCAAATTCTTCTTCCAATTTCTCAAGCTGTCCACCCAATGTTGCATCAGGGAAAGTTTCTTCATTCCATTTTTTTATTTTTTCAAGTTCGCAATTCAAAGCTAACATCAAAGCATATTTTATTTCTTCTTCCAATTCGGCTTTTTTCTTCTTACCAAATAAATCAAACATTTTTTCTTCCTTTCTAATGAATAAAAATCAAACATAAAATCAAAAACAAAAAGAAAACCAATCTGCAAAACCAATCTTTTATTGATGATTTTCCCCTTTTTGCTTTTTCATGAACTTCACAACATTGTGAACATGCCCTTCTATATGCTTTTTCAAGGTCAAGGGCTTTCAGCAAATTGTTTGTGAATTCGCTTGTGATGGGCTTTTGTCCCTGTTCAAGCTTTTGAATGTAGGTTTCAGAATATCCAACCAAGCCCGCAAATTCTGCCTGTGTCATTCCTTTCCTTTTCCTAATCTTCCGCAATTTTTCAACTGTCAAAATCTCTTTCATTCTTTTTCACTCCCTCTTCAATTTTAATAATATTGTTTTTTATGGTCAAATGGTTGGCAAAATCAACCGCAATTCTGAAGCTGTCATATTCACCACCCATTTCAATGATATAATCCTTCTTTTTCCCTGTTGGGTCTTTGTAGATATTCAAGAAGCACCCTTTCTTTTTATTCATCATCAGTTCTTCCACCCATTAAAATATATTCTGCAATAAATTCTTCATTTTGCTTCATTCCTCGCATTTTATGGTCACCAAGCAAGAATGTATGCATTGAAGGAAAACCCAATTTCACAAGGGCTTTTCCCAATTTATTTGCTAACATAGGATTGAAAGCAATTGTTCCTTGTTCCTTTACTTCTACACCCCAAACATCAGGCATTTTTTCAAATTTTAATATTTCAGGTTGTTGAAAACTCAATGTAAATGGTCTTTCATTATAAAATGTTGCAACAGTTCCAACCAATGCATCATCTGAAAAAATTGTTGCATTCATTACATGATTTTCTTCTTTTTTGTTATACTTCAAAACTTTTTTTAATAAAACAGGAATTTGCAAAACAAAATTTCCTTCAAAATTAAAGTCACCTTGTGTCGGATACACTTTCAAGGCAATGTGTCCATCAGTAGCAAAGAAAACAGGACTTTCCCCTTCTTCACCAAATACAAATATATTGTCTAAATCTCTATCATTTCCCGCAATTTCAGCAAGTGCAAGAATTATTCTATTGTCAACAGTTATTTCCATGATTAAATTTCCTTTACATATAAATATTTTTTAAACCTTACATCATCACCAAATCTGTTTGTTCTGACAATCCATTCATCATTGATGATGTGTTTCTTTCTTAACACAAATATAATTGCAGAAAGCCTTGTTGCCCCCATATTCTGTGAAGGCTTCAAAACTTGTGATGCTTTTATATTGCTTTAGGTGTCGCAACACTTCCGCTTGCAATGTCATTTTTCCCTTCCCTTTCAAAATTTGTTTCATTAAATAATGTTTTCAGGGCTTTATTCACCCGCCCTGTGGGTTTGTAGTTGTCAACAAATGTCCCAATGGGTAAACTGTCAACAAACATCAATTCATCTGTGAAATATACCACATCAAGGATTTCTGAAGCCCTCAAAACAATCACTGTTTCGCCCCATTTACTCTTGAATTCTTGTCCCTCTCTCATGCCTTACCACCATTTCAATAATTTCAAACAATCTTTCCAAACCTTCAACAACAACTTTTTGTTGAAATCTTTTTATTTCAGTTTCATTGTTCACTTGGTATATATAAAGAAACTTTTGGTCATTTCTTGCCAATTTTCCAATGTGTCCGAACTTTTTTTCCGTTGTTATCAAATACATTTTTTCTCCTCTCGTATTCTTCAACAAGTTCTTTTGTTGGCTCTATTGGGCAAATAAACTTGGTTTCATAATCATCTTCACCATAAGACTTGCCAATTGCCCAAATTTCACCATCTTCATCATATCCCTTGAATATTGCTGTTTTCATGTTACCAAATCCCCAATATTTTTGCTTCAACCAATAACAAAGCAACCAAAACCATGAAACATTCTGTTTTTGTGAATTTCTTCACCATTTTTTCGCCTTGTTGCCATCTTCTTTGAAATGCTTCCCATTCTTCATTTGTGAAGCCTTCTTCCTGCACTTCATACCATTTGCCATTCACTGCATCTTGTGTGTATTTCTTGAATTCCATTTTAACATTCTCCCATAAGTTCAATAATTGCATTTAAAACATTTTCATTTTCAATCAAAGAATAAAAGGCTTCATAATCAGCATTTTTTAATTCTTCAATCAATTCATCTTTTGCATCTTCAAAGGCTTGGTCTTCATCTTGCAAAACATCATCACGAACACAAACAGAACCAACACCAACATCAACAAAATCTTTGTCATGCCCTTGGTAATATTTACCCCCGCAACCTTCATTCAAATCTTTTTCAAGCAAATAATCCCTTCTTTTGTTTATCTCACCACGCAAGGCATTAACAAACATTATTTTAAAATCTATCAATTCAATAATGTTCACAACTTCTTCATCTTCATAAAATCTATGATTCAATATACCTTGAATAATTTTATTTCTATTTTTCATTTTCCCTTCCTTTCTTATGTTGAAGGGGCGGGGTTTCCGCCCTTCATTCTTAAAATACAAGTTGTTGTGAATGTTTACGACTAATTGCCAAAAGTTCTTTTGATTTTTCACAACCCTTCATTGCTTTATGCAATAAATCCAATTGAATTTTCTTAAAAACATTTTTTAATGGTGTAACTTTCATTTGTGATTCAATAAATATCAATTTATCTTTTGAAACTATTTCTTTATTTAATCTTCTCATTTTATTTTCCTTTCATATCTGTTGAACATATTTACTATATAACATACATTTTTTATATTGTCAACATATTTTTTCATATTTTTTCATATTTATTCACAATCAAAACAAAATCCCTTGTCTTTGGTGGTCTTCAAGCCTTTTGCAACTTGCTTTCCAATAGTCAAAATCTTTTTCAATACAAATAAACCGCCTTTTTAAGTTGTGGCAAGCAATAGCGGTTGTGCCACTTCCTGAAAAACAATCCAAAACAAGGTCATTTTCATTGCTGAAATCAAGCAAGCATTTTTCAAACACTATTACTGGCTTTTGTGTCGGGTGAATTTTGTTTTTGTAATCCCCGTGGCATAGTGGGTCATATTTAAATATACGACTATTTGCATCAAAAGATGTGAAAGCCAATTCGCAATCTGCAAAAGTTCTTCCATAAAAACCTTCCCCCTTATCCCATACAAAATAACATCTTGATGGCAACCCAAAATAGTTACCCCCAAAAATAATTTGATTTTTTGAAACACGAAAAATTTCGTTGAATATTTCTTGTGCGGGAATTTCCGAATCCCATTCTTTGTCTGAAAAATTTTTGTTTATTCCGTTTTTGTAGCAAAATTTTTTTGTGTCCATTCCTATCCCATAAGGTGGGTCGGTCAACACAAGGTCAATGCACTTATCAGGCAACTGCTTTAATATATCCAAGCAATCAGCATTTATTATTTTGTTTTCGTACTCTTTTATTATTTCCATCTATAAAGCCCCCCTTTAAAAGCTTTTATAAATTCATTTGCATCTGTGAAACCTTCCTTTCTTGCAATAAATCGCAAATCATGTATTGTTTCAATTTCAACATCATAAATTCTTTCTATTTTTGGCATCTCCATTTCTTTTAAAAGTCCAAAATATAAATCTTTCACAAGATTCAATGTTTTTAAAACTCCCCTCATTATTCTTATTTCTTCATCTGCTTTTTGTTGGGTCATTTTTTTACTTTCAATCCATCTTGGATAAACTCTTTCTCGCATTCCAATTTCTCTTTCAATGCATTTTATTTGTTCAATTATCTTTTCCATTTGTTTTTCCTTCCTTCGTCTTCATAGCGGTTTCCCAAAAGTTCCAACTTCACATCATCTTCATTCAAATATGAATAAGGAATTTCAATTTTTCCTGCATCAACCCGCAAGATGAAACCGCCCATGTTGTTGAACCATTTTATAATTCCATTCACCTTGTTGATGTGGTCAAAAACAAAATCTTCAGCATATAAAGGTTTCCCCTTGATGTCCTTTTGTCCTGTCCACATGTTTATTTCAACAAAGTTCTTTCTTCTCCTGTCCTTTTGGTTGATTTTCTTTTTGTAGTGGGTCAAATTCCCTTCTTGGTCTAATTTATACCCCTTGAATGCAAACTTTGTGAAAACTTGTCTGCCCCCAATTTTTTTGAACTCTGCAATTCTGAACATTTTCCCTTCCCTAAAAAATGCCATTTCATCAAATCTATTGCCCTTTTATATTGCCCTGTTCTTTCCCACAATGCAAGGGCAAATTCTTCAGGTTTCACAATTCCATGTTCTTGAAAATATGCTTTATCATTCCCCCTTGCATGGGCTTCCGCATGATGTTTTGGGCAAATAGGCAAACAAAACATATCATCTGACTTTGTTCCCATTCCCTTTGATTTTACTTTGGGAAACATCAAACCTTCAGTTTCTTTTGTAGGTTTCAAATATTTATTCCCAACCCGCAACAAGTGATGATGTGTGCTTTCATATCTTCCACATATAACACAAGGCAAGCTGTCAATAAATTTCAAGTGTTTTTGTGTCATTTTCTCAACTCTCCATGATTCGCACAAATGTTTTTTCTGCTTGCAACTTTCCTTCAATCATTGCTTTTGCAAACATTCCCCCATTTTCTTCAATAGCTTCAAGCAAAGCTTTATAAACTTTAATTTTGATTTTTGCTTCTTGAACCAATTCTTTTTTCTTTTCTTCTGACTTCATCTTACATTTCCCCTTGTAATAATTCATAAAACGACTGCGGGAAGTCCGCATCTGTGAAAATAAGGTCTTCTGCACCAACTTCAACATCTTGAAGCCATGCTGACTTTGAACCGAATTTTTCCATGTATTCTTTGAAGATGTTTTCCGCCTGTGCAATCTGCTTTTCACCTAATCGCCAAAGGTCGGGGCATCTATCCTTCAAAAACACCTTCAGGGCTGTTTGTGGCAATTCTCTATTCACAAAAACCGCCATTGTCATCAAATCTTCTGTTCCCCTCATGGATTCCCAAAAGGCAATCTGTTCATCTGTTCCATAAACAGGCAATTCACTATTCAAAGCAAACAAAACCGCTCTTTTATAATATATCAATTGAAGGTAAACCCTGAAACTGAAAAAATATTGTGAAACAAAACTTGCAAGCGGGCTTTTTTTCGTTTTCAAGAATGTTTTCAAATCCAAGATTGAATTTTGCTTCAGGTAGTCAATGCGGGCTTTTCTCTTGATGCCGTCTTCAGTCCAAAAGATTGAAACTTCAGGGAAACCGCCTTGAAATATATTGCAATCAAGCAACTGCCCTTCTTCTTTCAAATATTCGCAAATCAAATTGAACTTCTTGAATTTTGCCTGTGAAATCACTTCCAATGTTTGGGCTGATTTCCAAATCCTGTATTCTGAACAATTTTTGTTCAATACCTCTATTTCAGGCGGTGTGACTTTGAATTTGTTGTGGAAATTTTCGCCTTCCAATATCATTGCATGAAATATTTTGCCATCTGTCATTGCTTCGCTTGGCTTTTCTTCCCGCAATGGGTTCATGTTTGAATTGAACCAATAAAATGTTGGGTTGTCTAATATGTCCCGAATTCCTGAAGAACTCAATCTTTTTTCATTGTGATAAACTTCATCAGGCAAATTGAAATATATTCCATCTTCCATTTTTGCACCTCAAAATAATGTTGAAAACATGTCCTTTATAATTCCCATTTTTTTAATTGTCAACACCTAATATGAAAAAATATGAAAAAGTATGTTGACAAATAAAAACAAATATTGTATATATTAAAATGTATTTAATTTTTAACGGAAGGAAAACACAATGAAAGATTTTCAAGCAATAGTTCAACCCATTGAAATCAAAGCAAGGGTTTATCTCAACAAAATGAATGAAGCCCGCATTGAAAATGAAGCTGACAAGGAAAATGCGGTTCTTATGTTGAAAGAAATATCTGATTATAAAAAAGCCATTAAAAAGCAGGAAGATGAACTTTCATCAGATGCAAAAAAAGAACTTGCGGAAATAAAAGCAATGTTTAATGAACCAAAATCATTTTTGAATGATGCTGAAGAAATTGTTCGTGGCAAAATAAACCACTTCTTAAATGAACAAAGGGCAAGAATTGAAGCAGAAGCCCTTGCCATTAAACAAAAGGCGGAAGATGAAGCATTGAAACAGGCTGAAGAACTTGAAGCATTGAAATCAGGTGCGGGGGAATATGATGCTGTCACCCGCAAAGCAATGATTGAAGCAATTGAAGCAAAACAAAACAAAATCATTGATGCAACAGCAAAACAAATGGAAATCAACCAATCTTCCGCAAATTCAGTTGTTCGCAAGGTTTGGGCTTTCCGCTTGACTGACTTGTCAAAAGTTCCTTTGCAATATCTTCAATTGAATGAAACTGCTGTTCGCAATGCAATCAAATCAGGTGAAAGAAACATTGCAGGCTTGGAAATCTTCCAAGAATGTCAAGTTGCTATTAAATAGGGGGTTATCATGGGAAGAAAGATTTTAAAAGATGATGAAAAAGCTGTTCGCATTACAATCACAATTGACAAGGCAACTGCTGAACTTGTGGAAAAATATGCCAAGATTGAAATGTTGCCAATTTCAAGGCTGATTGCCCGAATACTTAAAAGGCATTTTGAAATGAAATAAAAGAAAACCCCGCTGAATAGCGGGGCTTCTGTTTTCAACAAAATTATTTTTCATGAAAGTAATGAAAAAATTCATATAAAATCAAAATTAAAATATCAACTGCATTTGCATTTGTCAAGATATGATTGAAAGATTTTATCATTTGCAATATAGTCCCGCACTGCTTTTGGCTGTGGAATCCTTCCTGATGTTATCGGGCAACAGGTCAAAGGCTTACTTTGGCAAGCACTTTGAAACATCAAAATCAAGCACAAAATCACAATCTTTTTCATCACTCTTCAATTCCCTGTAAACAATCTTTATTTTTTCCGCTGTTTTTTCTTGCTCTGTGGTGTTTTCTTCTCTCTTTTGGTATAGTTGCACATCTTTCTTCAATTCTTCCTTCTGTGTGGAATTTTTTCCCGCTATAAATCCACCATAAAAAACAAGGCAAGTCCACAAAATAAAAAAAAATAAACTTTTCAACCAATCCATCATTTGAAAACTTCCACAATTGAAATCAGGGCTGAAAAGCCCTTTTCTGTATTTTCTGCCATGTAATATGTCACAAGTCCCATTGCCCATGATATAATCCAAGGGGCAACCTTTGCCAATGCTTCTTTCATCTTGTCCATTATTCAACCCCTATATAAAACAAATGATTGCCAATCATAAAATCCGCCTTCTTTCCTTCCGCCCAACTTGGCTTCACATTTATTGTGTGATAATGACAAGCCCCGCAAAGAAAGTCTTTTTCCTTACCATTCACAAAGTCTTCTGCAATTGTCAAGCATTCACCCAATTCAAGCATTGATGCATTCATAATCTTTTGGCGGTTTGGGTCGTTTTTATTCCAACAAGAAAATTGCCAAGGTTTTTGGCATGTTTCCGCAATTGTTTTTCCTGAAAACCATTTTTTTGCTTTGTAGCGGTTTATTATAACACAAGCAACCGCCTTTTTTCCAATTGTCTTTTCCCCTCTTGCTTCCCCATATATGGTGCGGGCAAGGGTGTCAATGTCGTTTTCTTTCGTCATCTTCCCGCATCTCCGCAATATCTGCTTTTGCTTTTGCTTCTCTTATTTTATAAATAAGAAAAACAACAGTCAAACAAAAAGTGATAAAGGCTTGAATTTCAGGCAAATGGGCAATAATAAATGAACAAGCTGTTGCAAATAAACTTGCAAATGTTGTGTTTAATGTGTCCCCTTGCATTACTTTCCAAGCCCTTTTCATTGTAAATATTTCCTCTTCATTAAAGGTTATATTTTCCAACTTGTCAAGGCTTTAATATCCACTTCGCCTTCCACCTCTGCTTCCACCTCTGCTGACATATTGCCCATTGCTTCCCCTTCCTCTATATTCAAGCATGGTTTCATCATCATCACCCCATCTTTCGGAATCGCTCCAAGGTCGGTAATCTCTACTTCTTGAAACATATTCAAGTGTTTTGTCTTTGCCAAAATCCATGTCCATGTCTTCAGTATTAAGCAATGATGAAGCAATCAAGCCCGCAATAATTATCCACAAGTATTTCATCTTTCCCCCCTTTTCATGTAGGTTGCCGCTAAAATGTAGGTTGCCGCTTCTTCTGCAAATTCGGGGTCTTGATTCATTGCAAACCTTGTTAGAAGCCAACTTGCTGAATTTGCATATTTTCGTGCGTCCCATTTTCTGTTTAAGTTCTTTTGAACTTCCTCTTTTATTCGTTTAAAATATCGGTTAAAAGCCTCTTCATTATTCATCATCTGCATTTCTTCCGCCATCTTCTGTTCCTTTCAAATCTGGTGTTGGTTGAATGTTGTATTTATCGCCTTGTTCAGCATTCTGCCCGAAAAATGCATTTGTAAAGTCTTCCGCAAATTTGCCAATGTCGGCTTTATAAATTGACATTTTCCGCAAGTCGTTTCTTGTCAAGAACCTTTGATATATAGGGGCATTATTAAACCCTATAAAAGTTAATCTCAAAGGCTTTTCAAGGCTTCCTTGCATTGGCTGAATGTTACCTGTCACAAGTATTCTATACAAACCCTGTCTAACTTCTGAACAATCAAAATCAATTGTGTTCACTCTTTCATAAGGAAACCCAACTGAAGGGTCGTTTGCATTTTTTATCAATTCCCAACTTTCGCCAAGGATATTGATTTTTTGGGGTAGATTAAAGCTTGTCATCTGCACTTTCCCTTATTGATTGCATTAACAAAATAGATGCTGAAGCAAGATGCTTTGCCCCATTGTAAAATTCACTTTCGCTTACTTTTACATCTTCTATGTTTTCCGCAAGCTCCATGAACTCTTTTATTTCCATTTTCAAGATTTTCAGCTTCCCTTGTTCCTTCTTCAGGTATTTTTCCCAAGTTGATGGCTTGTGTTCCAAGGTCTGCTCTATTCTCTTGTGGTCTTTCCATCTTGGATTGTATGATATATATTTCATTTTGGTTTTCCCTTCTTATGGTTAGGGGGCTTTCACCCCCTGTGTTTAAGCCGTTGCCGTTGCTGTTGTTGTAGGGGTTATTTCTCTAATAGCTTGTAAAATTGCCCCTGTTTGTCTGTTTGAAAGGTCTGTTTGATATAACTGCCCTTTCAATGAAGAAATCTTGTCTTTTGCATCACATAATTGAGTTTGAAGGTGTGTGATTAAGTTTTGTTGCATCAATCCCCTTGTCAAACTTCCTTCTTCTCTAATTGTAGATTGAGTTTTGCAACAACATTCTTGTTGTGCATAACCTAAATTATTGATTGCTGAAACAATGTTTGAAGTGTTCTGACAATTGTCATGTCCAAGACTTGAAAAACCTTGCATCATAGCAAGCTGATTTCTTGAAGATTGGTCAAGTGTTTGATAACCAATGTTGCAAAGTCCGCTTGACAAGTTCATATTCATGCCATTAATTGAATTTTGGATTGCATTAACACCATCATTCAAAATTGAAGTTGCGAAACCTGCACCAAAACCATTGTTGCAACAACTGTTATTGTCTATTACAACAGTTCGGGGGTATCCACCGCCCCAACCGCCAAAACCATTGCCATTGAAGCCATTGCCAAACCAAGAACCAAGCAAAGCACCCGCAAATGCTCCACCAACTCCCGCAAAGCCATCACTTCCACCGCAACCGCTAACAGGTAAAATGTCTGTCATGATTAAATCCTTTCTAATAAGTTATTAAGGGGAATGCCAGTTTCCTTGCTCACTTCCTGCAATAAAAGATAAAGTTTCAAGCGGTCAAAATAAAACATGGTCAATTCCCCTTTCGGAATTAACCATGCCATAAGTTTT
>JAEIGA010016837.1_pt1 | contig 11120 bp, 5 predicted proteins | sample 9270691 | NCBI WGS metagenome assembly JAEIGA01 (sample SAMN17057246, study PRJNA624740) | gut metagenome | biome: biome; isolation source: fecal sample | host: Bos grunniens | place: China: Xizang | collected 2019 | reverse complement strand
CATCAGGGACCGCAGAAACGCCGCACTCTACTACGTAAGGCAATTCCATGATAACACTTTCGATCTCAAACGGTCCGATGCGGTAACCGGAAGATTTGATCACATCATCGGTACGGCCGACATACCAGAAGTAGCCGTCCTCATCCCGCCACGCCGTATCACCGGTGTGATAGAGGCCATCGTGCCAAGATTCTTCGGTTTTGTCCGGAGCCATATAGTAGCTGCGGAAAAGTCCGCAGATCTCATCGGGGTTGCAGCGAACGACGATCTCACCGGTTTCGCCGGTTTTGACCGGGTTGCCATCGGGGTCGACCAGTTCGATGGGGAACGCCGGACTGGGTTTACCCATGGAGCCGGGTTTCGGAGTCATGCCGCGGAAGTTGGCAAGCATAACGGTACTTTCGGACTGTCCGAAGCCTTCCATCACCTTGAGTCCGGTAGCGTTGTAGAACTGCTGGAAGACCTCGGGGTTGAGTGCTTCACCGGCGATGGTGGCATACTTGATACTGGAAAGATCGTAATTTTCCAGATGTTCCTTGATAAAGAAGCGATACATGGTCGGCGGCGCGCAGAAAGTGGTGATCTTGTTCTCGGAAATCACCGTCATGATATCAGCAGCATCAAAACGGTCAAAGTCGTAGACGAAAACCGCACTTTCATTGAGCCACTGTCCGTAGATCTTGCCCCACGAAGCCTTGGCCCAGCCGGTATCACTGATGGTCATATGCAGACCGTTGGGATCTGTATTCTGCCACCATTTGGCGGTGATGATATGACCGATGGGGTAGGAGAAGCTGTGTTCAACGATCTTGGGATATCCGGTGGTACCGCTGCTGAAAAACATCAGCATGGTGTCGGTGGCTTTCTGCTCGGGGTTGCGGGGGAAGGTATCCGCAAATTTGCCGTATTCCGCATTGAAGTCATTCCATCCTTCACGCTGACCGTTGACGATGACTTTGGTCTGAAGCGTGGGAGCATCTTTCACAGCGGCATCGACATAGTCGGTAACGCCGTCATCAGCGGTCGCGATGATCGCTTTGACTCCGGCGGAGTTGAAACGGTAAACGTAATCTTTGGTCAGCAGCTGGTTGCTGGCAGGAATGGCAATGGCGCCGATACGGTGCAGCGCATTGATGATGAACCAGTACTGATAGTGGCGTTTGAGCACCAGCATAACGCGGTCACCTTTGACAATACCGAGGCTTGCCAGATAATTGGCAGCCTGACAGGAGTGCCGGGAGATATCGGTAAAGGTATAATCGGTACGGTTGTGCTGTTTATCGACCCACGCCATAGCCAGCTTTTCCGGATTTTTGGCGGCGATGGCATCAACGACATCATAGGCGAAGTTAAAGTTTTCGGGGCATTTGAATTTGGCATCGACCAGATGGCCCTCTTCGTCGATGGTCTCATCGACAAACTTCTGACAGATCCGCTGATCGGCATCGGCAGCAGCGACGGCACCGGCATTTTCGACCGGATGCGGCGGTTCGAAACTGCGGGCATCGCCCTGGATGACGATTGCCAGGAATTCGCATTCATCGCACTCATAAGCGACCAGACCGTGCGGCTGATTGCTGTCGAAATAGATGCTGTCACCCTCGCTGAGGATTTCGGTTTTACCCTCCATCTGGACTTTGAGTTTGCCCTTGAGGATGTAGTCAAATTCCTGTCCGGGATGCACCGAAAGCGGAATCGGCTGACCGTCGATCTGGGGTTTGGCTTTCACAAAAAGCGGTTCAGTGATGCGCTTTTTGAAGTCGGCTGCCAACTGACGGTAGACGAACTCCTGGGAACGCTCGATCGAGACTCCGGAACCGGCCCGGGTCAAGGTATAACTGGAAAGTTTCGGAGTATCGCCGCGCACGATGGAACTCAGATCCACACCCAGTTTTTTGGCGCAATCGTAAAGGAATGAGATATGGCTGTCTACTTCGCCGTTTTCGTGAGCGAGGTATTCGGCTTCGGTGACGCCGGTAACTTCTGCCATTTCTGCAGCTGATATTTCCATAATGGTGCGGATCTCCCGCAACCGTTTACCAATCATTTTGGTTTGACTGTCCATCAAAGGTTTCCCTCCAGGCATTTTAGATTTTTTCATTAAAATATATACATCTGCATAATATACCACCGGAATGCAGATTTTTCAAATCAAAAATCAGTTATATCAAAGGATTGAAAAAAATCAATATTCCAACCTGAACACCCGGGTTTCATCATCCCGGAGAGGAATGTTCAACACATCAGCATCAACTGCGACGACTTCACCGGTAAAATGATCCACCGCCCGCCGGACTTTTTCCGGAAGCGGAATCTTTTTCATCCCGCCTGCTCCGGAGTGGATGCTCAGGAAATTGCCGTCGCTCGCCACAAAATCATAGCCGTTTTGAGAGAACACATGGATGTTGCAAGCGTTGCAGATACTGCGGAGCAACTCCGCAGAAAAGTCGGATGTGCCGCAGAAAACGCTGGTCGCACCGCCATATTCTTTGATCGCAAGTGCCACGCTTCCGTCGCCGAACTTCCCTGCTGCGTACGCTTGCGGATCAACCACTTTGAACATCGGCAGCCCGGATGCAATATTGTACCTCTGCCGGGCGGCGATCAGTTGACCCTTTTTGACATTGCGCAGCAATTTGTGGGAATTCCCGGTCACGGTCACCACGGCCTGATTACTGTCGACCGTCACCGGAGCAACTTTGATACCGGTCAATTTTTCCACAGCGCCGGGATCGACTTCATGGCGATCATTAAGGAAGCCGCTTCCCCACGGGAAAATCAGCACCTTGCCCTTTTTGCGCAAACGGCGGTCGATCGCAGAAAGCAGTTTTTCATCAAACCGGAAACAGCTGTTGAATACGAACACATCATACTGATCGGCATTGAATTCCGGATTGAGCAGATCGCGCAGATAGTAGGTATCCACTCCGACTCCGCTGCGGTTGAGCATATCAGCTCCGATACCGCTGAGCGATTTGGCAAAATAGTAAAATGCCAATCTCTTTCTGCCGCCGCCGTCAAAGTTTCCGATATGGGTGATCGCCCGGTCATCGTAGAATTGACAGACCCGTTTTTTCCACCGGATCGGCAGTTTAAGTTGAGCTTTTTCGATGTCGGCGAGCTTGCCCATGGTCTTTAAAACGGCAAGGTTGTTGTACCAGCCGAGCCAGAAGCTGTAAAAACGGAAACTCACCCCATGCTGCAAACCTTCCATGACCACATTGCGGAAGTGGTTCAGCGTATCATAGAGAGTATATCCGCCGTAGACGATCTGATGATCCTGAGTAAGATAGGTCCGCAGATCCATTTCCAGCACTTTGATCTTGTTATTGAGAATGGATGAGGCATGGCAGCCCCGGTTCGCCGGATGCAGACCATTCTGACGGTAGTAGTAATCAGTGGGGTTGCCGTGAGCATCGAGCGAGGGATCCCGGTACTGTTCGAAACCGCTTCCGGAGTTGAGCACATGAGGCATCAGCTGACTGATACCGACATCCCGGTAGGAATCCTTGGGATAGATCCAGACCAACGCTTTGCGCTTAAGATTCTTTTTGACCTCTCTGGTCAAAGAGGTGATCATATTTGCTTCTGCCAGAGCGAATGCTTCGGCATAGTCGGCGGCTTTCATAGAAACGAAAAATCTGTCTCCGCCCCGTTCTTTGTATCCCGGGATCTCCGCCGTTTCGAATGTGACTCCGGGATCGTTCCACGCCTGCTGCAAAGCACTCTCTTTACCATATTTTTTGCGGAGGTGATCCCGGAAGAACTTCAACATGACCGGACTGTAATCCATCATACCGACTTCGGTACTTCCGCCGCCGTACGGTGAATGCAGATGCCATTGACCATCCATCTCTCCGGCCAGACCGTATCCGGCGATCCGGGGAGCATAGGGGGATGATTCGAAGTGGCTGACCGCCTCCTTTATCACCTGGCAGTAGAGATCGATCTTGTTTTCAGAAGCGTGAGAAATGCTGGGATAACCGTCGGAAGTTACCGGTGCCTTGCCGGTGTAAGGGGTTCCGAATTTACGTTCTCCGGGGCGGCCGGTCACATAAATTTTCAGTCCCTTGGAACTGACAGCGAGATCATCCTGATACTTGGGATCGGTGGCAAATACGGTCAGCGGAGCCAGACGGAGCAGAATGATCATATGAGCTTGCGGGTCATGTTCGATCTGCCGGAGCAGATGATAAATTTCCCGGTCGGCATTTTGAAAGTCGATCTTGCCGTCAGAACCGAATTTGAGATTGCGGATCCACAGCATATGAAGCTTGATACCGGCGATATCATTGATTCTTCGGGCTTCGATGCTCAAATTCTGACCGTGACAGAACATCGCCGAGGGAATTATCTCTCCGTTACGGGCGATCTGAGTTTTGCCGTTGACCTTTTTGATTTCAAAATCTGGGAGAGCCATCCGCTCTCCTGCTTCAATGGAAATCTTTCCGGCTGCCAATTGTTCCCCGCCGTCAAAGACCGAGCGGTCAAGAGTCAGCGCAAGATCATATTTTCCCGGCGCCAGAAAACGGGGATACGCCCGGTAAACACCGTTTTTGCCGTTCATAGCGATCCGGATCGGTTCCCTGCCGGGCTGAGAAAAGATCAATTCGCCTTTTTCCGGCAAGCTGGCGGTATTACTGCGAAGTTTCACCGTCAATTCAGCGCCGAGACTGCAGTTTGCCGGAAATTCGACTTTGACACCGGAGAGATTTTTCACCGGGCCGATATACAATCTGTCGTGCCGGTTGTTGATACGCGCAGCGATGATGGAATCCCCGAAATCTTTCGGAGAACCGCCCAATACAGCATTCGCCCATCCGGAATCATCAAAATCGACGGTCGTCCACCGTTTGCCGCGGGGTTTAGTCAAAGCATACTTGACATCTTTATCCGACAGTATGAAATATTTTTTGCCATCGCTCTGTTCGACATAGAGATCAAACAACGCTCTCAATGTGCCGCTGGTGTTGCGGCAGGTCAAACCGATGACATTGTCATCTTTTTTGAGCAGCTTGACAATATTCCGGACTCCGGGAGTGAATTGACTGCCGATACCGCAGGAAACGCCATTGACAAAAAGTTCGGCCTCATTGTGACCGAGGAAACGGATCCGGGCGTGAGTGGGCGGAGCATCAAGATGGAATTTTTTCCGGAAATAAACCTTGGGATCGACCGCTTTGCCCCGGGAAAGTTCTCTGCCCTGCCATTCGTTGCCGACGACTCCGCTGTCAAAATTAACTTCAAAAGCCTTGCGGACGACCCCGTCGAATCCCGGCGCACCGGAACTTCCGGAGATCCTTGTTTCGACCGTTTCGGAAGGCAGTTTGAAATTGACCGACTTTCCATGCAGCGGTATTTGTGAAAGCGTTTTACCATTGTCGGCGACAAAAGACAAGGTGTATTTGTTTTCCGGGAGGACGGAGTTGAAGTTCAAGGCATACTCGGTGTCCGGCATCAATTTGTGACTCTGCCAGATATTTTTTCCGGGGGCAAGAGAAAATTTTTCCACCGTATTCCGGGGAAGTTTTTTTTCAAAGATGACCATCGATCCCGGAACCAGCGTCAACATTCCATCGCCAGCCTCATAAACCGGGATCAATTTGACAATTGTTTTGCCGGTTTTGAAACGCATCCGGTGAGTCAGATAATGGTCTGATTTGATTTCCAAACGGCTCATACGGCCCCGGTTGCTTCCCCGGTTGCCGGGTGATTGGGAAAATGACATCCGCTGTTTATCTGTTCCTTTTTTGTCGATCCCGCGCAGATAAAAATTGACATACGCTCCATCGATCCGGGGAACTTTTGCTTTGAAATCAAGAATATACTCCGTACCCGGTTTCACCGGAATACCACGGGTCCCGGTAAGTTCGAAACCGCCTTTCGGACTGTTTTTCACGGCCTGTCCATTCTTCCAGACCGCCTTGCTGCCGCCTGAATTTTTCAGCGTCCAGAGCTCGGCGGCTCCGAGCAGATTAAACATTAAAAACAAGCTGATTATATTGCGGAACATCATTTCACCTCAACTTTATCCTTGTTGTAAACCAACTCAAACTGGGCGACCGTGTTGTGATGGAGATTCAAAACATTGTCATTTTTCAATATTTCATTAACAGACTTTGATGTGACATGACCGGTAAGCATGCCCAGATTAGCCAAACCGTTGTGCCGGGTAAAAATCACCCCCTGCGTATTTTTTGAACTCAGCATAGTCCGCTGTTCCGGCTTATCGGTATTGGTCTTTGCCGACCAGGAGTCAGCAGCCAGAACCATATTGGACAACTTGTATTTGGAGGTATCTCCACTTCCCGGAGCCTTGGTCATTTTGAACAGCGGACGGGCCATACGCCACTCTTTGGGATTTTGTTCGTGGCTTTTCTGACTGACGGCATAGGCCATCGTACTCGAAACCGGATCATCGGTCAGATCGCCCATGACATTGGAGCAGAAAAAGACTTTCGGAGTTGCCGCCATGCTCTTGCCGCCGGTTCCGGAAGAACTGGCTTCGATCTGCTGATAGGTGGGACCTCCGCAATATATGGCGATACGGGAATAGGCGCTGTTTTTGAAAAAAGCACCGTAGCACATTCCTCCCTGATAGTGATAAAACCAGCCGTCATTATCGTTTCCGTACATCTGCGATGCCGACAACACCTGCTTCAAATTGGAAACACACCCGCCTGAACGGCCCCGTTCCCGGGCATTCTGCAGCGCAGGGAGCAGTATCGCCGCCAGAATGGCGATAATGGCAATCACGACAAGCAGTTCGATCAGGGTGAATGAGTTGACAAAAGAAAATCTTTTCGTCCGGCTAACGGCAGATCGGCGTTCAAAATTCATAATCGGCATCCTTAAGTTCTCTGGTAAATAAAAAACATCATTGTACCGTAATAATATAATCATATTTGAAAAGCTGACCTTAACAATAGTTAAAAAAATCAGCACAAAACTCCATTTGGCATTGCCGCAGTACTTGAAAATATATTTTATACGGTTATATTTTAACAATGGGGGTTAAGTATGCCATATTTCAAACAGTTAAGTGCGGAAAGCAAAGGGATTGCGGATGATTTTCCACTCTTCGTCCGCCATATGGAACAGCAGGACAATTGTGCGGCTCACAATCATGATTTCGTCGAATTGTGCATCATCCTTGCCGGTTCCGGAGAACATTGTACTCAGGATACCGCATATCCGATCAGTGCCGGAGATGTCATTGTGATCCCCCGGGGAGAAGTACACCGCTTCAAAAACTGTTCAACCGATCTCTCTCTTACCAACATCCTTTATCTGCCGGAAAAATTGCAGCTGCCGCTGCTGGATGCCGGACTCCACGCCGGATTTGCGCCGATTTATTATGGCAAATATGCTGAAAACGGCAGCATACCGTTTTTCCATCTGACCGGATCGATTTGGAATAATGTCCGGTTCCTGGTGGCACGTCTCCGGGAGGAAAATTTCAACCACTATCCGGGCTACCGCTTCAATATGCTCGGCACATTCATGATGCTGTTAAGCGAACTTTCACGCTGCTGCATCCCGGTATCAGACACCCGCAAGGAGTCAAGACACAACATTTCCCAGACCATATATCACATCAACAACAACTACCAGAAGAGCATCAACACCGCCAAATTGTGCAAAATATCCAAGATGTGCAAAAGTTCGCTCATGGAATATTTCAAAAATGCCACCGGCACCACACCGCTGCAATATCAGCTTCACCGGCGCATATCCCAGGCGGCGCTGCTGCTCAATGACAATAAACTCAACATAAGCGAGATCGCTCTGCAATGCGGTTTCACCGACAGCAACTATTTTTCCCGTCAGTTCAAACGCATAACCGGACTTACTCCGTCAGAATACCGCAAAAACAATTTTTGAAATTATTATGAAAACAACCTTTACTACAATTGCATTATTGTTATTATTTCAACTGACAGCGCAAGTATTTTTCACAGAAACCCGCGATTTCCGGGGACACATTCAGGGATTTGCCGCCGATGAAACCGGAATTTACTGCGCATTCGGTCACGATATGGCAAAGATCGATTTCGACGGCAGGATATTGACCCGCTTCGCCTCACCGTCGCACTCCGGAGACATCACCACCGACGGAGAAAAAATATATTGCGCCGTGGCATTGTGGCAAAGAGTCCCAGCCAGTTCGGAAGTCATCAAAAAATATAACGCCGAAAGCTGTATTTTTGTCTACAACAAAAATCTCGAATTGCTGGAAATCAAACCGCTCAAAAATCTTTACGGCATCGACGGCATCGCTTTTATCAACGGCAAATTCTATGTTGCCCTCAACCACCTCGGTTCCCGGCACCGCACCGAAAACCGTATCGCAATATTCGATAAAAATTTCAATCTGCTCAAAATCGCCACCGTCAGTATCGGCGCCCGCACCAAATTCGGCGCTCAAACGCTCAACAATTATCAGGGAAAACTGCTCGCCGCATTTTACGGCGGCGGCAAAAAATCTTATATTTTCGATCCGCAGGAACTGAAAAACTCCTCCTCCGTCGTCAAACCGGTCGCCGCCTTTCCGGAAAATGTCTGCGTCGGCTTTTGCGAAACTCCGCAAGCTCTGACTCCGATCCCCGGCACTTTCATCATCGCCCGCAACACCCGGAATCTTGATCCCAAATACAAACCTCTCCCCGGGAGAGGTCGATCCGGAGTGAAATTTCAGGTAAAATATCTTGATTCGAAGGGCATATTGCGAGATTCTCCTCCGCTGAAGAATATAAAAAAGCAATAATTTCAAATTTTAACACTTTCAAACTTGATTAACACGTTGTGACAAGGTATATTAAACTAAATTATTGACACTTTGTACATCAACAAAAAAAGACAGGAACAACTAAAATGGTACCAAATGTCTGGAATGCTCTGCTTCCCCCTTTCCCCCGCGAAGGTCTGAACCACCTTCTCCCCTCTGACTTCTGTCAGGTCACCATCGCAATGCGCAAAGAAGCTGCAAAGCTTGCCCGCATCTCCCAGCTCGATCTGCCCAACTGCACTATGGAAGATCTGAAAAAGTTCCAGCGCAAACTCCGCGCCAAACTCTGGAAAAAAATGGGCGCCAAGTATGATCCCAATCTTCCTCTCGATGTCACCGAATTCGGTACTCTCGACTGCGGAGATTACACCATCACCAAATTGATCTATCAGAGCCGTCCCGGCCTCTATGTCACCGCATTTTTGTATCGTCCCAAATCTGATGCCAAAATTTTCCCCGGTGCCATCCATGTCCACGGCCACCATGCCGACGGCAACCTCGCCGAACTGGTTCAGAAAACTGTCATCGCTCTGGTCAAACGCGGCTATGTCTGCCTGAGCATCGATGCTTTCGGCGTTTTTGAACGCGCCACCAATTATCTGGTCAAAGAATACCACGGCGGCTTCCTCGGTTCTTCGCTTTTCAACATCGGCGAATCCCTCATGGGTGCCCAGCTGGTCGACAATATGCGCGGTATGGACCTGATGTGTTCTCTGCCCTATGTTGACAAAAAACGCATCGGTGTCACCGGCGCCTCCGGCGGCGGTAACCAGACCATGTGGCTCGCCGCCATGGATACCCGTGTTGCAGCCGCCATGCCGGTCGTGAGCGTCGGTTCCTTTGAATCCTACGTCACCGGCGTCAACTGCGTCTGCGAACAGCTCCCCGACGGCTTGACCTTCACCGAAGAGACCGGCGTTCTCGCCCTGATCGCTCCCCGTCCGCTGCGCATCGGCAACGCCTACTATGACGTCAACCCGACCTTCGGCGTGGAAGAGATGCTCAAGACCTACCGTCAGGTCGAAAAAGTCTATCGTGATCTCGGTTATGCCGACAATATCGCCTACACCGTTTCTCCGCACGTCCACGGCTTCCGTCCGGCGATGCGCGAAGCGATGCTCGGCTGGTTCGACTGGCACCTGCGCGGCATCGGTCACGGCGGAACCCAGGATGCTCCGGAATATGAAACTCTGGACTACGACACCTTGAAAACTTTCCCCGACAACAAACGTTCTCCCAAAGTCCGTACCACCTCGGAACACTGCATCCTCGTCGGTACTGAACTGCGGAAGAAAATGCTTGCCACCGAAAGTTTCAACGCCGCCGCCAAACGCCGTGAACTGGCCAAGATTCTCCGTCTGCGCACCCTGCCCAACGGAAAACTCTACACCTATTCGACCGTTGACGGTTTTGAACGCTATGCCATCGAAATCGATGACCGCCTGATCCCCTTCGCCGTCAAACGCGGCACGGTCAAAGGCAAATTCCGTCTGCTCCTCCATCCCGAAGGCAAAGCCAACCTCACCGACGCTGAAATCGCTGAAGCCGCCGCCGATGGCGCCACCGTCGTCGCCTGCGACCTCTTCGGTGAAGGCGAAACCGCCCAGCCCAACATCATCCTCGGACTGCGTTCCCAGCTGATGCGTCAGCTGCTCTGGGTCGGACGTTCCCTCCCCGGCGAATGGCTCTTTGATATCTTCGCTCTGGTCAGATCCCTTAAAAAGGATTTCAAGGCCGCTGATATCGACATCAAGGGAATCCGCGAAGCCGGTGCCTGCGCCGCTTTCGCCGCTGCCCTCAAGCCCGGTGAATTCACTGCCGAAGCGGTCGATGCTCCGACCTCCATGCTCTTCAGCAGCGAAGGCGTTGAAAGCTTCTCCGGCGTCGCATTCAAGCCCAAGGCTCCCGGATGCCTCTACACCCAGATGCTGGCGACCCCCAACTTCCTCAAGTGGGGTGACATCTCTCTGGTCGCTGCGCTGGCTGGCAAATCGCTGAAATTCACCTCTCCGCGCGCCTACGCCGGAGCCCCCCTCGGCGAAAAACGTACCGCCGAATTCAATCAGGAAGTCGCTGAATTGAGCAAAAAACTCAAGTAACATCCTGAAAAAAACAGCGTTTGTTTTAACGGCACACTTCAAAAAACAGGAAGTGTGCCGTTTTTTTTACCGATATTTTGCAAATCGCACTTGCAAATTACATATTCAAGTGATATATTAGGTAAATATCAACGCTTGATGTTGCGTGCGTCTCCATCGTCTAGAGGCCTAGGACACCGGGTTTTCATCCCGGCAACACGGGTTCGAATCCCGTTGGAGATGCCATTTTTTTT
>JAEIGA010016836.1_pt1 | contig 11120 bp, 13 predicted proteins | sample 9270691 | NCBI WGS metagenome assembly JAEIGA01 (sample SAMN17057246, study PRJNA624740) | gut metagenome | biome: biome; isolation source: fecal sample | host: Bos grunniens | place: China: Xizang | collected 2019 | reverse complement strand
CTTCTCTCCAACTGACGAACGAGACCAGAGCCGAAGGACGGGGGCGGTACGAAATCGCAGAGTGATGAGTGCGCCCCCGTCCATCGGTCACAGAACCGAGTCACTTCTCTTCAGCTGACGAACGATACCAGAGCCGATGTGGCAACGCTGACCAGAACCGAGTCACTTCTCTCCAACTGACGAACGAGACCAGAGCCGAAGGACGGGGGCGGTACGAAATCGCAGAGTGATGAGTGCGCCCCCGTCCATCGGTCACAGAACCGAGTCACTTCTCTTCAGCTGACGAACGAAACCAGAGCCGAGTGAGGGGGCGTAGCCCCCGAACACAAAAAATCCTGTCTCTGTGCGAACTTGTGAGCACAGTGACAGACACCGCTTTTTGGGAGGAGGGAGGTGATGGCAAACGGAGACGGAAGCCCAGAGCGCACGACGGAGTTTACGAAGTCGTTGCGCTCTGGGCTGGAGACGAGTATTGCCATCACTTCCCGACGACCCGACCGAACGAGCGATAGCGAGTGAGGGAGACGAGCGAGGGGGCGCAGCCCCCGAGCGAGTCCCGTACACATCATCGTCTTAGTCATCGTCTTTTCTTTCGTTTGGGTCTGTTCAGTTCACAATACACTTTGTTGTTCTCTATACCGCCACATAATGGGCACGTATCGCAATTTCTCCGTCGTCGTGGGCAACTATCCGCCACGATTCTAATTCGCCTTAATATCGTCATATCCTTGTTTTTCTGAAATCTATACAAAATCGTACCCGTAACCCCTTGCAACTGCATACTCTTCGCGCACGCCTAGCGCTAGGTGCGCACGCACGCGAGGCAAACCCCCTGTCTGAATAAGGGTTTGAGGGGTGTTGTTCTACTCTCTTCTGTGGAAATCGCACAGCGGTATTACTTAACCGCTGTAGATTCGCTGTTTTCTCGTTTCTGTTCATACTCCGTTTGGTATTTTCTTAAATCGTTACAAAAGTCAATCTTCACACCTCTCGACGCATCATGTAGAATCTGTTGCAGTGCAAAGATGTATGATTTGTCGAACTTGTTATCAGCCAGGTCTCGTACTTGAACCTGCTCCAGAACACTGATGACTGCATAAACCTGTAATCTGTCATCCTCACTATATGTCTCATCTGCAAATCTCATCAGCTGCATTTTCAATCGAGTCAAATTAAGCCCCTCACGACGTTCTGATAGTGGTCTGCCTATCTTGTACTGGAGTGCCCCTATATCGTTGAACCTGAACAGCGCAACGTCCTTACATCGGTCTTTTCTTTGGTTAGGTTCATAGACCTTGAATCGAAAGTAACACTGAGTCAAGCAAGCGAACATGTAGAAGCACCGTTCCCGACCATCCCACGTCTGCAATGTATGGTCCATTATCCTGTCGATTTTCTTTCGTCCTGATTCGTCGACCATCTTGAACACTTTCGTACCCCCTGCCTTGATGGAAAACTCCAACCTCCATATCGTTGGTTTGAAAACAGTCCCGTCGGATTTTTTCTTGGTGTTGTCTTGGAAGTTGTCAATCAAACCACATTGCAACCATGCTTGCCTGATATATGGTTTGTCTCCCTCGTCCTCTAGTTCCTTTGTTTTGTTGTATATCTTGGTCTTAACAACCGATGATGGTGACCCCCATGCCAACGATTCCCATACTCTCCCATGCCATTCGTCTGCTGCAAATGAGTTAAGACGTCCCTGATTGATTTTCGCATACGTGTGAGCCATATATCTTCGAATGAAGTCACGAGGATCAATTCCCGAATCGAACTTGATGAAGTCCAAGCATACGTCTATTCGTGTGATTGAACAAAACGTGTATCTGTAAGTAATCAGGAAATCACGAAGCAGTATAACAGGGTTATCAAAGTAACAAGTACGGTTCGATAATCGAAGGTGGCACGCATAATACGGCAAGTCCACTTTGTTCTTAGAGTTCGTTTGACGGGGATTCCGACAGATTTCAAACAACGGGTGACCCTGTTTGTCACGAAGTTCGAAAACCTCGTTATAGATGGGCGTCGAATAGTCCCGACGTCTTACCTCCCACCCTGCACGTTCAAAAAACTCTGCATTCATGGGAAAGTATGTTAAGTCCTCTTCCAAGTAGACCTGTAGCCAGTCGATGTTACAACACCGTGAACCCTTCTTTAAACGATTGGAACCCATTGTTTAATTCAAAAATTACGAAAAATCCAAAAAAAATCATAGCGGAATTGTCGTCTTGATCACCCCATTGACTGCAATATAGCCGCACACGGGCTTTATTCCTGACGCCTTGGTCTGTTGTCCCAGAGCTATCGAAACGAGCACTTCAGCCCGTTTCTGTGACCTCTTGTGATGCAGTAGCCATGAGCACCCATCAGCCACATTGCAAATGTGGTCAACTATCCACCCATCTTCCATGAGAGAGAGGACGTGTTTTCGTCCTCTCTCCTTGATAATCTCGGCTACAATAGTCTTACTGATTTGTTGTACCATCCTGCGCCCCCTCCTGTGGCTGTTCTGTACGTGGAGTAACCCAACCTTTCTTATCTACGTCGAACTCCTGACCTGACATGCTGTACAGGGTTACACCCTTAACATCAGAGAAGTAGTACTTACCGATTGTGTGGATAACACCGTTGGCGTCGACAAGCTGACGGGGCACCTCATCAGTGGAACCACCCAACAGCTCAACACTCTGAACATTGACCTGTGCACCTGCCATCATCTGCCTGTACTTAGCCGATGAAAAGACCCTCAGTGAACAATTGCCCGACACATACACTTTCACACCTTTCTTCAGGTATGGAATCACCTTACTTTCAGCATTCGACATGATACAATCTATCCACGAAGTGGACTCATGTTTCTGCCCTGCCTGATCGGTGTACGACTCAGTATGAGCAACACGAAAAGTTACAAACTTGGAACCGTTAGACTCCTTAACCTGTGCGTCTGCACCAAGGTTTCCAATTACATTTGCTTTAAACATAACTTTGAACTAAATTTGATAAAAATGAATAACTGCGCCAAATGGCAATAATAATCTCAGGAAGGAAAGCGAGGAACAGCCAAAGTAATATGGCAGTAACTCCGATAAATAGGGAGACAATAACTTGGTCACTGAAACTCCTAACATACCCTTTCATGCCACGTCTTGTGGCTTTAGGTTTTTTCGTCATGTGGTTGGCTAACGCTTTGTAATACATACTCGAGTAGATTTATTTTCTGTTGATAGTGATCGTGATCTCGATATCTGACGCATCGTAACCGTATCGCACGATGTCATAGATTTTGTAGTCGGAAACTGCCTTAAGCACAGCAAGCAATATCCCACGGATAATGCCTGAACGCTTCCAATAGAAGTGAGTAACTGCCAATTTGTCCAATCGTGAAATTTCTTTTTCCCCAAGTCTAATGCTGTAGACCTTTAAATTTTCTTCATTCATGATTCTTTCGATATTATTGGTTAAACACTATTCACATAGACCATGATACACCGACATGCATGACGTTCCCTCGTTGCTGTCGAACAAATCTAACTGCGCATCATCACGGGAAACATACCGTATCACGTCCTCAAATGAAGGCACACCCTCACCATGAGAAGTGCAGAAACGGGCAGGAATCTTTCCAACAGGAAGAAACGTAGCATATTTGCCACCATCACCCTTTTCCTGCCTGATGTCGTTAACCTCCTTTTCAAGTTCTATCACCTTCTGCACATAATCAGGATAGTGACGCATAGCCTTGATGTCAGATAAACGAGCAAAGATACATGGAAAACACCCCACCCGTGAGAATCCACGACGATATAATGGATTGGGCTGTTGCTCATGCTCCAAGATGTAATCTATAACGTCCTGTGCGGACGCTCCAAACATTGGACGCTCTACGGTTGCAGTATGCTTATTGCACCATTCCTTTACGTCTATTTTTCTGTAAAGTCTTTTCTTCGCTGAGTCATCAGCGAGATATTCCGCAAAGTAATTTGCTGAGCAAGATAGTCTTGATCGTGACTGAGACTCAGCCGCCCTGATACCCTGTATGATGACCACATTATCATCGATGGTCAACACATAGTCTATCATGGGCATAATCTTTAATTGAACGGTACACATACGATGCATGGAATCAGGGAACCATTTCATTTCTTTACACAGGTTCTGCATTGGATATCGAGATGATTTGAGCACTACCAACTGAACACCCAGTGCTGACGTTACGTGTTGCACATGCTTATAAGTCAATTCATGCTCCCAACCTGTATCACAGAACACAGCTGTGATACAAGACGCTCCGAAATCCTCACAGGCCCGAATTAAACAAGCCTGTGAGTCCTTGCCCCCACTAAAACTAACTAACACTTTCATGATGGTAAATATGATAGATTAATATTAGGAATATTTGGAATCTGAACTATCCCCTTGCACCATCTCCGGAAGAAAACAGGTGACAAGGTAATCACACGAGAGTACGACCATGACCACACCAAGTTGAGTGATGAGCCATCGAAGAACTTAGAAAGAAACTCTTTCCAACAGGAAGAGTACTTCACAAAAAGAAAATTAGTGTTCGCCTGTGCGTATGCGCACAAGCGAGACACTAACTCCTTATCACGACCTGAATCCGACAGAAAGATGAAGTAGAACTTCGTCTTTGCTGTCAAACCATCAGGAGCGTAAGCGAAAAGATATCTGTGAGTCATAATAATTAGAATGCATCCAAACAAGTAACACGAAAACCCCTATCAGAAAACGATGATTTATAGATAACAATAATATCTAATACATCTCTAATCACCTCATGACGATAACAACCCTGCCGTATTGGAAAACTTACTGCTAACTTAGGATTGTTATCGACACCGATAACACCTGTACCACAGAACTGGCCGTACTCATTAAAGTACCCACCCTCTGTCACATAAACTCTTTTCATAACTCTTATATTTTTTTGGTTCGACTATTGAGGAATTTTCCGTAAAATGGTCTATTTAACATACTACGTATTCTCGTGAAGATCGAGACCGTTATGATAAATAAAAAATGGGCAACGAGGTTTCCTCGTGCCCATGTCTCAGCTTTAGCCGAACCACTGTGAATACGTTGGGGGTCGGTCCTCACCGTTGCCCTTATCCTCTTCACAATGCAAAGTTACGAAAAATATTCGAAAAATCCTAGTAGATTTTGTCTAAATAAGCACGCAACCTTCTATTTAGATTCGGTCTAAACAACAGAACGGGGACAAAGATACGACAAAAATTTCGTATCACCAAATCAGCGGTTACGCTGATGGTGGCGACAGCCACCCAACCACACCCAAGAACTTTCTGGTATCATCAGCCCCATCCAGTCGAAAATTATTTCCTATCCTCGCAACTCATTTTATCGATAGGCAATCACGAACGTAGCTCGATACTGTAGTGACGATGAGTACTGCCTATCGATAAAATGAGTACACAACCTACAATGAAAAGGACGGGAACCATCACGGCTACCGTCCCCGAACAAATGACCATTAGAACATTTACCAAAAAGACTGATATGAATGATTCAGGAAATTGTGTTCAGTCGATTTCTATTCAACGAAATTACTATGATTATAACCAAAATGATTATCACATTAAACCCTACGGAGATGAAGAGCCACACGCCTGTGGTGTCCTGTTCATGGGTATCTGTTCTAAGGACATCTGCAAGTCCTTTCTGTTTAGTCTTGACCTTTCCTTTGGTCTGTTCTGCTAAGACCTGATGATGCACCGTATCGGTGACGTTGACACGATGGTGTATTGTATCGTTAATATCTATCTGATGGCGTATCGTATCGTTGACCATCACCCCGTTCCGTTCAGTAGGAACAATCCAGAACTCTTGAAGTCCTGAAGTACGTATTACATCATCGAGTCGTCCGGCCGAGTGTGTAATACATGCTTCAGTAGCCTGAGTCTGTAGTTGCTTTGTGCTACTGCATGACATCAGGATCAATGAAAGTAATACGCACAATGTGCTTCCAGTTGCCGAGTACTTAATCATGGTTGCAAATATCCCAAATGTAAATGACTGAATCGTTGGTGGCTTTACTGACCACCTTTCGGAAATGGTCAGGAACCCTGATAGCATGAGCCCCGATATGGTGAATCCAGTGAGGGGTGAAGAGAGCATGAACCACTACCCTAACCGAGTCGTGACGAAGTGCCAACTGACGACACACATTCTCCGTGTGCTTCCATTGGCCCCGATTGAGTGATGGCAGCTGAGGGCAAACGTTCGACATACGGAACGTCATACGGTTGATGGCTACTGACGACTGCTTATCTTCTGATGGTACCATGTGACCCCTGTCATAGCCAGAACGGTTATAGTCATCATGTGTCGCCTGAGGTGATGGCAATCTGTCATCGATGGTGAACCGAGAAGATGAACGGCCTACACTGCCTTGCAGATCGTGGGCGTGAATCGTCCATGATGTAACCAATGGGCAATGATAGTCCTGTGAGTACGTCAATGTCGACAGAGAATCAGACAATGTCAACAGGTTCTGTGCTATCACCGTTCCGCTCGATATGAGCGCCACACCGAGGAACACCCTATTTCGCCATCCCATACGCCTGTTCGATGATTTTCTGTTCTACCGGCCGCCCACATTCGACACGTATCATAGCACTAACGAGGTCCACCATAGTGGTCTTGTCGTCGAAACGGATTTCCTGAAACGGTGAGAGATTAGCCATCACACAGACATGACGGATATACGTCTCTGTGTTGTTCTCAACGGATGGAGCCCAACGGCTGATGATGGATGCGACGTCCTTATGTCCTTGCTTGATGTAGTTTCGGATGATGACGAAACCTGCCCTGATACCAAACTGCATCGATGCGAAACGGACAAACTCAGGGTCTGTCTGTGTTTCGTAAGTACCTTGCCACCTGTTGTTCCTGTTGTGGCGAATATTTAATGGGTTATTGTTTCTCAGTCCCCTTGGTGTCATTGATGAGTTTCGTTAATTTCTGTACGTAATAATCAAGTCCGAAGATTGAACCTGCGAGTAAAAAAGCCTGTGCGATGTACATGAGCACCCCACCGCTGATGTCCCTGATGTGGATGACCTGATAGAATGCCAAGATGATAGACGTAACTATGAGTACCACAGCGCACATGTGTTGAATCCAAAACGCTATTTTCTTCATTGCTTTAGAGAGAGAAAAAAGAACAGGGAGGGCACCCGATTAGTGCCCACCCTGTTGATAGAGTCTATTAACCGATAGGACCTGAAACGGTATATGGGAATACCTTTTCGATCGTCCAGTTGCTGCCACTCACGGTGCATGCCAACAGGTAGTTCACCGAATATTCCTCCAGATTGAACTGCGGAATACTGAAAGCACCACTGACGATGTCTGCTGACTGATTGCTAATCTCAGTTGCCTGAGGTGTAAAGGTCTGACCCTCCTCGTGAGGTTCATTGCCCTTGCATACAATCACCTTAGTTGCTGCACCCTGATAGTTACCTGCAATCGTTGCGGTATCCTGTTGGTTCTTGTTAGACGTCCAAGCCTGACCATCGAACGTTACGTTACTGAACTCAGCCGTTGACTGCTCGAAGACAGCCACCAGTGCTACGTCCTCAGTTACAGCGAACGTGTAAGAAGCGCTTGTGCTTACCTGAACACCACCTTTCTGCCACCCTTTGAATCGGTAGCCTGCGGCTGGAGTAGCTACAACGGTGCAGTTGCTGCCCTCTTCGTAACTACCTGTGCCACTCACGGAACCACTACCGTTTGGGCTAACGGATGCGCTGACGGTATGACGTGGAGCAGGAGCAGCGAATCGAGCTTCAATCATTGTATCGGCAACGATAGTTAGCTGATAGCTTGCTGATGAACTAACCAGGGAGCCATTACGATACCAACCTTTGAACTCCATACCACTTGCAGGAGTTGCCACGCAAGTAACGGAAGTGTTAGGCTCGTAGCGACCTGCACCCGTTGCAGATCCTTGTCCTGTGATGGTGATAGACAAGCGTACCTTGCCATCATCATCGTCAGACTCACCGTCGTCAGTACCTACCTCCATCGTGAAACCCTTGGTTCTTGTAGGACGTAATGCACCATCCTTGGCACCTGTCGAGGTGATCACCTTGGCGACCTCCTCAGCAGTGACAGCCTGCATGTTGCCGAATGCAGCAGTCATCGACTCTTCTGAGCCAATGAGAGCGTAGCCGTACACGACAATCTCAGCGTCGGTATACTTGAGATTCGTACGCCAACCACCTGTAGGGTCATTCTCTGTCACGACAGCAGAGTCGAACAATGAAAGGTTGCCTGCTGCATCCTTTGTGAAGATGCAATACACCATACCTTTCATTCCGATAGGGTCCTGACCGTAATAACCACAGACACATTCTGTATGGCTCGAACGGTCACAACCAATGGTTCCCAGAGCAGAGTTGCTGTTAGTCAACTGCACCCTGTTCAAGTTGATATAGGCCTCTACATCGTCGAAGATGACAGAAGGCATATTCTTCTTTACGAACAGGTTCCGTGACGACTGCGATTTGACTTTGGGGATGGCAATAACAGGAGCCATCACACTACTCAGCTGAGACATCAGCTTGAACTTAGCACGCTGTGCCACCTGAGATTCCGTATTCGGGTTAGCAACCTCAGGGTTGTAATCACGTGCGATGGTCTCGCCAGCGACCGTTGAACACACGATGTTGCCCAACTTGCCCGAACCTTTCAAATATCCTCTAACTTTCATAAGACAGAAATTTTAGATTAGGAAATAACCCACTCACTCTCTGCGCTACTCTCGTTCTCGCCCATCGTACAACCTGCGGTCTTAGACAGACTCAAATCACCTGCGCTCAACTCACGGTTTGCGATGACCTTAGCCACCGTCTCAGCAGTGAGGGCCTTCAGGTTAGCGAAAGTTGCGGTAGCCTTAGCGGTAGACTCTGCGAGGGTGTAACCGTAAATAACGATCTCACCGTCGGTAGCGGGGAGAGATGCAGGGAACGTACCGTCCTGACCTGCCTCTGTGGCCACTGCCTGACCTACGAGCATGAGAGAACCGTCAGCCTCTTTCTTCAGCATGACGTAAACCACCTTGGTTACGCTTGCGGAGCTATCAGCTTGCAGCTGTGCAGTGATGGCATCCTCTGCGCCACGAGTAACCTCGATACCTGCGAACGATTTATTACTCTTGGTGAGCTGGATCTGATTCAGATTGACACTTGCGGTGTCCTCTGAATAAGCTACCAAACCGAAGTTGTCCTTGACGAACAGATTGCGCTTGCTCTTCAAACCGTCCTTGGGGATGGCGATGACAGGAGCCAGGACAGAACCTAACTGTGACATCAACTTGAACTTAGCACGCTGTTCTACCTGTGCAGCAGTGTTGGGGTTAGCAACCTCAGGATTGTAATCTCGGGCGATGGTCTCGCCTGCAACGGTTGACAGGACGATGTTACCTAACTTGCCCTTGCCTTTCAAATAACCACGAATTTTCATTATTTTATATGGTTTTAGTGATAGTCGATACCGTCGACATTTCGGGTCTCGAAACAAGAGGACGTTTCTAAACATCCGCAAAGCTACAAAAATTCTGCGAGTCAGACAATAGTCAGAGTTACGTCAGAGCCACGTCGAACGAACGGTGGAATTGTTAAGGCGTTGGGTGTTTGTTAACACTTCGTTAACACTTGACGTTAACGTATGTTCACAGAAGTGTTAAAGAAAAAATCTCGTAACATGAAATTTGGTTTAAGAACATTTAACGTCTGTTGTGAAGATATAACTATGAAAATTTACCTTGGAGCCACCGTAGGTGGCGGTTAGAAAATAAAAAATGTAAATACCTTAGAAGGAACGCCACGACGTAAGGAAGTGGCGTTACTGGTTAAAAATAAAAAGTGTTTTTACCTTAGAGCCCCGTCAGGGGCGGTTAAAAAATAAAAAATGTAAATACCTTAGAAGGAACGCCACGACGTAAGGAAGTGGCGTTACTGGTTAAAAATAAAAAATGTTTTTACCTTAGAGCCCCGTTAGGGGCGGTTAAAAAATGAAAATGGTCGTTACGTACCGCATGGGGTAACTCCATAAGGGAGGGTGCGAAGCACCCGACATAGAGAAGCCGGACGGTGTAACTCGGCAGCACCCGTTACCTGATAGCGATGTTATGAACGAATAAGGATAGCAGAACCGAATAAGGATCATGACACACAGCGATAGCCGATAAAAAATAAATTTTACCTTAGAGCCCCGTCAGGGGCGGTTAAAAAATAAAAATGGTCGTTGCCGCCGCATGGGGTAACTACACCATGGTGCTGACGAAGGAAGCACGATGGTGCTGACGATGGATGACAAAACACCGATGAACGAGCAAGGTTGTGCCGACGAAGTGCAGACAGGCTGCAGACAAGTTGCCGACGAAGGAGGCACGAAGGTTGCAGCCTGACTGCACGGAGACGGCACGACCTTGCGAACCCCGAACGATGACCGTAGCCACGAGCGTGCCGCATGGTGGGGAGAGAGCCCCGAAAACCGAACAGCGACCCACCACCGAGGAAGGCACCGTGCGCACGAAGTGCGCTGGATAACCACTACCCCCAATAACCGAGGGGCGACCGACAGCCGATATTTTAGAGAGAGAAAAAAGAAAAAAATCCCTCAATCCCAAATATCGAAAGACAACCAAGAAATTACTGATAATGTCCTATTATGATAAATAGTTACAACTCAAAAAAATAAAAGTGCCTATTTATCATAATAATCCATTTTAGTAATTTCAATCAATCCCGGCAGTGCGATAGACAGCCGAAAGATTTTTTTCTTTTTTCTCTCTCTAAAATCCCAAATTACAGAGAGCGTCCCTTAGCCGAAGTAGTGGTTATCCACTTCGATTTATCGAAGACGGTGCCGGCGATTAACAACCCGATGACGTTCCTAACCTGAACTCTCTCCCCTATTCGGTCACAGAACCGAGTCACTTCTCTCCAACTGACGAACGAAACCAGAGCCGAAGGACGGGGGCGGTACGAAATCGCATAGTGATGAGTGCGCCCCCGTCCATCGGTCACAGAACCGAGTCACTTCTCTTCAGCTGACGAACGAAACCAGAGCCGAGG
>JAEIGA010016835.1_pt1 | contig 11120 bp, 13 predicted proteins | sample 9270691 | NCBI WGS metagenome assembly JAEIGA01 (sample SAMN17057246, study PRJNA624740) | gut metagenome | biome: biome; isolation source: fecal sample | host: Bos grunniens | place: China: Xizang | collected 2019 | reverse complement strand
TTCGTTCCTAGCGATATCATGGGTGATGTGATGTCTGATATCAACGGTCGCCGTGGTATGGTGCTTGGTATGGAGACAGAGAAGAACTTCACCACACTCAAGGCATTGGTTCCATTGAAAGAGATGAGTTCTTACTCTACTACTTTGTCAAGTCTCACAGGTGGTCGCGCTACATTCACCATGCGCTTCAAGAGTTACGAACTCGTTCCTGGTGATGTACAAGACAAACTCATCAAAGAGTACGAGGCAACTCAAAAAGACGAAGATTAATCACTTCATACATGCAAATCTACTAGTAGCACAAGTTCTACCAGTATACTCCAAACGAGACTGCCTTTGCGACAGTCTCGTTTTTTCGCAAAAAACTCAATCAATATTTGCATTTTCCGAAAAATTGCAGTACCTTTGCACTCGCAATGCAAAAAGTTGCATAAAACGATAAACTCTAAACACGAAACAATTATGGAAGAACCATTAACCACCAAGCAAAAACTCCGCAAAATTTTCGTCAACAAGTACGCCATCACGTTATACTTGTTCGCCATCATTTATCTATTCGTAGGCAATCAAAGTTTGGTAAAGCGCATTGCCAAAGCAAAAGAAATACGCGAGATTAAACGAGAGATTCATCTCATCAATCAACAAACTCAAGAGGTAAAAAACATGCTTAACTCCCTAGATATCAAAGATAGCTTAGAGCGTTATGCACGCGAGCAATACCAAATGCACGAAGACGGAGAGGTCGTTTACCTTATTGATTAAACCACCAAATATCCATCCTATGAAATGGTCTAACATCTTACTATATAGTGGACTGGCCGTCCTACTAGCAGGGGCTATCATGAGCATCCTGAAATTACAACCTTACTCCGACTACGTACTAGTAGCAGGAGCAATACTCGTTATTTTTCGCGGTGCGGTCAAATCCCGTGAACAATAACCATATTCATAACTCATAGTTCATCCCATACTTACCATGAAATCCATTACGATCAAGGACATAGCCAAAGAGTTAGGAATATCGGTCTCTACGGTCAGCCGGGCCTTACAGAATCACCCCGATATAAGCGAACCTACTAAAGTATTAGTTCGTGACTGCGCCAAACGACTCAATTACAAGCCCAACATTATGGCCAGCAACTTGCGCACTAGCAAGAACACAACTATTGGTGTTGTACTACCAGAGGTCAATCACCATTTCTTTGCCTCTGTCTTAGACGGTATAGAGCAGACCGCCAACGAATCTGGCTATAATATCATCATCTGCCAAACGGGCGAGAGCATTGAGAAAGAGATTCAGAGTATCCAAACCCTTATGGCCAGTCGTGTAGCTGGTATATTAGCTGGTATTAGCAAACAAACACGTTCGCTTCAACACCTGCTAGAGGTTATCAACGCTGACATTCCGCTTGTTTTATACGACCGTCCTTGTCCTTCATTGCCTTGCGACCAAGTCGTTTCGGACGATTATCTCGGTGCGTTTAAGGCTGTGGAATACCTCATCCAAACAGGGTGCAAACGTATTATGTATTTCTCATCCCCTATGCAACTGGAAGTGGCTCACCGCCGCTACCAAGGATGGAGAGATGCGCTACAACGCTACCATATGCCTATCGATGAATCTATGATTGTCACTTGTGACTCCCGAGCACAAGCAATCATTGAAACCCCATCCATACTCAAGCGTCCGGACAAACCCGATGCCATTTTCTGCGTCAATGACGATTGCGCTTCAGGTGTACTTTACGCAGCACAAATCCTAGGACTGCATATCCCTCAAGACCTCGCTATCTGTGGATTCTCCAATGCACCTCTTTGTCGCAACACTTTCCCTATGCTTTCTACTGTGGAGCAACATGGCGTAGAGATTGGCAAGCATGCTATCATACGATTGCTCAAGCGCCTCAATGGCGATAACCGTATTGCGCAAACTGAGATGATCGCCACTGACCTCATCGTCCGAGAAACTACCAAATAAACCACACTTACTTATAACTCATAACCCATAGTTCACATGCACGAACTACTACAATACAATAATTGGACCATAGAGCAATTCCAATGGGATCCACTACACGAAGCCGAAATTGAGCAACAACTCACTTTCTCCAACGGATATATCTGCCAGACAGCGCACTTCGAAGAGTTTTACTCTGGTTCACAGCGCCTATGCACATTCATCAATGGCATCAATCATCCTATCCTCAACCTCTCTTCCATCTCTATCCGCCTCCACGACGAGCGGCTTGATTTGGCCACTTGGCAAGTCAAAGAGTTCTACCGATGCTTGCATAAAAACCAGCCTTGCCTCGAACGCCATTTCACAGCCACTTCACCCAAAGGTGCTACCATACAAGTTAAAACTCGTCGGCACTTGCTTGAGCAAAAAGAAGCAATGGTCATTGATTACGAAATCAATTCGCTAGATTATGAAGGCCCTATTTCTTATTTGGCTATGCTCGGCGCAAGCGACGAGAAAGTGGATTGGTATCCACTCATGAATCATATTGGTCAAGACCACTGTTGGCTCTGGTTGCAATTGCACGAACTCAACATACAACTCTGTTGCGCCATGACATGGAGTGCTTTATACAACAATACTCCTCTTATCCAACGACCTATCAAGATTGAGAAACAGCACACCATCGGTTACTCACTCATTACCAACATCAAACCGGGTGATACATGCCTGCTACAGAAAAAAGTGGTCATCATGGATTCTCGTACACACGACAACGAACAACTCATCACCGACGCGATACAATGCTTGACAAACTTGTAAAAGAACATATCATACTCGGCATAGACCCTGGCACTTTATATATGGGATATGCATTGTTGCACACTTCGGGGAGTAAAGTGCAAATCATTGACTTTGGTGTATTGGATGTGCACAAACTAGATGACCAATATGCTCGCCTACAACAAGAGTTCTTCTTCCTGCAAGAACTTATCGACAAGCACCACCCCACCGTACTAGCTATTGAGGCTCAGTTTGTGGATAAAAACCCACAGACGATGATCAAGATCGTCCACGCACAAGGAGTGGCTATCGCTGCTGCCCTATCCAAGGATATCCCTGTTCAAGAATACTCGCCAATGAAGGTCAAGATGGCTATCACAGGCAATGGACATGCAGATAAGCAACAAGTAGCGGATATGCTACAACGATTCTTACACATACCACAGGAACAAATGCCCAAGAAACTAGACGCCACCGATGCACTTGGTATAGCCTATTGCCACTACCTACAATTAGGGATGCCTCTGCGAGAGAAAGGCGCCAAAAACTGGACTACTTTCGCCAAGCAAAAAGGAATGGTAGACAAGCAGCTCACAGGACCTAATGCCAAATTACAGGCAGCCATGCAAATGGCCAAGAAAAAGAAATAAACACTTTTTTTTGTATTTTCGTACCTAATATTTGGTATTTTGATTTTTTTGTTGTACCTTTGCACAACTTTTGAAGGATTCGTTATAACGAACCTTTAGAACATTTGAAACTTTTAAAACTTTAAAACAATAAAAATTTACAATTATGGCTTACGTTATTTCTGAAGATTGTATCGCATGTGGTACATGTATCGATGAGTGCCCAATGGGTGCTATTTCTGAAGGTGATATCTATGTAATTGACGCTGATGTTTGTACAGATTGCGGTACTTGCGCAGATGTTTGCCCAAGCAGCGCTATCTCACAAGGCTAATCACATCGCTTTGCATAACAAAGGCTCCTATTAAGGAGCCTTTTTTTTGTTGGTTATAGTCTCTGTTGAACTATAAACTAGTTATCTCTATCGCTGCTTCTTCGGCAGCATTCTGCGGACCAAGAATATGCCATATCTGCTCGTAATCATTCCTCAATTGATCTCTGTATTTCTTGTCCACCAATAACTGATACAATTCTTCCTCTATATTTTCCTGGGTAAATTTACTAGCGACCAATTCTCTAATCACCTCCTTATCTGGGATGATATTCACCAAGGTAAAATATTTGATTTTAAACATAATAGGCTTGAGCCATTTCTCTAGATACTTACTACCTGCCACGTGATATACTGCGGTTTGTGGGCACCCTATCAAAGCTGTTTCTAGGGTGGCAGTACCGGAGTTAACCACGGCCGCATGCGCCACATCCAACAATTCATACGTATCACGAGTCAATTCTTCTCCATTTAGGTATTTCTGATAGAAAGTGTCATTTATACCCGGTGCTGCTGTCACGACTATTCGATAATCCTCTCCAGCCACGTTTCTAGCGGCAGCCAGCATAGTAGGTAGACACTTCTTGATTTCTCCCTTGCGCGAACCTGGTAATATAGCGATGATGTTCTCACTCGCTTCGATATTCAACTTTCGACCTTCGAGTTTAAACTTACGAATCACATCGGCAACCGGATTACCCACATATCGACATTTGTATCCGTATTTCGCATAAAAATCGGGTTCAAATGGAAATATACCGAGTATCTTGTCCGACAATTTTGCTATATTATGCACACGCCATCGTTTCCATGCCCAAATCTTAGGCGGGATATAGTATATAATACGTGTTTGAGGAAGATGTTCCTTGCAGTATTTAGCTATTTTGAGGTTAAAAGATGGATAATCGACTAGCACCAATACATCAGGACGTTCAACCTCTAATGCTTGTTTAGCTAGATAGAGATTGCGAAACACCTTACCGATATTGAGGAACACGGCCACAAAACCCATATAGGCCATCTTGCGATAGTCTACATAGAGTTTGCATCCTGCCGCTCGCATCTTATCACCTCCTAAGCCCACGAAAGTAGCTTGAGGATCTCTCTCACGGAGTGCTTCCATCAAATTTGAAGCATGTAAATCACCCGATGCTTCTCCTGCTATCAAAAAATACTTCATATACTCAAAACTTACACCTCGTTCATCTAGGTCATAAACCATATGCTAACCATCAGATATGGGATAGCGGCTATCAATAATCCTTTGGCCGCTCGCCACAATTCCAATGTGTAACATACAAAGATAAAAGCTAGATTAGGGAATACGCTCAAGATCATTACCTGTCCTAAAAACACATTGTTTTTAAGATCTAAGCCCAACAAATCAAACATATACAACAGATTGTTGCGCTCTATATAGATATATGCCACTAGAGCTGGCATAATCAATCCCAGCAATATTCCTATCCAATATTTATCTAGTTTAGCTTTCATTAGGTCGTTTCGCTAGCGCTAAAGGCCTTTCACACCAACTCGTGAGCCGTTTGGTCTATTGTACAAGGATGCACACTCAAGTAGTGGTTATTCATTGCCCAATGATCGGTGTCATTGGCTTGGGGTTCGATATTGATAAACTCGCCACCCAGTTTGAAACAGGTTTCGCCCTTCTCATCCACCGTAGGGATCATCTCTTTGCTCCAATATCCACGACATTGGCGTGTCCATTTGATACCTACCAACTCGCCTATAGGAGCATTCACATTATAGCATATGCCATAAGGTTTCTTCTCCTCTAGTAGGTGCTTAGTCAATTCTAGGATATACTTCTCCATATGGCTAAAGTCCGCTTCAGGGCTATGGTCATCGATGGAAAATCCAATGGAAGGGATGCCATGTTCAGCGCCCACAAAGCATGCGCCCATGGTGCCAGAGTAGATGACATTAATGCCGGCATTCGAACCATGATTAATACCGCTCACTAGCAGGTCAATCTTGCTGCTATCGCCTTCGCATACCACATCGATCGCTAGTTTCACACAATCGCTAGGGGTTCCATTGGTGGTATAGACGGTCACATTCTTCTGCCATTCCTCTGTACCCCAACTAGGGTCGTTGAGAGGACGCAGATAGATAGGTTGTGTCACGGTTATAGCGTTGCTCATACCGCTACGAGCACCATCTGGAGCTACTACGGTCACATGACCCAATTCGCTCATTATACGCACGATGGTCAGGATGCCTTTTGCACCCCAACCATCGTCGTTTGTTATAAATATTTCCATTATCCTACTACTTCCCAAACCACGTCAATCACCTTCTTTGCCAACGCGTCAGCCTCTTCCATAGTAGCGGCCTCTGAGTAAACACGAATGATTGGCTCGGTGTTAGACTTACGGAGGTGTACCCAACCGTCAGCGAAGTCGATCTTCACGCCGTCCTTATCGTTGATGCGCTCACCAGCGTATTTCTCTTTTACAGCCTCTAGCACTTTGTCCACGTTGATCTCTGGGGTGAGGTCAATACGGTTCTTAGAGATGCAATACTCTGGGAAAGTAGCACGAAGTTCGCTTACCTTGCAACCCTTTTGTGCCAAGCTGCTCAAGAACAATGCGATACCTACCAAAGCGTCACGACCATAGTGGCTAGCTGGGTAGATCACACCACCGTTACCCTCACCACCGATGACTGCATTAGTGCGCTTCATCTCGGTAGTTACGTTCACCTCACCTACGGCACTTGCGCTGTATGAACCGCCGTGTTTAACGGTCACGTCGCTCAATGCGCGGGTAGAAGACATATTGCTAACGGTGTTACCTGGAGTCTTGCTGAGTACGTAGTCTGCTACAGATACCAATGTGTACTCCTCGCCGAACATGTCGCCGTTCTCGCAGATGATAGCCAAACGGTCTACGTCTGGGTCAACCACGAAACCTACATCAGCTTTACCCTCGCGCATGAGGTCAGAGATCTCGGTGAGGTTTTGTGGCAATGGTTCTGGGTTGTGAGCGAAGTGACCAGTTGGCTCGCAGTTGAGCTCGATGATATTCTTCACACCCAATGCTTTCAAGATAGCAGGAATAGCCAAACCACCTACTGAGTTCACGCAGTCGATAGCCACGGTATAGTTCTTAGCCTCAATAGCTGCTTTGTCTACGAGTTCGAGTGCCATCACGTCGCGTACGTGATCCTCGAGGTAGTCACGGCGGGTGATTTTACCCAAGTCATCTACCTCAGCAAAATTGAAGTCCTCAGCCTCTGCAATAGCCAATACCTCTTTACCCTCTACATCATTGAGGAACTCACCTTTCTCGTTCAAAAGTTTAAGAGCATTCCATTGTTTTGGGTTGTGACTAGCTGTCAAGATGATACCACCAGCTGCGTTCAATCCTGTTACAGCGAGCTCGGTAGTTGGGGTGGTAGCCAAACCGATGTTGATCACATCATAGCCCATACCCACGAGGGTACCGCATACCAATTGGTCTACCATCTCGCCACTGAGACGAGCGTCACGACCTACTACGATTGTTTTGTTGTCTGGCAACATTGCCTTACGTTGGGTAGCGTAAGCTGCTACGAAACGTACAACATCTACTGGGCTCAAGCCCTCTGCTACGCGGCCACCGATAGTGCCACGAATACCTGAAATACTTTTAACTAGTGCCATTTTTCTTAGTATCTTTTGATTTTTATTTTAAGATCGTATCCATATGGAGTCACAGAGCTGTTCTCCTCACTAAAGCCCATTTTACTTGGGCAAATGATTTTATATTGTGCGTCTGTATACTTCATATACTTCAGCGCTGCTTGCCAACCTGTGCAAGCTTTATCTGACTGAACCAAATATTGAAACTTGACTGGATCAGGACTATCCAATGTGCTCCAACAGTAGAGTGTATCAGGATTCTCTGTCAAAGTGTAGCGTTTAAAGCGCAACAATACCGTTTCTCCAGATTCTATTTCCGCTTCGGTAGTATCACCTTTTTCCACCATATGGATGTAGAAATTGTCGTATTCTGGCACACGATAGTACACATTATCGCCCCACACATCATCTGCTGGCAGGGTATCCACTACTACGATTCCACTACGACTGATATAGTTCTCAATCAGTTGGCGCTCTTTCTTCAGTTGCTCTGAGTAGATATTGCTATTGCAGCTGCACAGTGCAAGCAATACCACGCTCATCAATATTAATTGTATCTTTTTCATATCTCCTCTGACTTTCAACATTCAACTCTCAACTTTCAACATTCAACTCTCTACACGAATCACAATCTTCAGATTCGTATATCCTCTTACCAAGCTTGTTCCCTCTACTCCGTAAGCAGTGTACCAAGGTGCTACGATATGCATTCGTTCGCCTCTGCGCATCATTTTCAGGGATTGATCAATGGCCAATGGTAAGGTGCCACCTCCAACATTAAATGTCTCATGCACATCTGCTATGACACTATCATTGAGCTCATAGACTTGCATATCCAACACCACGGATTCGCCCTGTTGTAGCATTTCTCCCTGACGGACATCACGTCTAGCATACCAGAAGCCTCTTTTGTCCAATGTATAGGTTAGACTATCACTCTTGACATAGTCGCTACACTGTTTATCAGCCGCAGCAGTCATTTGTCTATTAAACTCTTGGTATGCCATCATCATAGAGTCCGCAGCTTGCTGCTCCTCTCCCAGTATTCTAACGGGTTGCGGTGGAGTATCTTGGCATGAGGCTAACACCATGAGCAGCACAAGCATCACGCTTGCACGACCAACATTTATATTGAGTTTCAATCCACGCATACACATTTGGCTGCAAAATTACTATTTTTTTCTGACATACACAAGCAATACGTGGAATTATTTAGATTTTCGCCTATTCTTCACGTTTTAGCTTATCCTTAATAGGGAAATAGTCTCCATACGTATCACAATGTCCGCGTACGTACTCCGCAGCCGCAGTATTAGGATACTTCGTCACAACGGTGTAGTTGTTCTTATAGCGCAAGTAAGCCGCAGCTATTGCCTCGTCATCGGTATAGAGGCTCAAAGCGCGTTCTACTAGTTGCTCATAGTCCTTTTCAATCTTGTTCCATCTCGCGTTGGTCATCCATGCTTGATAAACAGCTGTGAAGCAAGGATAACCCTGTCCATACTGTGTCAAGGCCCATACGGTAGAATAGGAATGGCGCATACCTACAGCATAGTCAAGCATAGCATCCGCTCTGCGATTAGCATCGATAGAGGTATTCTCCATCATCACCTGCAGACGATGCATTTGGTTGGCAAAGTTCAGCTTGCTATTAGGTCTCTCTGGCAAGTTCTTAGCTTGCTCTGGTGCAAATGGATCTTTCTTTAGATTATCAGTTGTATTCAATCGTTTTTGATAGGATGGATTGACCTTGCTTAGCACCTCTACCGCCTTAGCATAATTGCGTTCACGGATATACAAGGTGCCTACGATATCGTATAGATAATCCTTGTCCACATAGCTCTTTTTCACCAGGAATTTCTCCAACTCAGTCTGAGGATTCAGTGCGCTCTTAGCATACTGCTCCACGCTAGCTGCAGGGATCGTATCCAAAGCCATAAAGAAGTCGCTATAGAACACATGTCTCGCCTCTGGATTTACCAGCATAAAGAGCATGTTATCCGCATAGTTAGTCAGTGCAATGGAAAGTGTTGTTTCTCCCGCCTCATACAGACGTGGCACCACTTCTCCCAGTATCGTCTTGCGCAGCATCAAGTAGGGGTAACAGATATACTGCTTGTCATACCAATCGCATGAGCGGTTATGCCGTATGTTCCACTCCAACTCTCCAGCATACCTCATATTCTTTTTCACGCGTGCAGTATCCGCAATGACCTGCTCTTCCATCCATTTCAAGTCCTCTAGCAGCTGCTCTAGGTACTTAGGTGTATACTCTTTTGTTTTAGCATCCAGATAGATACGCATCATGCGGATATTGTTTTGCATCATAGGCGATGTCTTATAGGTAGCAGCTGCGTATATATGCTTTGCAGCTGTTTGTGGATCACCGCCCTTATCATTTAGATAAGCAGACGTATAGTACCACAAGGACATATCCTTGCTACGACGAGTCTGTAGAATGTATTGCATGAGAGAATTATACTGCTCATAGACCACAGAGTCAGGTCTCTTATATGGGTAATATTGCCCCAATTCTACCAACTCATTTTGCAGAGCAGGGGCCACCAACTCGGCACAATCAGGATTCAAGTCGTACATATGGCGCACATAATCCACAAATCCCTCACCTCTAGTTCTAGCCAGCTCAGCCATCTCATTGTAATTACCCTGCTCCCAGAAATAACGATAGGCCGTTTCCATATCTCCCGTATGGGCATACGCGCCAGCTATATAATCCTTGATCATTCTACGCATGAGTGATTTCTCATCCCAATGCTCAATATCCGTTTTCCAGAGATGCAAACATGCCTCATACTCCCCTTGCGCAAAGAGCACACGTATATGCTGCAGTTGTAGTCTCTCAGTCAAGAAACGCTCCTGTACATGTCCTTTGACCTCGCGCAACATAGCTTCTACATCACTCAGCAGATGACCAAAAGCATCTTCGCCTTTCTTAGTTGGATAATACCAAGGATCATTGCTCACGCTACGTGCCTGCTCAATCTGCTTAGCCAGCAGAAGCACGCGTACTGCATAATCATCTTTTTGAGCAAAGATATATTTGGCAAAAGCATTCTCCTGACACATCTTGATGCTAGGATCTTGCTTGCATTGTTGCATATCGGTAATGCTGAACTTGTACACCACTTTAGCTATTTGATCCAAAGGGATATCTTGCCCTGTATATTTTTGCCATCCCACTAGATTATCGTGGGTATAACTAGGGCGTGGGAACACGGGGTTCTCACGGTACTCTGCCACGTTGTAGTATTTATAGTTCTCTGGTAGGTCCGAGAATATGAAGCAGGCCCAACCGCATTGCCAACTAGCGAGCGCTAGGACGAGTAAACAAAGTTTTTGTTTCATAATTAGTATAATTTGTTAGGTTGTTTTCATCTAGATGATATAGAATAATGGATGTTTGCTCGGTAAAGGGCAATAGTTTTTTGACCTTCTCTATGGTTTCCACCGACGCTTTCTCTCGACGAACCACATCATTTGGACTTAGCCATAGATTTTCACAATTAACCCATCTTTGTACCAGATAATATACGCCATCTTCCGTATAGAATTGTTCCGTATTGTTATAGTCTAATCCACGAACGATGCTTTGAAACACATCATCCTCGAACCATATTCCCCACTCAAAGACTGGAAAGGCGTAGTCCAATGGCAGATCGTAACCCTTGTAATTTTTCAGATAAGGATATACGTCTGCATAATCCAAGATCGAATTCTTGGTTTTTGGATGTTTAAACGAACCCGTGTTGTACA
>JAEIGA010016834.1_pt1 | contig 11121 bp, 10 predicted proteins | sample 9270691 | NCBI WGS metagenome assembly JAEIGA01 (sample SAMN17057246, study PRJNA624740) | gut metagenome | biome: biome; isolation source: fecal sample | host: Bos grunniens | place: China: Xizang | collected 2019 | reverse complement strand
TTGTCTAATATAGCCTTTACATGTTTATCAAACCATTCTTGATTTGCTGTAATTCCATAAGCTTTATTTAACATATAAGCTAGAACATAAACACCGTGATGTTCTATATCAGCAATCAAACCTCTTACTCCAGGTCCATCTAATTCTTGTCCATTAAAATTATATTTTCCGTCATACATTTTAGAGCAGTCTATTTCTTCTCTTACAAATCTGTCAAATATAAAATCTTGTGTTAAATGTTTTTTTACACCTGCAAAATATCTTGGTGATAAATGAGTATTGTGTTCTTCGAAAGCTCTAATATCTGTTGTTTCACCCAAATCACATTTTCTAATTTCTGCTACAATATGTTTTGGTAATCTATCCACCTCTTCTTTTGTTAATCCTTTTAAAGCTGATGGATATTTAAACCATGATACATCAGTTCCGTCATAAGCTTTTTCAAAGTGGCTATATTGTCTTGGTCCACAAAATCTTCTAATTGCATCTGGTAATAATACATATTGAATTTCTTCATCAATTTCTCTTTCGTTTCCTCTTAATCCCATTAATGTTACTAATGTGTGTTGTAAAGTTATCATTTTAATTCCTCCTAAAATATATTTTATAAGGTATCAATTTATAAAAAAATAGACCTATCTAGTGTCTACCAAATAAGTCCTTAATTATTTAAATTTTATCTTCATGACTTACTTGGCATTATATCCAAAATAAGTCTCATCTTTTAAAATAAAGCCAGGCTTTTTTCCGATTGTTGACTTTATTCCATAACCCATATGGTGATTACTCCCTTACATTAACAATTATATCACATTTTTCCTTTTTATGTCAACATTACATGACGCAAAAAAAACCCCACGTCAAAGCCGTAAGATGAAAGAATTTTTATGGACCTGTACTCACACAGGTGGGTGCCTTCCCAAATATTCCTGGGTTTCTTACATAAATGCAAGCATACACGCCATATCCGGAGTTCGGGCTCCCTTATCCAAAACTTTGTAGGTTCTAAAAATTCTGCCTATACGCACTACGCAGGGAAAATTAAAAACTTATTAACTTTTACTATATTTATTTTAACACATTTGGGAGCTATTTTCAAATCTAATATTCCCCAATTATTATAACTATATCTCTATACTTCGCATATCCATGTTTTATTACTATTTTTCTAACTATTTCGTACCTTTTGAATATTTGATTTTTTCTTTAAAATATGATATAATTAGGTAAGTATGTGAGTTTTTTTAAGAGTAAATATTACATACTGTAATATAGTTATATCAAGCCTTTCGAAGGCTTATTTTTTTTGTGTTTTTATGCTTTATATAATATACCTTATAATATAAAAAATTATAAAAATTTTTCTATTTTTTTCCTTCAAAATCTGGCACATATTGTTCTTCATTTTCTTCTAAATCTTGCATATATCCATCTAAATCCAAAGTGAAAATATAATCTTCTATTTCATCATATTCGTTTTGATTTAATTTTCTATTTATATCACTTATTTCGTTTGCTTTATTTGTTGGAAAATATTGTGCCATAACACTAACCAAAATATTTTTATCAAACTTTTCTTTTATCCAAGAAAATACTTTTTTACTATTTTCTAAATGATTTGGTAAGATAAGATGTCTTATTATAACCCCTTTTTTTATTAGTCCATTTTCATCAAATTCTGGTTTTCCAACTTGATTATACATTTCTTCTATCGCTAAACTAGCATATTCAAAATAATTTTTAATTCCCGATAATCTAAATCCAAGTTCATTATCATAATATTTAAAATCAGGTAAATATACATCTATATATCCATTTAATAACTTTAACGCTTCAACAGATTCATATCCACTAGAATTGTATACTATTGGTATGTTTAATCCTTTTTCTTTTGCTAATTTAATTGCTTCTATTATTTGTGGTATATACATCACCCCAGTTACTAAGTTTATATTATTAGCTTTAGCATCTTGTAATTTTAAAAACTCATTTGCTAACTCTTCAATTTCAATTTCTTTACCTAATTGTTCTTGACTTATTTTATAATTTTGGCAAAACTTACAACTCAAATTACATCCTGTAAAGAACACTGTTCCAGAACCATTTTCTCCACTGATACTTGGTTCTTCAAAATGATGTAAATTTGCTAAAGCTATTTTCACTTTACTTCCTGCTCTGCATCTACCAATTTCACCTTTAATTCTATTAACATTACATTTATGAGGACATAAATTACAATTTTCTAATTCTTTTAACATATTATATAGCTCTTTCATTTATTTTTTATACTAAAAAATTATAGCATCTTTTCTTTAAAAAATCTAGTTTATAAAATCTTCTTATTCTTCAATTTCCTTAGCAAGTTTAAGTATTGCTTTGCTTTCTATACGAGACACATATGATCTACTAATATTCATCATATTAGCAATTTCTTTTTGAGTTTTAGGTTTATCTCCATTTAACCCAAATCTTAATTCTATAATAACTCGTTCCCTTTTCTTTAAAATATCTTTCATCTTTTCATACATCTTTTTTACTTTTAATTTTAAATCAACTTCGTCTTCAACATTTCTTTCATTATTTTCGATTACTTCTTGTAAAGTTACCTCATTATCGTCTTTATCTTTTCCAATTGGTTCATTTAAATAAACATCTCCCATTCTTTTTTTATTGCTTCTTAAATACATTAAAATCTCATTTTCAATGCATTTTGCAATATATGTAGCAAGTTTAAAATTCTTTTCTATATTAAAACTATTTATTCCTTTTATTAAACCTATACTTCCTATAGAAATTAAATCTTCTTGTTCTACATTAGTAGAAGAATATTTTTTGGCAACATGCGCAACTAATCTTAAATTTCGTTCTATCAATATATTTCTTGCTTCCTCATCACCTTTTTTCATTTTATCCAAATATATTCTTTCTTCTTCACTAGTTAAAGGTTCTGGAAATAAATTTCCAGATTGTATGTATCCAACTCCAAATATTATATTGCTTAATATCAAAAGACTAGACATAGAAAATCCAAACATTCCATATACCTCCACAATTTCATCACTATAAAACAGTATATGTATTATTATTTTCTTCGTGCCTGGACCTTTATAAATTTATAAAAAAGAAAAAGTCGAAATTGGTATTCACACCATTTCGACTTTTCTTTTTGAGGTTATGGGTTCACTTCATTCCAATTAAAATCAACATGGAAATCATGACCACCGATCGTGTGGACTATGATGCCTGTTCTGATTCTAGCCTGATAACCGTGTACCCCATCAGGATTAAAGAAATACAGAGCTCCAGTTTCAAACGTTTCTCTAGTAGGATCCCAACCACGGCACGCCAATCTAACGGCTCTCATACAATCAGGATACTCTGCGAGATCAAACAAATCCACTCTTCTAATACTTGCAAAAGCACCAGGCTGTGTTACCACATTATAGATGCTCGAGGTATTAAATTCACGCAAACCGGAATAATACCTGTTCAAAATGACAGCTGCAACCGCAACCTGCCCCTCAAGGCATTCCCCCCTTGCTTCTGCCCATACGACTTTGGCAATATATTCCATATCTTTTTCAGAAATTTTATATATCCAATTTTCGCACGGACCAAACTCATTTGCTTTCATCAAATTTACAACTTGAATCCCTTCAAAGAATTCTGGTGCATCTTCAAATTCAGCAGCCGAAGCAGTAACTATAGGGGTAGTCACTGGCACAATCTCATCTCGAACTTCTTGCTTAATATTAGCAAGCTCTCTTCCAACTCCTTCTGCAGGTTCTGCACTATGATACTTCTTGTCAGCAGGAAGTTCCTGCGCCATAGAAGAAAATCCAGCAAAAATGCCGATAATCATGCTAAGAACCAAGGTACATACAAGAACGATTTCAACCTTTAAAACAAATTGCTTAAAATCATTTTCCTTTCTTTTCTTGATTTGCTCCCCCTTTCTTTTGGAACATTTTTGAAAATTAGGGCACACCCGACACGAAGAAAACTCAAAGTCTTCATATGGGCAATTCTTGTATAATTTTTTGCTTTCTTTCACACTTTCCCTCCCGTTTTCACTTTATGATATGTGAAAAGCTACAGCGCTTACAAAAAAAGTTAAGCTCTTTTAATTATACCAAAATTTTTATTTTTTTTCAAATTTTGGCATATTTTATGTGAAAATTTACGCAATTTTGCTATTTCTTAATTGTCTTGCATGATTTATTGAAATATCCGTTATTGTACCGCTAGAAATTCTTGCAATTTCTTTCAATATTTCTTCTTCGTTTAATTGTTTTACTTTTGTTCTTGTTTTTTCATTTACAACTTCTTTGCAAACAAAATAATTATGTTCTCCTTTAGCAGCAATACTAGCTAAATGAGTTACACAAATCACTTGATGACTTTTAGAAATATTCTTCATCTTTTCACCAGTTGCATTTGCTGCAATTCCACTTATTCCAGTGTCAATTTCATCAAATACAATTACTGGTATTTGATCTACATCCGCTAATACACTTTTTATAGCAAGCATAATTCGAGACATTTCTCCACCTGATGCTATTTTTATTAATGATTTGGCTTCATCACCAACATTTGTAGAAATCACAAATTCAATTCTATCTAATCCATTTTGATTGAAATTATTTTCTTTTGAAAATTCTATATATATTCCAAATTTGGCATTTTTCATCTCTAATTCTTTAAGTTCTTTATTTATCTTTTTGCTTAACTTTTCAGCATATTTATTTCTTATAATATTTAAATTTCTTGCAATTTCTAACATTTCTTTTTCAAGCTTTTTCAATTCATTCTTTAGCTTTATAATGTAATCTTCTAAATTTTCAATTTCAAAAATCTCTTGATTTATTTTCTCTTTATATTCTAAAATTTCCTCAATTGTATTACCATATTTTCTTTTTAATGAATTTATCAAGTCTAGTCTTTCTTCAATTTTATTTTGTTCTTCTTCATCAAAATACATGTCTTCTGAAAAAGAACTAATATCATAAGAAACCTCTTGAATTTCATAATAGGCATCTCTTAATCTAGTTATTATATTTGAATATTCAGGATTAAACTGCTCAATTTTTTCCATTGCTTTTAAAGCAATGCTCATCCCGTCCATTACATTATTACTAATTTGATTTTCTGCTTCAGCAAAGCTTGTGCTAATTTTTTCAGCAGACATTATTAACTTTCTTCTATCCTCTAATTCCTCTTCTTCACCACTTTTTAAATTAGCAATTTCAATTTCATTTACTTGGTAATTTAACAAATCAAGTTTTCTTTGTTTTTCTTTATCATCACCATAATTTTTATTTAATTCAGCTTTAGTTTTTAAGTATTGATTATATAAAAATTTATATTTTTCTTTTAATGATTTTATTTCTTTTTCTGCATATCCATCTAATAATTCTATATGAGTATTCACATTTAAAAGTGATTGATTATCATTTTGTCCATGTATATCTAATACATCTGCCATAAAATGTTTTAATTCATTTACAGTTGCTAATCTTCCATTTATTTTACATGTATTTCTTCCACTTAAATTTAATTCTCTTGAAACAATTACAGTATCATCTTCATAGCCTTTATTAGGCAAATATAAGGACATTTCTACAAAAGCATACTTTTCTCCATGTCTAATTATTTCTTTTGAAAAACGTCCTCCTGCTAATATTTGAAGAGAACCTATTATTAATGTTTTACCAGCTCCAGTTTCTCCTGTTAATACATTAAAACCTTCATTTAAATTTAATGTTATTTCATCTATAATTCCTATATTTTTTATATGTAAAGTATTAATCATTTTCAATTTTAAAGATATTTTTATATCTTTTCTCCTACAACTAATTTAGGTTTAAAGATTAGCCTATAAACTTCTTTTTTGCAAACTTATGTTCGATGACAATATTATATCTCTATTTTATTTTTTGTCAATACATTTGTTCGCTTTTAAAAACAAATTTATCGACAAAAAATCCTGAAGTAAAAGTTAATCTACTTCAGGATTACTCTTTAATATCCTAATTCTTTAAATTTATTCATTAATTCGTTCATTGCTAAATCTCTATGATTATGTACTGATATATACTCTTCCTCTTCCATATCTCCCATTGGTTTATCAAATCCTTTTGGAATAAACACAGGTCCAAAAGTTAGTCCTCCTAATTTTCCATGTTCAAAAGCAATTGTTCCAGTGCATTCACCTCTTGCTGTATAAACACTTCCATCTATCAATATAGCTGTTAATACACAAACTAATTTACAAGTTCTATCTTCTAATTTGGTACAATCTTTCATATTTTCTAATAGTTTATTTATATTATCTATTTGTGGTGCATGATCTCCTGCATATCTTCCAGTATATATTCCGGGAGCACCATTTAAATAATCTACACATAACCCTGCATCATCAGTTAATATAATTTTATCTGTTATATTATTCTTTTTACAAAATTCAGCTATTGCTTTTGCTTTTATTAATGAATTTTCTTCAAAAGTTGTTCCATCTTCTATAATTTCATCTGTAAAACCAATATCTTTTAATGTATATATTTCAGCATCAAATCCATAATTTTTTACAATTCCATACATGGCATGAACTTTTGCTTTATTTGTAGTTCCATATATTATTTTCATATTATCCTCTTTAAATTTATAATTCTAAAGTAATTTTCTTTCCTGTTGATGTATATGGAGTATATTTTACTCCACAAGAATCTAACATTGCTTTTGAAACAATTACATTATCTGCATCTTTATATTTATCTTCTTTGTAAATAACTTCTTTTATACCAGCTTGAATAATCGCTTTTGCACATTCATTACATGGGAATAATTTTACATATATTTTAGAATTACTTAAATCCCCTCTATAATTTAATATAGCATTAAGCTCTGCATGACATACATAAGCATATTTTGTTTCTGTAAAAGAACCAGTTCTATTCCAATGCATTTTATCGTCATGTAATCCTCTTGGTGCGCCATTATATCCCATTGATAATATTCTATTGTCTTGACTAACAATACATGCTCCAACTTCTGTATTTGGATCTTTACTTCTTTCTGCTGATAGCATTGCTATTCCCATAAAATATTCATCCCAAGAAATATAATCTTCTCTTTTTCCAACTTTTTTCTCTTCCATAAAATCACCTCATGTTTTTCTTATATCACACTCAAACACAATTTTCAAGGTAAAAAAGATTTCTATTATTTTTTAAAGTCTATTTATTAATTTTAATCATTTAAGTTATTGACTAAAAAATAAAAATATGTTATAAATAAATAGCTGACAAATACGGCCCCTTGGTCAAGCGGCTAAGACGCCACCCTCTCAAGGTGGAATCATGGGTTCGATTCCCGTAGGGGTCACCATCAAAGATGAAAAAGTTAATCTTTTTCATCTTTTTTTATTTAACATAGATTATATATATATGAATTTATTTATAAAATAATAAAAAGAAAAGAACCGAAAGGTTAGCCCTTTCAGCTCCATGCATACGAAATAGCTGCTTTTTATTTTTTACTGAACTCTATACATTACTGTCTTTGTTGCGGGATTGTAATATGCAACAACATCCTTGTCTTTTTCTGAATTTTTGTTTTTGTGTAAATTTAAAGGTAAGCTTGCTTTAAATTCTTCAATAAAGTCTTGACGAGCTTTTTCTCGTTTTGCTTCCTTTAATTCTCTTTCAACTTTTACTCTTTCAATCTCCATGGTTTTTGCCGCTTCATCAGAAAATTCTTTAGAAAGACAGCGTTCATGATTGCAGTATTCATGTTTGCAGTATTTATAGTATTCACTGGATCCTGCAAAAAAGATTGCATGTATTAAAGCTATAACAAGAACTATTGCAATAATTATAAAACCAAATTCAAAAGGGTCTAATGTTCTAGCAGTTTTTTTCATTTTATCCTCCAATAATTATATCTCGAGGCATTTTACCTCATTGTGCGTGATTCGTACTTTTTGAGGCAGCTATATTTTGTATCTTAATTATATTTTACTACAGTTTACATAAAATGTAAATCTTTTTTACTTTATAAAAACACGAATAAATACAACTCCATAGTCAGATAGCTACGACACCACCCTCTCAAAGTGAAATCAAAAGTTCTATTACCAGAGAATTACAAAAAAGATGGAAAAATTTAACATTTCCATCTTTTTATTTTAGTCTTGTTTTATTAAATTTAAAGAAAGGATTTCATTTAATTTAGAAAGCTCTGCTACTAATTTACCATCCTTTTTTGTTGAGATTTCGTACATGATATCTGCTTTATCTCTAAATACATTTCTTGATTTTACTCTAAATTTAACATTATGTCTTTTTAATTCTTTTTCAATAGCAGGTTCAGATTCAATTGTCATAAGATTTACTACTAATAACATACTTTTTCTTCTTGCAGGAATAAGTTCAAATACGATTAATGCGATACTTATAACTACAGCAAGAACACAAACAATAGAATATAAGCCAGCACCTATGATTATACCATTTGATATAGACCAGAATAGGAATAATAAGTCTTTTGGTTCTTTGATTGCAGTTCTAAATCTAACAATAGATAAAGCACCAACCATACCAAGAGAAATAACTATATTTGCTTGCATTGCCATTACAAGAGCTGATGTAATAACTGTCATTAAACTCATTGCTATATTGAATTTTTTTGAATAAATTGTTTTATCACATGTTAGTAAATATACTATATATACAACAAATGCAAATAACAAACTCATTTCTCCTGTTGTTATAACAGTTGAAAGAGAAATTGTATCTGTAAAATTATTTAAAAAACTATTTTTTATTATATTATTAATACCCATGTTTAAGCCCTTCTTTCTATTTTTTCTAACATATCTCTTCCAGTGCTATATTTTGAAAAAGATGTTATTTCTAAATTATTAATATTTATCAATTGTTTTATAAAATCTGGAAGGAAGTCATTGTATTTTACTTCCAAGATTGCTGTATTTTTTTCTAATAAAGGAATTGAATTTATATTGTTTTCAAAAAATTTTGAAAGTTCATATGAACAAGAGATGTTGTAATCTAAAGTTATACGAACATCATTTACTGGATATGTAAATGCACGTCTTTCATAATCTATTATAATAACCGGTTTATAAAATGCTGTTTTCATTTTACTTTGAAGTTCTGCGATTACTGGTTTATTTGATTCTATTTCTTCATTATTTATAAATTTCATTACCATTTCTGGAGTTAGTTTATCTTTATCTTTTTTTCCTAGATTATTTTGTTTTGTTTTTTTCTCTAAAGTAATATAACTAGGATCTAAGTCATAATATCTAATTCTATATTTTTCTCTTTTACTAATACCATCTAATACTTGATAATAACTGGTGTTTTTGTAATCATCAAAATATAGACTTCTGATAAAATAGCTTCCGTCAGGATTTTTTATATTAGAATCAAGATATAATGCGGCAGATAAAGTGTTTTTCAATATTTCCATTTGTATATTGGTAATTATGTATTTTTTTTCATATCTATACATTATTTTCTCCTAATTTCTTCATCTAAAAATTCTATTCTTTGATTTATCCAAGTTTTAATTTTAGTAATTTCTTTTTCTAAATCAGTTTCTAACCATTTTTGACTATCTCTTTCAACAGAATATTTAATTTTGTTGTAATAAGTGTCAATTTTTTTATTTATATTATCTTCAGTAAATATTTTCCAACGTAAATCCCAATATCTATTTCTTAATTTCTTATTTATATAATCGGAGGTAGTCCATAGGTGAGAGGCATCTGTAACAGCAGATGGATCTTCTATTAAATTGGTTTCGCTAGAACCCCAATTATATCCATAACTCATATCTAAATCCCAAGGAGTTATAAGAACTTTTGTGTCTTCTTTAGTATTTTTCATAGATAAATATACATTTTTTTCTTCAAAATTGTCTGCTGCATATATGAAATTAACAAATAGTTTATAATCTAAATAATTCGGTAAATAGAAATTATTTAAAATATAATCTTTGGTAATTTTTTCTGGTTCAAAAAAGTTTGTATATATTTTAGGTAAAATTATATCCCAGTATGATGAATGAGTTGGTAAATTTTTTGGATATTTCAAAATTAAAGGGAAAACATCTTGAGAATGTTTGGTAATTTCATAATTATTCCAATCAATTTCTCCATACTGAATTCCTTTTAATAAAATTCCAGTATCTTTTTCAGAATATTTTTCTAAATCTAATTTTTTTCTATCAAAAAATTCTTTTAATAAATAGATTCCATGATATTCATTATTAATATAAACATCAACAAATTCCATTTCCAAATCATTATCAAATTTGTTTGGGGCATATGAATTTATTTGATTCCATAAGTCAAACGATAATTTTGTTCTTATTTTTGAATAGTCTGAATATAGAGAATCTAAAATCCAATCTTCATCAGCTTCCATACCTAGCAATGACACTTCGTTATAGTCATTGTCTTTTCTGAGTTTTAAACGATATTGATTTTTAGGATGGTATAAAGAACTTCTTCCTCTAACATAAATAATTGTTTCAGAAGTTATAAATGTAGTACCAACTTTATCATCATAATCATTCATATAGACTTGAACTATAGCTGGTTGTGGATCTGTTGTTATTTTTTCACTTCCAGGTATTATATTTACAATAGGAAGGTTGGTAAATTTGAATGGAATTGTATAATAATTTGATTCATTATAAACAATCATTTCATAAGGATAATTGAATTTTATTTCTAATCCTTTATCTAGATCATAAGATGGAGTAAGGATTGAATATTTAAAATTACCTTCAGTTGTAATTTTTACTTTTGGTTTAACAAAGTTATCTACATTTTCTTCACTAATTAGAAAATAGTAAGTATTTTCTACTGAGTTATAATAGGGTTCTACATCCCAAAGAGTTAAATCAATGTCTAATTCGGAAACAGGAAATAGGTGAGATTTAATTTCTCCTATATTAATATCGTCTTTATGTAATTCTTCTATAATATCTTCTTCAACAACTTCTTCTGGTATTATATTGATAAAGGTTGCAAAGAGTATACATAAAGCGATTAATAAAATAAAACTAATTGTTTTTTTATTAAACATTTAT
>JAEIGA010016833.1_pt1 | contig 11122 bp, 7 predicted proteins | sample 9270691 | NCBI WGS metagenome assembly JAEIGA01 (sample SAMN17057246, study PRJNA624740) | gut metagenome | biome: biome; isolation source: fecal sample | host: Bos grunniens | place: China: Xizang | collected 2019 | reverse complement strand
GATGAGTTGCGTCAGTGGCTATTAATACAGCGTCAGGCCCAAAACTGGGGTGAAAATTCGGAAACGCTCCATGTCGTATATACGATATTGACGACAGGGTCGGACTGGATTTCAGAACGTTCTCGCTCTCAGGTGTGGATTGGCGCACAGCAATATGAGCCGACCAAGCGTGAAGAATTGACAGGAAGTTATCGCATAGACCTGGAGAATGTCGAGGGTAAAAAGATTTATATAAAGAACGACGGCGATGGTCCGTGGTGGGGTAGTGTGATGTCGCAATATGTCGCGCCGATTGCAGATGTCAAGGCTACCTCAATCGACGACCTTTCGATTTCGAAGGATATACTCTTAATCGATGGAGATAACGCCAAGTTGTTTGAGCCTGGTGAGGCGTTAAAGGTCGGACAAAAAGTGAGAGTGCAACTGACAGTGGTTGCCAAGCGAGACATGGAATATGTGGTAGTCAAAGATGGACGTTCGTCATGTCTTGAACCATCCGACCAGACATCAGGCACAGTGTGGCAAGATGGCGTGGTGGCATATAGAGAGGTCAGGACGGCTGAGACTAATCTGATGATAACTCATCTGCCAAAGGGTACACATGTCTTGAGCTATGATTGCTATGTCAGTCAAGAGGGTGATTACTCGTTGGGAATCGCTGTGGCTCAGTGCTTATATGCTCCGTCACTGGTGGCGCATTCGGAAGGTCGACTCATAGAAGTCAAGTGATACAAACACTGATTTCAAGGTCTCAAGGATACTCCGGTCGGCGATTATTGCAGCCCGGTCGGAGTATGGAAAAGATGTGATAGTTTTTGACATAGTTAAAAAAATGAAAAATATACCCACTGATAAAAGTATATTTTTGGAATTGTGAAATATGTTTTTTAACTTTGTCGCACGAATGCGTATTTCGCATTTGAATAAGTGTTGACCCTAATAATTAATCTCATCCCAAAGGAAGAGAAATTAAGGTGAAAATTATTTATAAATTAATTATAGTATGAAGAAAATTTTACTTTCAGTCGTTGCTTTAGTTGCATTCTGTATGGCTGCAACAGCAAGCGTAACAACAAATCCTGAGTTGAATTACTTCGGCGAGGATTTCAAACAAGGTATTCCTGAAGGTTGGACACAATTTGGTGCAGGTAAGACAGCAGCTTCAGATGCTCAAGCTTACTTCCCAGTAGGTGGTGATCCATATCAACCACTCGTGTTCTCAGATGGTACTACAGTTGCAATGTCTAACTCATGGACACAAGAAGGTGGTGCAGTAGACGAATGGCTCGTTACTCCGGCTATCGAAATTCCTGTAGATGCAGCTATGTTGGTTTATACAGTGTTGGCATATGGTGCAGATACAGATAGCAACTATGCAGTGTATGTGTCTACAACAGGCAACAAGCGTGAAGACTTCGTAGAAGCTCCTATCTACGACGCAAAACTTAAGGGTAATGCTCAAGGTGGTATCACACAACGTACCAACCGTCACAACCTCGAAGGTTATGCAGGTCAAAAGATTCACATCGCATTCGTAAATGCTTCTGACGATGCATTCATGTTGGGTTTCACTGACATTAAGGTTTGCGAATATGATATCGCAGTGACTAACCAAACTCCTTCATTCGCTTTGGAAGCTGGTGACATTAAGTTGGATCTCACAGTTCAAGTTAAGACTCCATTCGCTTGCTCAGGTTACACTGCAACACTTACAACAAACACAGGCATCAACGAAGTATCAGAAGTTGACAAGAACCTCAAGTCAAGCTACTCATCAACTAAACCTACATTCTCACCTATCACTCTTACCAACAAGGGTCAAGCTGTAGAATACACAGTTACTATCGCTCCTAAGGCTGAAGGTGCTACTCCTACAGTAGTTCGCGGTTCAGTTGCATTGGCTGACACATATCCTGGTGTTTGTGTAATGGAAGAAGCTACAGGTGAATATTGCGGTTACTGTACTCGCGGTATCGCTGCTCTTGACTACTTCACAGCTACTTATGGCGACCAATTCATCGGTATCGCTGTTCACTGTGGTGGTTATTCAACAGGTGTAATGGAATTTGCTTCTTACGAACCATTGTTGTACGAAGGTATCTCTGGTTTCCCTGCTGCAGTATTCAACCGTGCTGAAGTGACTGACCCTGCTTCTGAAGCTGTGGTTAAGCGTATCATGGCTAACGAAACTCCTGCTAAGATCGAAATCGGTGAAGTAGTTTACAATCCTGAAGTATCTCAACAAGTTACTATCAACTACTTGACTACACTCGGTTACACAGTGACAGATCCTAACATCGGTGTTGCTGCAGTAGTTATCGCTGATGGTTTGACTGGTACAGATACTCAAAAGTGGGTACAATACAACAACTATTCAGGTACAACTAAGGCTAACATCGTAGCCACTTACGGTGAAGCATGGTGGCCTTACTTCCAATGGATCTGCGAAAGCCCAACAAAGATTACAAACATGGAATTCAACCACGTAGCTTGTGGTATCTACAACGACTACTATGGTGAAACAGGTGCGTTGAAGGGTACATTCAACATGGGCGCTGCTAAGACCGGTACTATCACATTCGATATGCCAATGCAACAAAAGGTTAACGGTCCTGGTGTTCAAGATGCAGAAAAGACTTCTATCGCAGTATTGTTGCTCGACCTCCAATCAGGCGACATCATCGCAGGTGCTAAGATGCACGCTGACGAATATGTGAAGACATCTTCTGTAGAAAAGGTTGCTGCTGCTGACTATGTAGCTTACCAAGAAGGCAACAGCTTGAAGGTTGTAGCTGAAGAAGGTACTAATGTTACTATCTACGCTGCTGATGGCAAGGTTCTCGGTAACTATGTAATGAATGCAAACACAATGACAATCAACAACAACCTTATGGAAGGCGTTCTCCTCGTTCGCATGAACAAGGGCAACAACTCTAACTTCGCTAAGGTTCTCTGGAAATAATATATAGTTCCAACCCTATAATAAAGTCCGGCTTCAATCGAAGTCGGACTTTTTTCTTTAAGCAAAACGAATTTTAATGGGTTTAGTCAAGGTCGATACGCAAGCCTTCGTGATTGAGAATACTGTCGGGGAATATTTCTTGTGCTTCTTTAAGGAATAGAGTTTCATCTTTATATCGAGATGAATAGTGCCCGAGTAGTAGCTTCTTGGCACCACAATCTCGAGCTAACATTGCTGCTTGAGCAGCTGTGGAGTGTCCACGATTGAGCGCGTCTTTTTCGTGTTCACTCAGATAGGTAGACTCATGAAACAGTAGATCGACCGCTCCGATTTTTTCAGCCAATTCAGGCATATAGACAGTGTCGGAGATATGAGCATACTTGATAGATGGGTCTGCCGGTCGTGTGAGTATTTCGTTGGCAATCACAGTGCCGTCGTCTTTGATAAATGGTTCTCCATCTTTGATAGCCTTCATTTGTGATATCGGCACTTTGTGGAAGTCGACCATGTCGCGACGGATGTGTCGAAGTTTGGGTTTCTCTTCGAAGATGAATCCGACATCGTCGATGCGATGTTTCAACGGAACGGTGCGTACAGTGATAGCATTATCTTCATACACGAGTGCTTCTTCCGGTGCAATCTCATTGAATACGATGTCGTAGGGGCGTTCATGACAGAAGTAGTCGAAAATTTTGCGAAACATCTTAATGCCCGGTTTGAATGTGTGGATTGTCAATGTGCCACCTTTTTCAGTCAGGGCAAGCGTGCTAATCAACCCCGGCAGCCCAAGACAATGGTCGCCGTGAAGGTGGGTGAGGAATATGTGGTTGAGACGTGAAAATTTCAGTCTCTGTCGTTGCATAGCCAATTGAGAGCCTTCTCCGCAGTCGATCATGAAGAGTTTTTCGCGGATATTAAGCACTGTCGACGACGGATTGTGTCGCAACGAAGGCTTGGCTGACCCGCAGCCAAGCGTGTGAAGTGAGAATGTAGACATATGAAGTTACATTTGTTGGTAGTCCTTAGCCAGACCACCTGTGCCTGTCTCTTTGTAGAGCGATGGCAAGTCATGGCCGGTCTCTTTCATCACCTTTATCAGCTTATCGAATGATACGCGGTGGATGCCATCGGTGAACGACGCGTATATATTAGCATCCAAGGCACGAGCTGCTGCGTAGGCGTTGCGTTCGATGCAAGGGATTTGTACAAGTCCACACACCGGGTCGCATGTCATACCAAGGTGGTGTTCAAGTCCCATTTCAGCAGCATATTCTATCTGTGCCGGGCTACCTCCGAATAGTTGACTTGTGGCTGCAGCAGCCATTGCACATGCTACGCCGACTTCTCCTTGGCAACCAACTTCTGCACCCGAGATGCTGGCATTGTGTTTTACGACATTGCCAAAAAGTCCGGCTGTCGCGACAGCTCGCAAGATCTGACGATCGGAGAATTGGTGGCTTTTCCACACATGGTAGAGCACTGCAGGCAATACGCCACACGATCCGCAAGTCGGAGCAGTCACGATTTTGCCCCCTGATGCGTTCTCTTCACTCACTGCCAAGGCGTAGGCAAAGACCATGCCTCGCGTGCGAAGATTGTCTTTATAACCTTCTGCTTTGACGTGGTAGGAGTGTGCTTTGCGACGAAGATTGAGAGGACCCGGAAGTCTGCCTTCTGCTTGAAGACCTCTTTCGACGGCCTGCTTCATTGTTTCCCATACTTCTGAGAGAAAATCCCATATCTCAGGACCTTCGCATTGTTCCACGTATTCCCAGTAGCAATGACCGGTGCGTTCGCAGAAATCGAGGATTTCCGACATATTTTGTTTGTCGTAGACCTCCTTAGATGCTTCGCGTGGCTTGCCCTCTTCCTCGATAGCACCTCCCCCGACGCTATAGACTGTCCATTCATCTTTGATGTTGCCCTCTTTGTCGATGGCGCGGAATGTCATGCCGTTGGGGTGGAATGGCAAGAAGATGTCGGGTTTCCATATGATTTCGACAGGAAGCTCTGCAGCTTGGAATGTGTCCAGTATTGCCACATCTGTCATGTGTCCCTTGCCGGTAGCTGCAAGACTGCCATAAAGTACCACTTCAAATCTCTCTGCATCAAGATGATTGTTTAAGAATTGATTCGCTGCTACACGTGGGCCCATTGTGTGAGATGAAGACGGGCCGGTGCCTATTCTGTAGAGTTCCCTGATTGATTTCATATTAGTTTCGTAATTTATTATATGCAAAGGTAAGCAAACACGCTCATAATTCCAAACATATTTTGTTTTTTTACCATTTTGCTTGTTTTTACCATCAAATTCTTTGACTTTAATGAGCGGAAAATAGACGGATTTCTATCACAAGAATCACAATAAGTTGGGATTGCACGGGTGCAGGGTAATTACTAATTTTGTGTATGATGAAAAAGACATTAATAACACTTGTTCTCGTAGTAGCAACAGCGTTCATGAGCGTTGCGTCGACCGACGCATTGCCTGACACTATTGTGCTTGATGAAATAAGTGTTTCCGCTATAAAACAGGGCGTTAGCAACGATGATGCTTCGTCGACGATGGTCTCTCAGAAGGACTTGGAGCAACACCGTATTGTGACGGTCAAGGGTGTCAGTGACTTGATCCCCAACTTCTATATACCCGACTATGGTAGCCGCATCACATCATCAATTTATGTGAGGGGTATCGGTGCGCGTATGGACCAACCTTCGGTCGGCTTGAATATCGATAACGTGCCGATAATGAACAAAGATGCCTACGATTTTGATTTGGTGGATATCGCCAAGGTCGAAATGTTGCGCGGTCCGCAATCGTCGCTTTATGGTCGCAATACGATGGGTGGGCTCATCAATGTGACTACTCTGTCGCCTATGAAGTGGCAGGGCTTAAGACTTATGGCTGAGTATGGTAGCGGCAACAGCTGGAAAGGAGCTGCATCGTGGTATCATAAATTCAACAATAAGGTGGGTCTTTCGGTGTCTGCATACTATACTTCGACTGACGGCTTTTTTGTCAATCAGTTTAATGGTGAAAAATGTGATTGGGAGCGACAGTTTAGTGCCAAGACCAAACTCGAGTGGAAGGTGTCGGACAAAGTGCTGATACAAAATGTATTGTCGGCATCGAATTCCAATCAAGGTGGTTATCCATACGAATATATTGCCACAAAGACAATCGCTTACAATGACACATGCTTTTATAAGCGATTTACTCTCAGCGATGGATTGACATTGCGTTGGTTTACCGATGATTTCTCTCTGTCAAGCATCACATCGGTGCAATATCTTGATGACAACATGACGCTTGACCAGGATTTTCGCCCTTTGGAGTATTTCACATTGACTCAGGCCAAGAAAGAATTGGCGTTGACTCAAGACCTTGTTATCAAGGGCAACGATTATCGCAATTATAAATGGCTTGTCGGTGCATTCGGATTCTATAAGGATTTGGATATGGTGGCACCGGTGACATTCAAGGATTACGGCATCAATCAATTGATTATCAAGAATAGAAACGAAGCAAATCCACATTATCCGATAGAGTGGGAGAGCGACAATTTCTTGCTCAATAGCGATTTCGTAAATCGCACATACGGTGCGGCGCTCTATCATCAGTCTTCCTACGATTTGGAGCGTTGGCATTTCAAACTCGGCATCAGATTCGACTACGAGTACACTACTCTCAACTATCATAGCTATTGCTCTACAGGCTATGATGTTTACAAAATTGATGCAAATACCGGAGGTAAAGAGTTTTATCGACACACACCTATCGAGATAAATGAAAGCAATAGCCTCAACGACTCATTTTTTGAGTTGTTGCCGCGATTGAGCGTGTCGTATGATCTCGACGTTGATGCTGAAGCCAATCTTTATGCCTCTGCATCTAAGGGTTATAAGGCCGGTGGATTCAATACTCAGATGTTTAGCGATTTCTTGCAGCAGAAATTGATGGGGCAGATGGGTATCGGAGCGAGCTACGACATTCAGAAGATAGTAGGTTATCGTCCTGAGGAAAGTTGGAACTATGAGATTGGTGGTCATGTGGCGACTCTTGATAACAAACTAAGTGCAGATGTTTCGATATTTTATATAGATTGTCGCGACCAGCAGCTGACAATGTTCCCTGATGGTACGACGACCGGTCGCGTGATGACTAATGCCGGCAAGACTCGCAGTTTTGGTGCTGAAGCCAGCGTGAAATATTCTCCGATTGAGCGTTTGTCGTTTAATCTCAGCTATGGTTACACCAACGCCAAATTCCGTGAGTTCAACAATGGCAAGGAGGATTTTGCAGGCAAATATTTGCCATATGTTCCTCAACACATAGCCTACATCGGTGCTATTTACAGTCAGCCGATTAAGACTTCGTGGTTGAAGTCTATAGATTTCGATGTCAATGCTCGTGGCATCGGTAAAATTTATTGGGACGAAGCAAATAGAAATGTCCAGAATTTCTACACTCTGCTCAATGCTTCGGTGACGTTTGATTTTGATGTCTGCACACTGCAACTATGGGGTAATAATCTCACCGATGCCGAATACTCTACGTTCTATTTCGTGTCGATCGGCAACGAGTTTTTGCAGCGTGGCAAGCCGACTACACTCGGTGCTACTCTCAGAGTTAATATTTGAACAAACAATTAAAAGTAATATAGATATGTTGAAAAAGATTTTATTATTTGCAAGCCTTCCATTGGTGCTTGTTTCTTGCAAGGGAGAAGAAAGTGACATCCCAAGCAATGGTGTGAAAAAAGAGTATTATTTGTCGTATCTCTTGACCTCATTGGATGGTTCGGAGCAACCAACGGCTTACTACAATGTTCCGTTCACTTTCAAGTATGAGTATGACAACAATACTATCACTGTCGGCTCTTCTCGCCTTGAAATCAATGGCAACAAGAAGATTTCGTTTGACTCTGATGCTGTAAAGTTTACTTCCAACAACTATGAAAATGGTTCTTCGGCTATGGAATTCTCTGTCGCTGAAATCTATTCAAAGGTGAATGGCGTTGCAGGCGCATCGGGCAATATCTCTGATCTCAACTGCTTGTTGACCAACAATTACTATTGTCCTGATGAATGGCGTTTCAACGATAGATTCCCACTTGGCGATATGATTATCATGAACGCAGTAGTAGGCGAAAAATATAAGTTGCGTACATTCCCATTGTTGTCATGCTTCAGTGGCAGCACAACCACTTCTTTCAGCATGGGTGGTCAAGAGCAACAATACAATTCTGACTCTGGTCTTTTCGCTGTATCAATCAATCCTGCAAACAATACTGCTGAAGTTGGTCTTTACAATGTGAAGTTTGCTGCACAGATGCCACAATTGACTATGTTCCTCAAAGATTTGAAGGTGGAATACACCAACGAAGGCTACGTTGTCAGTGCTCCGGCTGAAGGCGTTGTTCCGGTGGTAGGTAATGATCAAATCCCTTACCCTGACTATATCTTCAACACATTCAGCCTTGTGTGCAGTGGCGACAACCTCGCATCTATTGATGTCGATTTCACAGTTGCCGGTCGATTTGGTGGTGAGTTCCAAGGTACATACACTCCGCTCCGATACTAATGAATGGCGTAAGCATACTAATATAAAAATGTTACTATAGCGAGGGTCAAACCATGAGTTTGGTCCTCGTTTTTTTAGCAAAGTGTCAGGTAAAATGTCGACAAATTTTTAAGACATTTTTTGCTAAATTATCTGCGAAAAATTTTGTAGTTTTAAGTAATTTTAAGTAACTTTGTGGCTGAAATTGGCTTAACTATGTCTTAGGTCAAACGTGAAAAATAGATAATTAACTAATAGATAGACGATTATATGGATTTATTAATGGCCATAAGCAACGGCGAACTCGCTATTACGGCGACTATTACCGGTTTGGCGCTCGTGTTTGCGGCTCTTTTAATTGCGAAGCTTATTGCTCCTCGCTCGTTTTCTGTGAAAAAAGCAGAGCCTTATGAGTGTGGTATTCCTACTCGAGGCAAGTCGATGATTCAATTCAAGGTAGGTTATTATCTGTTTGCTATCTTGTTTTTGATGTTTGACATCGAAACTGTATTCCTTTACCCATGGGCCGTTATCAGCCGCAGCTTGGGCGTTTACGGTTTGTTGAGTATCGCAGTATTTCTATTTATCTTAATTTTGGGCTTGGCTTACGCTTGGCGGAAAGGAGCATTGCAATGGAAGTAAAGATTAAAAGCATGAAGCGTGAGGACTTCAAGGATAACGAGTATATCGATCAACTCGTTGAAGAACTCAATGCTACTGGTGCTAATGTTGTAGTAGGTAAATTAGACGAACTCTTGAATTGGAGTATTTCCAATTCTTTGTGGCCACTCTGTTTTGGTACAAGCTGCTGTGCTATCGAGTTTATGTGTCTCGGTGCAGCTCGCTATGACATGGCTCGTTTCGGTTTTGAGGTGGCTCGTAACTCTCCACGTCAAGCCGACTATATTATGGTGCAAGGTACTATCGTTCATAGAATGGCGCCTGTAATGCGTCGTCTCTACGAACAGCTTGCAGAACCTAAGTACATCATTGCTTGTGGTGGTTGTGCAGTGTCTGGCGGACCATTCAAGAAATCTTACTGCGTAGTCAAGGGTGTAGACGAAATCCTTCCTGTTGACGTTTATGTTCCGGGTTGTCCTCCACGTCCTGAAGCGATGTTCTATGGTCTTATGCAGCTTCAAAGAAAGATTAAGGTACAGAAGTTCTTCGGTGGTGTAAACCGCAAAGAAAAGATTGCAGATTTCTTTGCTAGTCACCCTGAAATGGAAGGCCAAATGTAATTTTTTCTATAGCGTTAGTAATCAAGTAATAATCAAGTATATACTTCATATATGGTTAATATACAAGAAAAAATCAGCAAGATTTGTCCTTCAGCTACTTTCGAAGAAGGTCAACATCTGCTCGTAACGGTTCCAGATAAAGATTGGTATCAGTTGGCTAAGGCTCTTAAAGAAGATGCTGATTTGAATTTTGATGTCCTTTCTGCCCTCGTAGGTATGGACTGGAAGGACTCATTGGGTTGCCTCTATTATTTGACATCGACTAAGAACGATTGGCAAATGCTCACTGTAAAGGTGGCTACAGAGGATCGTCAAAACCCTATGCTCCACAGTGTAAGCGACTTGTGGAAAGTGGCTTTGTTCCAAGAACGTGAAGTTTATGACTTCTATGGCATAAAATTCATCAACCACCCTGATATGCGCCGTTTCTTCTTGCGCAATGACTGGGTAGGTCACCCTCTCCGTAAGGATTACGATGCTAATCCTGAGTTGAATCCTATCCGCTTGACTGATGAAGCTGATGAGGATAAAACATGCTCTTATGTAGAGGAAAATGGCAAAATCAAGAAAGTTGAAGGTCGTGTATTCGGCGAAGACGAATATGTTGTCAACTTCGGTCCTCAGCACCCATCTACTCACGGTGTAATGCGTTTCCGCACTGCTATCGATGGTGAGGTAATTAAGAAAGTAGATGTTGTGTCAGGTTATATCCACCGCGGTATCGAAAAACTTTGCGAAGATTTGACATATCCTCAGACATTGCACTTCACTGACCGTATGGACTACATGAGTGCACATATGAATCGTCACTGTCTCTGTATGTGTATCGAAAAGGCTATGGGCCTCGAAATCCCTCGCCGTGCACAAGTGATTCGCGTGATGATGGATGAGTTGATGAGAATTTCTTCTCACTTGTTGTCATTCGGCTGTATGACTATGGACTTGGGTGCTACAACAGCATTCTTCTATGGTTTCCGCGAGCGTGAACAAGTGCTCGATATCTTCGATAAGACTTGTGGTGCTCGTATGTCAATGAACTACAACGTAATCGGTGGTGTAATTGCAGATCTTCACCCTGATTTCGTGAAGGATGTCAAGGCATTGTGCGCTATCATGCCTAAGCGTCTTGAAGAATACCATAAGCTCTTCACAGGCAACATCATCGGTCAGAACAGAACTATGGGTGTCGGTGTATTGTCTAAAGAAGACGCTATTAACTACGCAATTACAGGTCCTTCTGGTCGTGCATCTGGTTTTGCTTGCGACTGCCGTAAGCGTCATCCGTATGCTATCTACGACGAGTTGAATTTCAACGAAATCGTGATGACTGAAGGTGATAGCTTCGCTCGCTACTTG
>JAEIGA010016832.1_pt1 | contig 11122 bp, 11 predicted proteins | sample 9270691 | NCBI WGS metagenome assembly JAEIGA01 (sample SAMN17057246, study PRJNA624740) | gut metagenome | biome: biome; isolation source: fecal sample | host: Bos grunniens | place: China: Xizang | collected 2019 | reverse complement strand
TGGATTATTCAAAGTATGAATTGGATATTGAAGAAGCCTATTGGAAAACTCGTCATCGTGTGAATGTATCGTTGACAGGGAGCGTTAAATTTAATCGTTTTAAGATTTCGCTCCGTGAACGTGTACAATACACTTATCAAATGAAGACAACGATAAATCAAACTGAATATGACGTTACAAAATACTCTGAAGAGGGTTGGGGCTGGTTGTATGGCGATAATCTATGGCAAGTTGATACAGAATCCCCTAAAGTAAAAGAAGATGAAAAGGGGAATAAACACTCGTTTGTGCTTCGTTCGCGCCTCCAGGTGGAATATGACATAAAAGGGGTGCCATTTGAACCCTATGCATCGGTTGAAATGCATAACGACCTTAATGGTTTTGGGATTAAGAAAATGCGTTACACTATAGGTGGTGATTATAAGATAAACAAAAAACACTCGGTAGGATTATATTATCGCTATCAAGATTTTACGGGAAGTGATGAGGGGGAAAGTACTCACATTCTCGGAGTAGGTTATAAATTTAAATTTTGATTATCAATAGTAGTATAGTTAGGGGAATGAGCAGGCTTTATGTCGGCTCATTTCTTTTTATGAAAGAATTTATCTACCTTTGTAGAAAATTATGAACTTGAATTATGGTAGAAAATAAACCACTTATATTAATAGTAAATGATGATGGCATAAATGCTCGTGGTGTGCATTACTTGGCTGATGCAGTGAAAGAGATGGGTGAGGTGTATATCGTTGCCCCTGATGCTGCTCAATCGGGTCAATCATCGGCAATGTCAATGAAATCACCATTGAGAATTACTCAATATCCCGAGCGTGATGGTATAAAAATCTATTCGGTTAATGGTACGCCTGTAGATTGTGTTAAACTTGCTCTTCACACTATTGTGCCACGCCGTCCCGACTTGTTGCTATCGGGTATCAATCATGGAAGTAATGCTGGCAATAATATTATCTATTCTGGCACTATGGGTGCAGTGCTCGAAACATGTATGCTTGGCATTCCATCAATAGGGTATTCCTATTTGAGTCATTCTCCTGAGGCTGATTTTACCAATACTCTCAGTTATATTCAATCAATTACTAAGGAAGTGATTGAAAAGGGATTGCCCGAAGATATATGTTTGAATGTAAATTTCCCTAAGGGCGAAATTAAAGGTGCAAAGGTAGTGCGTGCTGCTCGTGGTTTCTGGACTGAGGAGTATGCCGATTATATCGATCCTCAAGGTAAACCATTCTATATGCTTACAGGTAACTTCAAAAATGCCGAACCCGATGCAGATGATACAGACTACTATTGGCTCGACCGTGGTTATGCTTCAATCGTTCCCGCTCGTCCCGACCAATCGGCATTAGATATTGTAGCAGAGTTCAAAGCTCGTTTTGAATAAATAGCAATAACAGAATACAAAAAATGAGGTCTCTATCGCGATTTTAAGCCGAAGAGACCTCTTTTTTATATCCAAATTACCCATTGGGGCAACTCTATCCTAATTGTGAATTATAACGTGAGTTGCATATCGATAACATCAAGCCACTGACCAAATTTTTCTCCCACTTGAGAGAAATATGACACTTGTTTGAACCCGAGGGCTTCATGCATCTTTATGCTTGCTTCATTATTGGCAGTGATACATGCAATAAGAACTTTTATGTTGTCAACTTTGCATTGATTGATAAGTTCATGCATGAGTTGTGAGCCTATCCCTCGGCGAAAATATTGGGGAGCAAGATACACAGTGGTTTCGAGAGTATTGTGATATGCTGCACGTTCTTTCCATGGGTGAGCATAGCAATATCCAGCAATTTCGCCATCTTCTTCCCACACTAAGAATGGACCATGAGCAAGAACTGACTCAATGCGATTGCGCATTTCATCTTCGGTTAAAGGTTTTACTTCAAACGAGATGGTAGTATTTATGATGTAGTCGTTGTAAATCTCGGTAATGCGTTTGACATCGCGTAGTGTTACGTATCTTATCATAAAGTGTATTATAAAGTAGGTATAAAGAAATTCTAATTATGCATTATGAATTAACTCTTTGTATTGTCCTTTCCCTTTAGTTGATTTGCCGTAAGCAACGGCGTGTGATGGACATATATGATAGCAACGAAGGCAGAGAGCGCATTTGTTGCTCCATAGTGGACGATTGTCGCTCATTGTGATGTTGTTGAGTGGGCATGCTTTGGCACATTTACCACACGACGTACATTTGTCGGTGGCGTGAAATGGACGGGGAGACATGCAATATCGCTTGAAATATGGGTAGATAATAGCTGTCTTTATCCAAGCCCAACTGCCTCGTACTACATCATCGCTGGTATAGCCTAATTTTATTTTGTTGGCAATATCATTGATGCGAGTGGGAGCGTTATTGAGTTTTTCTTGTTCCAATTCCTTGCAATCAACATCAAATCCCTCCATTAATGTGTAGGTGTTGGGCATTGTTACTGAGTAAGCGCATTGAGCATACCACCCACGGCTAATAATGAGTTTTCTCCAATGTTTATGGGCATTGCCTATATCATCGCCACATGTGCACACCATAAAGTGGCAATTGTTTTGAGGAATATTAAGTGGTGCCGATTTGATAAAGTCAGCAACAATTGGAGGCACTCCCCATGAATAGATAGGGAATACCCATATAAATCGTTTTTCTTTGCTCATATCGCAATTGAATGACATAGGCGAAATTAGCATTTCTCCTTGTAATTCAATGACTTGTTCGTTGAGTGTTTTAGCAAGTTCGCGAGCTACATAACGACTATTGCCAGTGCCTGAAAAACAAAAAATCATATCTGCCGATTAGTGTATAGTTACTTGAGTAGCGCCAAAACCATATTCACGGAATGATGCATCTTGAGCTTGGCAACGAGGGTATTTCTTTTTGAGTTCTTGTAATACTGCTTGACGCAAAACTCCTTCGCCTTTGCCGTGAATAAACACAATTTTCTGACCTTTGAACTTGATGTTATCGGTCATGACTCGATTAAACTCTTGGAGTTGCACATTGAGCATATCTGTGTTTGATAATCCAGCAGTAGTGTCGAGTAACTCATGTATGTGAAGATCAACAACGATTGTTTCGGGGCGTAGAGCAGGTGTGCTTTGAGCCTTCTTATTCTCGGTTTTGATATTTTTCTTTGCGTTCATAGCGTCCTCAAGACCGCGACTATCAATAACCATTGTGCGCAATGGTATATCATTTTTTACTATGTCGATAGCAATAACTGGCGTGTCAAAATATACACTTTTGTGGAAGCAATGCAACTTGAAGAATTTGGTTGTGTCAAGACGATATTCTACTGCTACAGGCGCTTTGAGCGAAAACTCTTTGTCGCGCTTAAATGCCACATATTGAATGGCAACACGGTCCATTGAAGGGAGATCTTGATGTGTAACTTCGCAAAGAAGAAGTTGAGTATTAGGTTCTACAATTCCAGCATGGCGAGTAACCCAACCTTGTTTGTCGGCGCGAGTGAGGTATGTAAAATAGAGATAATAGTTTGAGTCGTTTACGAGATATGCATCATAAGTTGTGGTGTTTAGATGCTTTATCTCGGCAGGTTCGTATGCGAGAACAATGTTGAGGATATCTCCAGTTTCAGTTTCCTCAATATCTTCGGGCTTTGGAGCCTTAGGTTGTTCAGGGACAAATGTTGGAGCAATTGCTTTTTTCTCAGTTTGAGGTTTGGGCGCTGATGCCGATGCGACAACTACACACTCACGCAACAACACAGGGGTTTCAAATCCATCGTCGTCAACATAAGCCATATTGCCATCAATTCTCACTATAACGCCACCTCCAACCGAATTCAGGTAGCGCACTGTATCTCCTACTTGTGCCATAATGTTATTTATATTTGTTTTATAACGCAAAAATACTGCTTTTTCCGTATCTTTGCATCATAAAATCAAAGAATAAATGAGCAATATTAAAGATATACGCATTGAAGAGTATAATTATCCTCTTCCCGATGAACGAATTGCAAAACATCCATTGGAGCAACGCGGCCAATGTAAATTATTGGTGCGCAACCATGAAGGTGAAATTACGGAGCATATTTTCAATGAGTTGCCCTCGTTGCTTCCCGATGATGCGATGCTCATTTATAACAATACTCGTGTGATAAATGCGCGCCTACGTTTTCGCAAAAGTGAGGGTGGGGCGTTGATTGAAATTTTCTGCCTTGAGCCAGTTGCACCAAGCGATTATGCTGTGAATTTTGCCAAGACTGATGAATGCTCATGGCTATGCTTTGTAGGCAATTCAAAGCGTTGGAAACAAGGCGATCTTTCGGCTGTAATTACGATTGATGGTATTGATATAACTCTCTATGCCACTCGCATAAATAAAGAAGGTAATGCATCTATAGTGCGTTTTTCATGGGATAATTCAGCATATACATTTGCCCAAATCATTGCAGCTGCAGGCGAAATACCTATTCCTCCATATCTCAATCGTTCAACCGAAGATAGTGATAGTGAAGATTATCAAACAGTATATTCTCATATTGATGGTTCGGTAGCTGCTCCTACTGCTGGTTTACACTTTACACCCGAGGTGTTAGAAGAGGTGTCGAAACGTGGAATACCTCGCCGCGAACTTACACTCCACGTGGGGGCTGGTACATTTCAACCAGTTAAAAGCGATAGCATTGGCGAACATGAAATGCATAGCGAGTTTATTGCCGTGCCTAAGGCTCTTATTGAAGAACTTGCATCGACTACGCGCCGAGTATTTGCTGTGGGAACAACATCGGTGCGCACACTTGAGAGCCTATATCATATAGGTTGTCTTATTTCGCAAAATGAGTGGAGTGGTGAGTTACCTCAATGGTATCCATATAGCGAGTCGCACCCACACTTGTCGGTTGCCGATTCACTTAATGCAATTGTGAAATATCTTGATGAATCGGGTAGTGAAACTCTTATCGCTTCAACACGAGTTATTATTGCTCCTGGGTATAAATATGAGATTGTAAAAGGAATTATTACCAATTTCCATCAACCACAATCAACGCTGTTGCTACTTGTGTCGGCCTTTGTCGGAGGCGACTGGCAAGCAATATACGACTTTGCTCTTGCTAATGATTTCCGTTTCCTCAGTTACGGCGATGCATCATTATTGATGTAGAGAGGGCTATTTCTTAACTTTATCGGGATTTTTTGCGATAAATTCTTTCCACGATTTGCACCCTTTCTCAATTTGGGGGCGTGATGTTTCGTAGAAGTGGCATAGTGCTGCAGCGAGTGCGTCGGTGGCGTCGAGTTGAGGTAGAAGATTTTCACGTGGAATGTCGAGAATACGACGCAACATTTCTTGCACTTGTTCTTTGCTTGCAGCTCCATTGCCAGTGATAGCCATTTTAATTTTTCGTGGTTCGTATTCGGCAATAGGTACATCGCGAGATAATGCGGCTGCCATTGCCACGCCTTGTGCGCGACCAAGTTTGAGCATCGACTGCACATTTTTGCCAAAGAATGGTGCTTCAATGGCCATTTCGTCGGGGAGGTATTGTTCTACAAGCATTGTCACTCGTTCAAAGATGCGTGAAAGGCGCAAATAATGGCTCTCAAATTTATTTAATTCAATAACACCCATGGCTATCATTGACGGCTTTTTGCCTTTAATGCCAAGAATGCCATAACCCATCACATTTGTGCCAGGGTCAATGCCTATGATTATGCGGTCCCATTCGCGAAGGGTGTTGTTTGAAGCCATTTAGATAATCTCCATATATGTTGAGAAGTGGAGCACACGTTCACCCCAGAGTCGGGCCAGTTCTTCTTTAAGCTGAGCTGCCTCGGTGTCGTGCCACGTTTCGGCGTCGCTGTGAGATGAAGATTGAAGTTGCACGGCATAACTCACTGCCTCAGGGTCAACTTGCATCATGATGCGAGTGAATATAGGTTGGCTGAAATACCCACTCTCTAATGCTTTTGGAATATATGTATCCTTAACCCATTTTATAAATGCGTCATTCACTGAGGTGTGGACATGGAATGTAGTATTGAGTAGTATCATAATGGGAGAGAATTATAATCCAGATAAAATTCCCATTAATCCAGCAAAGAATCCTACATAAAGTGCGCCAGATAGAATGTATGCCAACACATATATTACGGGAACGGAAATCGCGAGACAGATGCTTGCAATACCCCAAATTTTGGCATAACGTGAATATGTTTTTGCTGTTTCGTAGTCACATCTTTTCCACTTAGAATCGATGCTTAGCGAATATATCAACCCAACTACACCAATAGGTAGTGGGAAGCATAGGAAGAATGTTAGTACAGTCGCTACAATAGATAATGCTAAATGATCTTCGGGACGAGGCTCAGTGGGTTGAGGTTGTGAATATGTAGGACGGGTTGAGAAGGGTGGAGGTGGAGGAGTGTTATTAGTAAACAACACACTCAATTCTGAAACTTCACGAGCTTTTTTCCATTCAGGCATACCCTCACACCACACTTGAGTGTTAGGAGATATATTTTTGAATTTTAATTGTTCTATAGTAAGTGGACCTATCTGTAGTCCATTTTCAATGATGTAGTAATTCATAACTTATTGTATTTTAGATGCTTCACGGTCGATGCGTTGTTGCTTTATAAATCGGGGTATAAATTTCAAGTGTCGAATGATTGTGGGTATTGTTCCATAATAGTGACACATGATTTTGAAACGCTCTATAAGCGATGCTTTACGGTTGGCAGTTGTTAAACCTTCGCTTAGGTAGTCGATGATGGTGTGTGGTATATACACGTTGTAGCGTGAGCGTTTGAGACAACGAATACACCACTCATAGTCGGCAGAGAAACGATAACGGAGGTCGTAATGACTTGCAACTTTTCTTAGAGTAATAAATGCTTGATGGCAAACTAACATTCCCTCCGAAAAACTTTTGAATGTGAGTTCTTCAGGGGCTGTGAGGTGGCGGTCGCCGATGCGTTTACGATTAGCATTTACAAGTTGAGTTTGTCCATAAACAATGCCAGGAAAATCGTGATTCATAATCACATCGGCAATCTTTTGAAGAGTGTCGGGAGAATGAAATGCATCGCCTGCATTGAGGAATATAAGGTATTCACCAGTGGCTTCATCGATTGCTTTGTTCATGGCATCATACAAACCCTTGTCGGGACTTGAGAAGATGCGTGCATTGGGAATATCAGCACTTTTAGCAATTTCTACAGTATTATCCTTTGAAACGCCGTCCATAACGATGTATTCATACAATTTGCACGATTGCTCTTTCACGCTCGCAAGTGTAGCGGGAAGAGTTGTTGCTGCGTTGTATGTTACAGTAATGATGCTGAATAGAGGTGCCATATATTCTTAAATGTTTATGACTACAAAAATAATGATAATAATTGAGATTATGCTTTCCGACGAAAAGTTTTGTTGAAAAATGATTAATTTTGCACCCTCAAAACTCATTTCTCAGTTATGTGGATTATTCTTGCAATAGCATCGGCATTATGCTTGGGTGTATATGATATTTTTAAGAAATTGTCGTTGAGAGACAATAATGTGCTCACGGTGTTGTTTTTCAATACTCTGTTTGGTGCGTTATTGATGTCGCCTATAATTGTTCAATGTTTGATGAACGGAAGCATTGGACTTGGCGATACAGTAACAGGACATTTCCATATATTGATAAAATCGTTTATAGTATTATCCTCGTGGTTGTTTGGATATTTTGGATTGAAACATCTTCCTATAACTATTGCCGGACCGATAAATGCTACTCGTCCGGTTATGGTGTTGATAGGAGCAATGTTGATATTTGGTGAGCAGCTAAATCTTATGCAATGGGGAGGAGTGGTATTGGGTATCTCATCACTATTTTTAATTAGTCGTATTGGTGGCAAAGAGGGATTCTCTATCAAAAATAATCAATGGTTATGGTTGAGTTTTGGAGCCATGATAACAGGTGCAATAAGTGGATTGTATGATAAATATCTTCTGCGTCAATATGAACCGCTTGAGGTGCAAGCATGGTATTCATTTTATCAGTGTGTGATAATGGGTATTACAATTGCTATTATCAAACGAGTAAAACGCGACACAATACCATTTCAATGGCGTTGGACAATCCCTTGCATTGCTTTATTCCTAACGATTGCCGACATCGCTTATTTCTATTCATTATCGTTTAATGATTCAATGATTTCGGTGGTGTCAATGATACGCCGAGGTAGCGTGATTGTTTCGTTCTTATATGGAGTGTTTGCTCTTCGAGAAAAGAATGTAAAACTCAAAATCATCGACCTTTCAATATTATTAATTGGATTGGTATTGTTAGTTTTAGGAAGTCAATAACGAGAATAGAAAAAAATAATGAGAGCCACTATTTGAGGTAGTGGCTCTCGTTTTATAAGTGAAATCGTTTTAGAAAGTTGTCATTTCTTCATCGATGAATGTGATGCGTTTTCTTAACCATTGACGCATCCCTTCAACCATTTTTGCATGATTGCGAGTGTTAGTCCAAATTGTAGCATCATTTTGAGCAGACACCTTAATCAACGCTTCATAGCGATCGACGTATTCCATCAATTGAGGGTAGCAATACACTTTGAAGTATTCCCAACGATCGCGATATATTGCTACGAAGCGAGGGTCGGAAAGGATGGTGCGGAAAAGTTGATATCCTGCTTTTGATTCAGCATTTGGTTCATTGCCGAAGACGATAGGGTACTCGTTTATGAAATATCCTTGACCTGAAGAAAGTCCATAAGCCCAGTCATAGTCCCATGCTGGTCCCATGTGATATTTGCCACCTTTGGTTTTGTACATGAACAAACTTTTTGGATGATGAATCTCATAATTACCCACCATGTTGTTTACAATCATAATATTGGCAAGTGATTCGAGATCGAGCATATCGGCGTAGTTGCTTGTTTTGATAGTATCTTTTGTTAATAGACGTTCGAGTGCTTCAAAATCATTTTTCCAATAGTCAAATGTTTCTTGAGTCATATCGGGGTCTTTAACCATTACCGGCAAGTTGTAAAGAGGTGACATAAATTTCCATTCTTCGTCGTAGTTTTTGTCGATTTCAAATAGAATGCTATTATCTTCATCTATATCTACACTATTGCTACGAATGCCAATTGCTTCGGTCAACATATAGGCTCCTCTATATTTGCCGTTGAGTGTAACTTCAACAGGTATAGCACTATTTACAAACTCCATGCCTAACAAATCAGCCATCTTGAATGCGATAGGATTGCTCATTAATGTTGGGTCAATGTAGTGAGCAATGAGTGCAAAATTTTTACCCTCAGCCATGCCACATAGAGCAGCCTTTTCGGTGAGTTTTATGCGATATGGTCGCTTGTCGTAATACCATGTAGAATTGCCACGACCTTTGATTGAGATTTCGCCAGCAATTTTATATTCGGCATCTTTTGCTTTCACACGGAATGTTGATGTTAAGTAATTCTCTTTATCGGGAATTTCTTCAACATATTCATCGGTCATAATGTAGATGTGGGGCACTTCGGATGGTACAGCATTGATATCGCCCATGATGATAGGGCGAGCAGCTTCTGTTTTGCTACCATCAGAGTTGATTATAGTAACATTGAGAATAGCTTTGTCGCCCACCTTTATATTTCCAGGAGGGGTAATTGTTATTGTTGCGTCATTATTGCAAATACCATCGCTGAATGTAGGTTTAGTGATTTTTACAATCCAGTTGGTCGAAGAATATGAGCGAGTTACTATATCGCCATTGTCAACCATTGTTACATTTGCAGCCATTGCAGTGTAATCGCTCTCCTTAAATTCGTTAGGGAGTTGTAGCGCAATAGTCTTAGGTCCTATTTCTTCTAATACAATTGCTGTATTTTCTGTGTCGTCCCCAATTTTGAATGATTTATAACGTGGGAATGTAAGTGATGTTCCGTTAGTGAGGGTAACTGTGATATAGTGAGGATTTGATGTATCGACACCTGCAAACCAACTGTCACCTTTTTCTCCTTGAGCACCTTGCTCACCTTTGTCGCCTTGTTCGCCCTTTTCACCAGTAGCTTTTACGCCTGTAGAGAACCATGTAATACCACCATCGGTCGATACTTCCCATTCGTTAGTGACAGGGTTGATGCGCATTTGTGGAGTATTACCATCTTTGCCGTCCTTTCCATCTTTACCATCAGCACCATCTTGACCATCTTTCCCATCAGTGCCGTCTTGGCCGTCCTTGCCATCAGTGCCATCAACACCATCAATGCCATCTTTGCCAGGTGCTCCAGTGGCTCCGTCTTGACCATCTTTGCCATCTTGTGCACTTGCTCTCACTTTGTCGCCATTTGCATCGTATAACCAACTGCCATCGATGGTCCAATAGTAAAATCCATCATCGCCTTTCTTTACACCTATAACAGGCGTGTAACCATCATTTCCGTTGGTGCCATCAGTTCCATTAACGCCATTTTTGATAATAATTGCGCCATTTTTCAAGAAGCTGATAATGTAGCCACTGCCATCAGACAGTGGAGTGACACCAGTAACATAATCGCGTTGTTCAAGCGACGATACGAGATTGTGTAGCGAAGCGATATTTTCATTAACCTCTTTTTGCCACATTTCAAGAGCAAGAACTCTCTCGGAAAGTGCTTGTTGCTCATTCTTAAGAGCATTTAGGTCATCTTCGTAACATGATGTGAGCGATAACATTACTACACACATCAATGCGTAAAATAATTTTTTCATTTAGTTATAATGTTTTGTTATTAATAGCGGATATAGCGTAATTTCTGACAAAGATAACTAATTTATTTTAATCAATGTATATTGTAGTAGAATGTCAAAGGTTTTGTAATGAGATATTACACGAGATATTGCTTATAAAAAAGTTGATATAAAGATTGAATTTTTTTTTGAAGTAGACCGAAAAAATCGTAAATTTGTACCCATAAATAATAATCATTTCAATACATTTTTTATATGAAGCAAGACATGATTGTGATCCTTGATTTAGGTAGTCACGAAAATACAGTAGTAGCTCGCGCAATTCGTGCGCTTGGCGTTTACAGCGAAATTTATCCCCATGACATCACGGCTGATGAGCTTAAAGCTTTGCCAAATGTTAAGGGGATT
>JAEIGA010016831.1_pt1 | contig 11122 bp, 13 predicted proteins | sample 9270691 | NCBI WGS metagenome assembly JAEIGA01 (sample SAMN17057246, study PRJNA624740) | gut metagenome | biome: biome; isolation source: fecal sample | host: Bos grunniens | place: China: Xizang | collected 2019 | reverse complement strand
TCGACCGGGCGGCGTTTATCACGATCTCCCTTCAGGATCTTGAGAAGCAGCTCAACGAGACAGGCTGGGTCGAGACCTATCAGAACGGCGAAAACCAGTACGGCATGAAAAAAGCCGCTGCCGCTGACGTCCATATCAGCCTCACCAAGAACCTCAACGCCATCATGAAGGAGCTGCTCAATCTGGTGCCCCCGGCTCAGAAGAAGGGCAAGCTGGCGGAGATGATGGGCAGATGAAACCCCACACGAGCTACATACATGAGTATTACGCCCAGATGCAGGCCGGGAAGGTTACGGTCGGCAGGTGGGTCAGGCTCCTATACGATAAGATCATTGCCGGACTTCGGGATGGTCTTTTTTCGTTCGATGCAGCAAAGGCGAACAAGGCCATTAAGTTCATCGAGACCTTTTGCCACCACTGCGAGGGTCGGAGTGACCTGATCAAGCTGGAGCTGTGGCAGAAGGCCACGGTCTGCTTGATGTTCGGCATCGTGGACGATGAGGGCCTGCGAGTCTTCCGTGAGGTGTTCCTTGTCATGGGGCGTAAAAACGGCAAGAGTCTACTCGCATCTGCCATTATCGCCTATATGGACTACCTCGACGGAGAGTACGGTGCTAAGATTTACTGCTTGGCCCCGAAGCTCGAGCAGGCCGCCATCGTCTACGATAACTTTTATCGGATGCTCATGCAGGAGCCTGAGCTGGCAGCGCTGGCTAAGAAGCGCCGCTCGGACATCTACATCGAGGAGACCAACTGTGTCGTTAAGCCTCTGGCCTTCAACGCCAAGAAGAGCGACGGCTTTAATCCGCACCTCACCGTCTGCGACGAGATCGCAAGCTGGCCTGCAGAGCAGGGCCGCAAACAGTACGAGGTCATGAAGTCCGCTCTCGGCGCACGACTGCAGCCTATGATCCTGTCGATCTCTACGGCAGGCTACATTAACGACGGGCCCTATGATGAGCTGATGACCCGAGCCACTGCCTACCTGCTGGGTAACAGCGAGGAGCGGAGGCTGCTGCCGATCCTGTACATGATCGACGATGAGAGCAAATGGGACGACCTCGAAGAGCTCAAAAAGGCTAACCCTAACATGGGCATCAGTGTGAAGGCTGATTTCTTCGTTGAAGAGATCGCCGTCGCCCGGATGAGCCTCAGTAAGCTGGCCGAGTTCAAAACCAAGTACTGCAACCTCAAGCAGAACAGCACACAGGCGTGGATGCCCTACGACGTGATCGATGCAGCCACACAGACCGGGTATACGCTCGAGGACTTCCGAGGCAGCTACTGCGTGGGCGGCATCGACCTGTCCCAGACGACAGACTTGACCGCCTGCTGCGTGGTAATCGAGAAGGCTGGAAAGCTCTACACCTTTACCCAGTTTTTCATGCCGGAGACCCGGATCGACGCACTGCAGGCTGCTGAGGGCGTACCCTATCGGCTGTATGTGCAGCAGGGGCTGATCACACCCAGCGGCGAGAATTACGTCGATTATAACGACTGCTTCGCATGGTTCTGTCGGCTGGTCGAGGAGTATGAGATCCTACCGCTACAGGTCGGATATGACCGATACAGCGCCCAGTACCTCGTGCAGCAGATGCAGCAATACGGTTTCCACATGGATGACGTATATCAGGGCGAAAATCTGACGCCGGTCATCCACGAGGCGGATGGTCTGCTGAGGGACGGCACCCTGCAGATCGGACGGAACAACCTGCTAAAAGCCCATTTTCTCAACGTGGCCATGAAGCAGAACCTCGAGACGAGGAAGATCCGCCCGGTCAAGATTGAACCTAAGTGTCACATCGACGGCTTTGTCGCCGTCATCGATGCCCTGACTGTTCGCCAGAAATGGTACGACCAGATCGGTGAGCAGTTAAAGAACGAAGAATAAGGAGGATCCGCCGGATGGGCGCATTTAATAAGCTATTTGGCAAGATCAAGGCGAAGCAGATGCTGGGCGGCTTCTTCAGCATGCTGGACGGCTATACTCCCGTATTCACTACCCACGACGGTGGCGTCTACGAGATGGAGCTGACCCGGGCATGTATACACACATTTGCCAGCCACTGCAGCAAGCTCCAGCCTGTGGTCACAGGCTCGGACTCCCGAGGTATTCAGCCTATACTGGAGGGCAAGCCTAATATCTTTATGACTGGGTCGCAGTTCCTGTACAAGGTGGCCACGATCTACGAGACGCAGAACACATGTTTTATCGTGCCTGTGCTCGATAAGTTCGACAGATTGGTGGGCTACTACCCCGTGCTGCCCAGTACTACGGAGATCCGAGAGCAGAATGGTGAGCCGTTTCTGGTGTACACCTTCGGCAACGGAGAGAAGGCTGCGATCGAGCTCGACCGGGTCGGCGTGATCAGTAAATTCCTGTATCAGCACGACCTCCTCGGCGAGGACAACAGCGCTCTGGAGCCTACGCTGCAGCTCTTGTCTACGCAGGCGCAGGGCATCGCTGAGGGTATCAAGAACAGCGCCAGCTTCCGCTTTATGGCTACGGTGAACAACTTCACCAAGGGCAAAGACCTCGCCAACGAGCGGAAAAACTGGGTCAGAGATAATCTGGGTGCAGACGCTGGCGGTCTGGCACTGTTCCCGAACAACTACACCAACGTGCAGCAGATTCAGTCTGCGGCAAAGGTCGTAGACCCTGAGCAGATGAAGCTGATTCAGGATCGAGCCTGCACCTACTTCGGCACCAGCGAGAAGATCCTGCTCAATCAGGCAACCGGCGACGACTGGAGTGCCTACTATGAGGGCAAGATCGAACCCTTTGCCCTGCAGCTCTCTCAGGCCATGACGGTTATGACCTATAGCCACAACGAGCGCACCCGGAAAAATGGCATCATGTGGACTGCGAACCGCATGCAGTACATGACTAATACGGACAAGCTGCAGGTCAGCAGCCAGATGTTCGACAGAGGCATCCTCAGCACCAATGACGTCATGGACATCTGGGGTCTGCCCCATGTGCCTGACGGTGACAAGCGGTATATCCGCAAGGAATATATCGAGGTAAGCCAGCTCGACGAGGTAGCCAAGCTCCAGGGCGAGCTGCAGGCTGCACAGTCTGAGCTGAACGCAGCCAAGCAACCGCCTCAGGAGCCCGAAGAGGCAGAGGAGAACGATCAGGAAGAAAAGGAGGCAGAAGCCAATGAGAATTGAAGCCCTTAACGGTGCACTGCACCAGTGGGACACAGGTAGACAGATTGAGGTAATCTGCGACGAAGGATGCACCCTCGATTATGTCGAGTTTTCGCATCACAGATCCCCCAGTCCCATCAGAGTGGCACCCGATGCAGGCAACGCCGTCAGTATCCCTGATGAGCTCCTGCGCCACTCCGGCATGCTCATGGTGAGTGCCATCGTTATCGACGCAAGGGGCAAAGACTTTGCTCACAGCGCCTGCCTCTGCACCGAGGCTGCTGTCCGCCCGGCAGGCTACAGTGGTGGCGGTTCTGGCGGTGGTGATATAAAAGTAAAGCAAATCCCGAAAGTCTTGTTTGAACAGGAAAATCTTACGTTTAACGAGCAGGACGGCTATTGGGAGTTTATCATCCCCGATGCGCCTTTCTATTTCGCAACAGGCAAAACCTATATCGTTACTTTCGCAGGAGAAGAGTATAGGCTTGATGCGGTATACAAAGGAAGTGACTACATCGGAAATCTCTCGATTTTCTCAAGCACTCTGGCAGACACAGGCGAGCCTTTTGCTATGCGCAATTCCGGCAGTGAGCTGTGTATTCGAACCACTCTGCCCGGTGGTGTATACGATGTAACGATTGTAGACCCCTCCGAAAAGGAAAGCGAACTTGTATTCAGCGGCAGCGGTATTAGTAATGTTGCCCATTGTACATACGATGCATCTACTAATACGACCACGGCATATCTTGGCGATTACCCGAACGGGAATTATTTCGAATTAACTAATAAAATGGCTAAAAAGATGATAGACCATTATGGATATATTTCAACAAGGTTTTACGAAAACGGTTCGCAAGTAGCCGCATCAATTGTGGCTGGTTACGAAATGACCGATGGCGGGATAGAAATTTATTGGTAAGTCACCAAACGGCGGCGAAAACCTATGCTGACTGACCCCAGAAAGGGATGATACATATGACCCCGAATGACAAGACCAAATTTAAGGAGACGGCTCAGGTTCGTGCCATTACCGTCCTGAGCCATAATCCTGCTGAGAAGCGCATAGCCTCCGACTTCTACGTCGAGGGCTATGCTGCCAGATATGAGCCCTATGAGCTCTACCGTGACCTCGATGACGAGCCCGTATACGAACGCTTTGAGCGTGGCTGCTTCGACAACTGCGACATGAGTGACGTTATATACCAGTTCGACCACGCAGGCAAGGTAATGGCCCGAACCAGCAACGGCAGTCTGATCGTGGAGGCCGATGACAACGGTCTTTTTATGGCAGCAGACCTTGGCCGCACCGCTACCGCCCGTGCCCACTATGAGGATGATATCAAGTCCGGCATGGTTACCAAGATGAGCTGGCGCTTCGCCGTCGGCGATTACTATTACGACCGGGAGACTCGCACCATCGTGCATAAGACCGTCCGCAAGATTTACGACGTGTCCTCTGTCAGCATCCCGGCCAACGACAATACCGAAATCAACGCTCGTGCATGGGTCGACGGAGAGATCGCTCAGGCAGCCCGGAGTGAGGCAGAGCTTGAAGAGCGCCGCCGCAAGCTGCGCATAAAAATTGACATTAACAACATCATGGGAGGAATCTGATCATGAATAGAATCGAAGAGATCCAGGCCCGTCTGGCCGCTATCAACACCGAAATCGACACCGCAAACGGCGAAGCCCTCACCGCTCTGGAAGAGGAATCTCGCTCCCTGCTGGAAGAAATGAACACCCTCAAGACCGCCGCACAGGCTCGTCAGAGTCTGCGTCAGCAGATCGCTGCAGGTGCAGGCACTCAGGTGCAGGCACCCACTGCCCAGCCCTCTACCGAGGAACGTGCAGCCGCTGAGTTCCGTCAGACCCGCAGCATGGTAATCGATGCCGAGCAGTCCCGTGCTCTCATGGTTTCCAGCGGCACTCTGGCCCAGCCCACTGTGGTCGATGGTATCAACGACATCCCCGGCGCTAAGGTTTCCAGCATCATCGACCTGGTCAAGGTCGTTAACTGCGTAGGCATGGGCACTCATCGTGTGGCCTACACCGATACCGACGCAGCCGCTGCTGCTGAACAGACCGAAGGCGCTGCGGCCACTACCGCTGCCCTCGGCACCTTCAAGTTTGTGGACATCAAGCCTGAGTCTGTCGCTGTTCTGGACTACATCTCCAAGCAGGCCAAGAAGCAGACCAACCTGCAGTATGCTGCAAAGGTTCGTGAGCAGGCCATGATCGCCCTGCGCAAGAAGGCCTCCGAGATCGTTACCGGCGCAATGGTGGCATCCGAGCTGAACACCGCAGTCGCTGGATCCGCAATCGATGCCAAGACCCTGCGCACCATCGCCCTGAATTACGGCGGCGACGAGTCCGTAGTCGGCGGCGCTGTCCTGTTCCTCAACAAGAAGGATCTGCTCAAGTTCGGTGATGTCCGTGGCACCAACGAGAAGCGTGCTCTGTATGAGATCACTCCCGACGGCAACGGCAACACTGGCATGATCCGTGAGGGCGGTCTGGCTGTGCGCTACTGCATCAACAGCAACGTGCCCGAAAACAGCCTGTTCTACGGTAACCCTCAGGCTCTGGAGCTGGCTCTGTTCTCCGATTACGAGATCAAGGTCTCTGAGGACTTCGCCTTCGACAAGCTGATGGACACCATCCGTGGTGATGTCGAGCTGGGCTCCGACGTCATCGTAAAGGGCGGCTTCGTCAAGTACACCATCGCCTGAGATCTGACCCTGCCGGGCGGGGCATAACAGCCTCGCCCCGTCTATTTGAAAGGAGGGCGGCGACATGGCGCTCGACATTCTGGGCAAGCTCAAGCTCGCCCTACGAATCAGCCACAGCAAGCTCGACGAGGATATACAGGCCGACGTCGATGCCTGTCTGGCTGACTTGGCCGCCTGTGGTATCGAATATCCGCAGGTGACCGACCCGCTGATCTACAACGCCATCAAGCTGTATGTCCGTGCCAGCTATACCGACGACCCTGTCAAGGGCGCTGAGTACCTCAGGCGCTACGATGCCCTGAAGGCCTGCCTCATGATGGCGGAGGGCTACGGTTACGAGGAGGCTGACAGCGATGGCTGACGTGCTGACCCTGATCAGGCTGGAGACTACGATCGACGAGTACGGTGACCGTGTGAGCACCGAGATCCGTCGAGAGGTGTTCGGCGAGCCCGTGAGCATCGGGCTGAAAGAGTTCTATCAGGCCCATGCAGTCGGGCTGCAGCCTGAGGTAAAATTCAAGCTGTCCGACTATCTGGACTATGAGAACGAGCAGCTCGTGGAGCACGACGGGCAGCGGTATCGAGTGCTGCGCACATACCGCACAGGTCAGGCACTCGAGATCACCTGCTATCGTGAGGTGAATCCTGATGGCAGTACCTAAGTCGGTCGTCCGCTTCAAAAAGGGCAACGTGGAATATATCAGCTCTGTCGATAAGGTGCAGTATACCATCGTAGAGCTGACAAGGGCGGCACTCAGGGACGTGGGCAAGTACCTCGTCAGGACTGCGAACACTAAAGCGCAGAAGCTGCCGGGCTTGAAAAAGAGCCGCCGAGTCAGAGGCCGCACCTCCACATTTTTGTATAACGTACCCTGGGCCGAGGAAGGTCTGCCCCATCTTGAGGTGGGCGTCAAGCACGGCACATGGTACGGCGCAGATCAGGAGATGGGCACCAGCAAGCAGCCGAGGAGACAGATCCTCCGTAACAGCGCCAACGATAATATAGCCACGATCATCGAGATCGAGAGCCAGTACCTCAGCGCACTGGAGGACGAGGCTGCCGCTCTGGCACTGATCAGCGAAGAGGAGTATATGGGAGGTGATGAGGATTGAGTAAGACGATAGCACTTAGAGGTCTGGTCTATGAGCAGCTTCAGACCGTGCCGGGTGCAACGTACCACAAGACGGCAACGGCTGACGCCGTATACCCGTACAAGACGTATATTCTGGAGAGTATTAACTTCCCGGATAGCACTCGAGACGACTACGATCTGGTAGTTGACATCTGGGACAGATCCCCTGATCAGAAGATGGTCGAGGAGATCGCCGATCAGATCGAAAGACTGTTCAACGTCGCAAACATCCCCAAGCCCCCGATATACTCGACCTTTTTTCGGGACGGAAGGAACAACCTCGAAGACCCGGACAAAGACCTGCAACACATCCAACTGCACTTTATAGTGCAGCTTTATGAGGAGGTATAATTTATGGCTGCAGCCGTTTATACTGGCACCGGTAACGTATCCGCTGCCGATACCAGATATGTCAAGTGGGAAGGCGTAACCAAGGGTGGCCTCCCTGTGATCATCGAGCTCGAAAAGGCCTTCTGTCGCTCCAACCCCGATTGGACTTTCGAGGAAAAAAACGACACCACGCCCGAGATCGAATTTGAAGCAATGTACAGCGATGAGAAGCTGGCAACCGGCGACCGCACCGAGCCCTGGAAGATGACCCTGCCTGACGGTCTGACCGCTGGCAATAAGGAGATCCTGCTGGGCGTCGGTAAGTTCTACGTCGGCACCTCTAAGGACGACGCCGAGTATGTCGGTCTGACCCGTGGCGGCGGTGCATTTGTGGTCGAGCGTGAGTATCGTGAGATCACCGCCGATGATGACCCCGGTCTGGTCGAAGATCGTGTCGAAAAGACTTCCGGCCGCCCCAAGCTGAAGCTCAACGCCCTGCAGTGGCTGTCCAAGGTTTCCAACCTGTACGCCTGCATTAAGCCTGTAACGGCATAACCAAGGCGGCCTCCGGGCCGCCTTTTATTTGTATCCGAGGAGGTGCGCACCGTGCGCAAACTTAAAACGAGCGACGTCCCTGTCCTCAGCAGATGCCTCAAAAAGCTGGGCGTAAAGGAGCAGTTCCGTGATCTGGCTCTGAAGACCGACAACGCTCAGGACATGTGGGCCAACGGCTTTGACTTTGTGTGGAACCTGTTCGACGCAGCGACCGAGAAACCCGGCGAGGCGTCTATTTACGAGTTCCTCGCTGGCCCGTTTGAGATGACCCCCAAGCAGGTCGCAGATCTGGATCTCGATGTCCTGATCGAGAACCTGCAGGCCCTCGTAAAGGAGAACAACCTGGGGACTTTTTTCAAAATTGCAGCCAGATTGATGAAATAGAATTTCTTGATCTGCTGCTGCACAGATATCACGACATCAATTTTATTTTAGCCATGGACGCCGACGACGGTCTGGCGCTGTACCTGAAGGCACTGGAGCAGGAGCGTGATGCCCGGATCTTCCAGCAGTGGACGGCACAGCTCCCGATTATGGCGTACACAGGTAAGACTATCAGCTTCTCAGAGTACCGTGATCGAGTCACTGGAGCAAACGTAGACCGCCGTAGTGTGGCCGAGATCCAGCGAGAGATCGACAAGGCGATGGAGGAGCTGAGGAAGGAGGTGCACAGCGATGGCGATGGAGATCTTTAAGCTGATTGGCTCGGTTTTCGTCGATACCGATGAGGCTGAGAAGTCTCTCAAGAAGACCGACAAGGCTGCTGGAGGCATCGGCAGCAAACTGCTCTCGGCAGGTAAGGCTGCTGGTAAATTTGCGGTAGGTGTGGCTGGCGCTGCAGCAAGTGCTGGCGCTGCACTGGTCGGTGTGGCTGAGAGCACCCGAGAGTACCGCACAGAACAGGGTAAGCTCGAAGCGGCATTTAAGGCTGCAGGCTTTGAGGGCGACGCAGCCCGGCAGACCTACGAGGCGCTGAACGGTGTCCTCGGTGACAGCGGTCAGGCTGTAGAGGCAGCTAACCATCTGGCGCTGCTCTGTGACTCCGAGGAAGAGCTTGACACAATGACCAACGCCTTGACGGGTGTATATGCAACCTTCGGCGACTCGCTCCCTCTGGAGGGCCTCGCTGAAGCAGCCAACGAGACCGCCAAGGTCGGCACCGTGACCGGCTCCCTCGCCGATGCCCTTAACTGGGTATCCCTCGGCAATGAGGGATGGAGGGCGGCACTGGCTGGTAATGAGAAGGCTCTCAAAGCGTTTAGCGCAGCATCCCACGCAGGTGCCAACAACGAGGACGCCTTTACCGCAGCTCTGCAGGCATGCAGCACTGAGCAGGAACGTCAGGCGCTTATAACTCAGACCCTTAATGTCGCCTACGGTGACGCTGCCAATGCTTACCGAGAGGTAAACGGCGAGGTCATAGCCGCCAATGTCGCACAGGATAACCTCAATAATGCCATGGCAGGCGTCGGTGCAGCGGTCGAGCCGTTTGTCACGGCAGGCAAGCAGCTCCTGGCCGATGTGCTGACACAGCTTACCCCTATTCTCGCATCCTTGGGCGAGACCACGATTCCGTTCTTGACCAGCGCAATTACCACGATTGCAGAGGTGGCGATTCCGCTATTCTCGGATGCTCTGAGCTGGGTGACCGAGAATATCCTCCCGATTTTGACGGATGGGCTTTCCGCCCTGACCGGCTGGTTAGACAGCATCATGACCAAGCTGTCAGATTCTGGTATCACATTTTCGACTGTGATGGATGGTGTACAGACCCTTTTCTCGGGTGCGATGACATTTCTGCAGGGTATCTGGACGACAGTCGGCCAGCCTGTCTGGGATTTGGTGATGTCTGTCCTCGGTCAGGTTTACGACCTCTTCCAGCAGCACATGCCCGCTATTCAGGATTTCGTAAGCACCGCCTTCGCAGATATCAAGGCACTCTGGGAGAATAATCTCCAGCCTGCCCTTCAGGCTATCGGCGACTTCATTCAGAATATCCTTGCCCCGGCTTTCAGGTTCGTGTTTGACACGGTCATCGCTCCCATCGTCGAGGGTGCCTTCTCAGGCATCGTGGCTCTGTGGAATGATGTGCTGCAGCCCGGTCTGCAGGCTATACTCGATTTCGTGACCGGCGTATTCTCTGGTGACTTTTCGGGTGCGTTTACGAGCCTGTTTAACGGAATCAGCGAGATCTGGAGCGGCCTCAGTGGTGTCATAAAAGCGCCCCTGAATGCTGTCATCGGTGTCGTTAACAGCTTCATCGATAAAATCAATAACCTACAGATTCCTGAGTGGGTGCCCGGCATCGGTGGCAAGGGACTCGATATCCCCAAGATCCCGACGATGGCAAAGGGCGGCGTCCTCGAAAAGGGACAGATCGGTTTCCTCGAAGGCGACGGCGCTGAGGCTGTCGTGCCTCTGCACCAGAATAAGGCTTGGATCAGTAAGGTGGCGCAGGATATGGATGCTGCTGTGGGCGGCGGATCCGGCGCTCAGATGGTGGACATGCTGACCACGATCTCCAAGCAGCTCGCAGAGATCGCACAGGCTGGCTTCTACCTCGACGGCGACAAGCTGGTCGGCGGCATCGGCCGCAAAATGGATAAGTACCTGGGGCAGCTTCAGGTGCGGAAAGCGAGGGCCTAATCTATGGCGAGAGGCACCGACTTCGGCGGCGTCCACAGCTACCACGACCTGCATCTGCTGCAGGCTGCTGTAGAGGTGGCCCCCGCCGAGCCTAAGCTCAATTTTATCAACATCCCCGGCGCAGATGGTGCCAAGGACTTTTCCGAGGCACCCGCCGGGCGGGTCGTATATAACACACGACAGATCACATGGACGTATAAGCTGTACCCCGGCGATGACTGGGCTACTAAGTACGCTCAGGTGAATAACGCCCTCAACGGACGGCGCTGCAAGATCACACTGGACGCCGACCCCGAGTATTATTATAACGGTCGTTTGGCTGTCGAAAAGCAGGAGGCCGAGGGTCTGCTGCACACGATCACGATCACCGCAATCTGCCAGCCGTATAAGCTGAAGCAGAAGGAGACGATCCGAACCGTGCAGGTTAACACCACGGAGCAGACCATCCAACTGCTGAACGAGCGCAAGCCTGCGATCCCGCTGATCAAGGTCACCGCCGAGACGACAATCGGCTGGAACGGTGGCTTTATCACTCTGCCTTCTGGAGAACACAGGTCGCTCGACATCGAGCTCCCT
>JAEIGA010016830.1_pt1 | contig 11123 bp, 10 predicted proteins | sample 9270691 | NCBI WGS metagenome assembly JAEIGA01 (sample SAMN17057246, study PRJNA624740) | gut metagenome | biome: biome; isolation source: fecal sample | host: Bos grunniens | place: China: Xizang | collected 2019 | reverse complement strand
ATTTTTATATTCAACAATGCCTATACAATGCAATATAAATGCAAATGAGACGATAAAAGATTTAGAGAATAAATGTAGCAAATTAGAATTTGGTGAAATTATATAAATTATTTCACAACTTTGGCTTCGCCGAAGGTGGGCCTAACTCCATTTTCATAGATTTCCACCCTTTTTACCGTATATTCACCATCTACATAACATACAGCCTTACTATTATTGTATGGTACAAATTTATCCATAGCAATAGCAAAGATAATGAAATTATAATTAATTTTGCACTCCAATTATTCATACAACAAGTAATGATAAAAATAATCTTACGCATTGTAGGCACTGTATCGCTTATACTTGGCATTATAGGCATTGCGCTACCTGTGCTACCTACCACCCCTTTCCTACTTCTTACCGCTTATTGCTACCTAAGAAGTGCACCTGCTTGGCACAAACGCCTACTTGAAAGCAAGCATTTTGGTCCGTACATAAGAAATTTTCAAGAAAACAAATGCATTCCTGTGCGCATAAAAGTGTATTCAATAAGTATGCTTTGGATTACAATTTGCATTTCGTGCATTTTTGTTTCTATCTTGTGGGTAAGATTGCTACTTTTAGGCATTGCCGTGGGTGTAACATGGCATATTTTATCATATCCTAGCCAACCTAAACAATAAAATTCACTATCTTTGCAAAATGAACAAAGTTTTATCTAAATATTACAAGGAAAACCTTATTTTGTGGATAAGTTTTTTCTGCATCTGGGCACTTGGAGTGGCATATAGTTTCACTGGAAGCCAAGTGGCAACACATATAGAGTTAAACTCGTTTCACACTCCATTTCTAGATACATTTTTCAAACTTATCACAGAGTTTGGGGGCAACCTACCATTTATCTTGATTGGCATTTTTATGCTTTTCAATCTTAGAGATGGTTTCTTTCTACTATTAGCACAAGGTATTTGCTCAATTATCACTCAAATTTTTAAATACACATTGGCACACCCACGTCCATACACACTTTTCAAAAGTTTGGGCATCGATTTGCCTCCTACTGTAGACGGCGTAGAACTTTGGAATGCTTACAACTCGTTTCCAAGTGGTCACACCTCTTGTGTATTTGTGTTTTTGGCAGGTATTGCGGCAGTTTTGCCATACAGATACAGATTTTTACAAATCTTTTTAGTGGTATTTGCGTTCCTAACAGGTTTTTCTCGTATCTACCTTTCACAGCACTTCCTTGCCGATGTGCTATTTGGTTCACTCATAGGTATGATTTCCACTGTGATAACATACGTGATTGTGTACTATAAAGAGAGAGGGAACATAAATTTAATAAGAATAATTATAAAAAAAGGTAACGAAAATTACGGACTACGTCCGTGATTGTTGGCTGCACTCGGCATAACTTAAGCAAGCTTAGTTCTGCTCTCATTTGCACAACAATTCCTAATTCCTAATTATGAAGACTTTCAAGTTTTACACATTGGGTTGCAAGTTGAACTTTGCCGAATCTTCTTCTATAGGTAAAACACTTATAGAGAATGGTTTCACAAAGGCAAAAGCCAACGAAAAAGCAGATGTTTGCATAGTAAACACCTGTACTGTGACCGACAATGCAGACAAAAAATGCCGTAGCGCAATAAATAGAATTATAAGAGAGAATCCAAACGCTTTTCTTATAGTAACGGGTTGCTATGCCCAACTTGCATCAGAAAGACTTGCAAGCATACCTGGAGTGGATTTAGTTTTAGGAGCAAACGACAAATTTATTATTCCAGAGAAACTAAAAACTCAAGATACCGCCCCTGTAGTGAGCCAAACTCAGAAAATGACACCTTTTTATGGATGTTATTCTCACGAAGACCGCACCCGCCACTTCCTGAAAGTACAAGACGGATGCGACTATTTCTGTAGTTATTGCGCCATACCGTTTGCCCGTGGCAGAAGTCGCAACGGTAGCATAGAAGAAATTGTGCAAAATGCGAAAAAAATCGTTGAAGAAGGCGGAAGAGAAATCATCCTCACTGGCGTAAACATAGGAGATTTTGGCAAAAGCACAGGCGAAAAATTTATAGACCTAGTAAAAGCACTAGACGAAGTAGAAGGAGTGGAAAGATTTAGAATTTCATCTATCGAGCCAGACCTACTTACCGACGAAATCATAGAATTTGTGGCCACTAGCAAACGCTTTGCTCCACATTTTCACATTCCACTACAATGTGGTAGCGACGAAGTGCTAAAACTAATGCGCAGACATTACGACAGTGCGCTTTTCAAAAATAAAGTACTGAAAATAAAAGAGTTGATGCCAGATGCATTTATCGGAGTGGATATGATTGTGGGTATGAGAGGCGAAACAGAATCACTTTTTGAAGAGTCTAAAAACTTTATCAGCAGTCTACCAGTGTCGCAACTTCACGTGTTTCCATACTCTGAAAGAGCAGGCACAATGGCACTAAAAATCCCATACAAAGTGGCAGAAAGCGAAAAGAAACGCAGAATGGGAATAATGCTTCCGCTTTCGGAAGAAAAACTTAAAACATTTTACGCTTCTCAAGTGGGCACGACCCGCAAAGTGCTGTGGGAATCTACAAACAAAAGTGGAAAAATGTGCGGTTTCACCGAAAATTATGTGAAAGTGCAATGTCCATTCGACGCAGAAAAAATAAACCAAATAGAAGAAATCACACTAAACGAAAATATGTTTGACTATGAAGTTTGATTTACAATATACAGACCCTAAAACAAACGCTCGTGCTGGTAAAATCACCACAGACCACGGCGAAATCCTTACACCTATTTTTATGCCTGTAGGCACAGTAGGTTCGGTAAAAGGTGTGCACGCACACGAACTTAGAGACGACATCAAAGCACAAATTATCCTTGGCAACACCTACCACCTATACCTACGTCCGGGTCTTGAAGTGCTAAAGCAAGCTGGCGGTCTGCACAAATTCAACTCATGGGACAAACCAATCCTTACCGATAGTGGTGGTTTTCAAGTATTTTCGCTTTCTGGCACTAGAAAACTTAAAGAAGAGGGCGTAACATTTGCTTCACACATAGATGGCTCTAAACACCTTTTCACTCCAGAGAATGTAGTTGAAACTCAACGCATTATAGGTGCAGACATTATAATGGCACTAGACGAGTGTACCCCAGGCAATGCCAACTACGACTACGCAAAAAAATCTATGGAGATGACTCATAGATGGCTTAAAAGAGGTTGGGAACACTTCAAAAACACCGAGCCTATTTACGATTACAATCAAACATTTTTCCCAATTGTGCAAGGTTGCGTTTACCCAGACCTACGCAAACAATCTGCAGAGTTTATTGCTTCGCAAGAATGCGAGGGCAACGCCATTGGCGGTCTTGCAGTGGGCGAACCTACAGAAAAAATGTATGAAATGATAGAGGTGGTAAATGCTATCCTACCAAAAGACAAACCTCGTTACCTAATGGGTGTGGGCACTCCTGCCAACCTACTAGAAGGCATTGAGCGTGGTGTGGATATGTTCGACTGCGTAATGCCTACCCGCAACGGCAGAAATGGTATGCTATTTACCAAAAATGGCACCATGAACATGCACAACAAAAAATGGGCAAACGACTTTTCGCCTATCGACCCAGACGGCCCAAGCATAGTGGATAGAGTTTATAGTAAAGCATATCTTCGACATCTTATCATGGCAGACGAACTACTAGGTATGCAGATTGCTTCTATTCACAACCTAGCGTTCTACGTTTGGCTAACACAAGAAGCTAGAGCACATATAATAAAAGGTGATTTTAGCACTTGGAAAGCATCAATTTTGCCAACACTAATGACACGTATTTAATATTTCAAATTTTAGTTGTAAATTTGCATAGTGAAATTGAGCAGATACATACTATTAATACTTCTTTTTAGTACACAACTTGTGCTAGCTAAAGAATCTAATGAAATAGACATAGACACTTTAGCCGTTGAGACTAAAAAGGAAAACTTCTTTATGCGCAAACCTGAGAAAGCAGGCGAAGGCACTATAGCATGGAGAGTATCTGAAGATTTTGCCGACGAAACCCAATGTTCGCCAGACACAGCAACACTCAATTTCCAAGATTTCACTACCCCTGTATACAGGAAAACCATTGCTAGTGAGTGGCTTGGCAACCTTGGACTACCTAGTCAGTCTGCAATTTTCTACCAACGAAAAGCAACAGATTTCACTGGCGACTTCCTATTTAGACACTCGTTTTACGACCAATATATAGGCGCTAGTGATGCTCTATTTTACAACACAAAGCGCCCTTATAGCAATATCACCTACACCTCTGGTGGCAATCTCGACCACGAAGAAGACCACCTTATGGCAGGTCTTTCGATGAATGCCACAAGTAAACTAAACTTTGGCATTTTTGCCGACTACAAATATGGTCGTGGCTCATACTACAACCAATCTACCGACGACCTAAATGGCTATATCAATGGCAGTTACAAAGGCAAAAAGTATTCAATCTACTTCCTTGCAGGCTTAAACAACTTCAAACAATTTGAAAACGGTGGTCTGCAAAACGACAGTCTTCTAGGCCAAATAGACGACGTAGAAAACATACCTGTGAAACTATCAGATACTTGGAACGAGTATAAATCTTTCTATTTTTGGATAAACCAACAATACAATATTGGCTACGACAAGCAAAACCCAAACGACTCAGAAGTATCTGAGTTTGTGCCACTTATGACTATTGGTTACTCTACAAAATACGAATTTACTCGCAGAAAATATTTAGAAAAGAAAATTACAGAAGGCTATTACGCCAACAATTACTACTCAGACGCCTCTACACTAGATAGTTGTGCACAACACTTCTTTAAAAATGTGGTGTCGCTTACCTTCAACGAAGGGTATAGAAAATGGATGGTATTTAGCCTTAGAGCATTTGTTGAAGCCGATTTTGAACAAAATAGACTTCAATTTATGAACCCGATTTTTGAGCCATCTGATGAGGAAATCCCTGTACTTCAACAAGGTCTAGACACACTCTACAGAGTTCACAATCAAGCACTTGTATCTGTGGGTGGCGAGATTTTCAAACGCAAAGGCAACACTCAATATGGAGTTTTGGGTAAGGTACTACTTGTGGGCAGAGACAACCGCCTTGCTTTTGACGTATCGGGCGATTTCAACACAAAAATAAAACTTAAAGACGACTTAAATCTGCATATTTCAGCATTAGGACACATAAAAAGCACTGTACCAAGTTATTTCACAGAACACTATTACTCAAACCACTTTATCTGGGAAAATAGATTCAACAATACTTGGTCGGCTAGAGGATATGGCGAAATCGCGATTCCTTACAAATACTGCAGCATAAAATTGGGTGCAGGCTGGCAAGGTCTGAAAAACTATATATACTTTGGCAAAAACGCAATGCCAACCCAAGACACAGACCATTTTATACAAATTGTAAATGCAGATTTAGAACTAAACCTATCGGCTTGGCTTCTGCACTGGGACAATAAAGTTTCATTTCAATATGTAAATGAGCCTTCTATTTTGCCATTGCCTATGATTTCTGCATATTCAAACTTCTATTTCAGACATAGTTTCTTGAAAAACGACATCTTCACCCTACAAATAGGTGTAGATTGCAGATACAATACAGCATATTATGCCAATGCTTATATGCCTGCCACAGGAGCGTTTTACCTACAAGACGAAAAACTTGTGGGCAACTACCCTCTAATGAATGCGTATGTAAACATGCACCTAAAACAATTTAGAGTATATCTTATGTGCTACAACCTTTCTGGCGCATTTATGGACCCTACATACTTCTCTGTACCGGGGTATCCTCTAAACCCTATTATGTTTAAATTTGGTCTTTCATGGAATTTCTATGATTAACATTTGAACACACGCACTCATGGACGAGCAACTACTAAATAAAATGTCTAGAAGAAAGCACTACTTCATAGTAGGAGGTTGTGCTATAATAGTCATGATAGTGTTGTCGTTTGTATTGTTTAGCCAAGACTACCTAGAAAAACACAAGCCATACGACTTGGAATACATCCAAGACCAAAGCAAACTGCGCGTAATTGTAGAGCCAAACGCAATGAGCTACAAGGTGATAGACGTGGACAGCATAGCAGGTCTGCAAGTGCTTATGATAGATAGTTTTTCAAAGGCGATGAACATAAAAAATGTAGAATACATCACCGAAACAAATCTTGCAAAAGCCATAGAACTGCTTCTAAATCACGAAGTTGACATTCTCGCATGGCATATCCCTATCTACAACACCAAACGAGATGAAATAAACTACAGCATACCTGTGTTCACTAGCAGACAAATGCTTATCCAAAGAAAACAAAATCCCAAAGACAGTGTTGAGTTCATTAGAAACCAACTTGGTCTAGCAGACAAAGAAGTGTATCTGCAAGCTGGCACATTTTATCGTCAACGCATAGAAAACCTTTCTAAAGAAATCGGAGATAGCATCCACATAAAAGAAGTGGCAAACGCCAAACCTATAGACTTATTCAACATGCTAGTAAACAGAGATATAGACTACACTGTTTGCGACGAATTTGTAGCAAGGGTCTTGATAAAGGAAAACAAAGAATTCTCAAAACTTGATATGAACACCGCCATAAGTTTCACTCAAAACTACTCATGGTGTGTGCATCCAGACTGTCCTCTTCTACTCGACTCTCTCAACTCATGGCTTGCAAAATACTTAGAGAGCAAGGAGTACAACAAAATCTATAGAAAATATACTGGAGTGAAATAAGATTAATTTTAAAGGGTGCTTTCCACGTTGTGCATACATACAAAAAAAACGAACAACCTTGTGATTGTTCGTTTTTTTGTAGCGGGAACGAGAATTGAACTCGTGACCTCCGGGTTATGAATCCGACGCTCTAACCAACTGAGCTATCCCGCCATTCATCTGAAAAGCGGTGCAAAGATAAGGTAAATTGTTGGATTATAAAAATTATCTGCCAATTATTTTACAAATTTTACTGCAACCCAGTTATTTTTTTCTTTAAAATCCACAAAATTAAGCCCTAAAGACTCTGCTTTTTCTCTAATCACAGGAATATCCTCTGTATAAAAACCACTCATATACAGATTTCCACCGCATTTTAAGCAAGAAACATAAGATTCCATGTCGGCAAGAAGGATATTTCTATTGATATTTGCCAAAATCACATCAAAAATTTCTTCATTTGGCAAAATTGAAGCATCGCCAAGCTTAATTTCCATTTCTACATTGTTGAGTTGAGCGCTTTCGGTAGCATTTTCCTTGCACCACTCATCAATATCCACGCCCATCACATATTCTGCACCACGCATTTTTGCCAAAATACCAAGCACTGCAGTGCCACAACCCATGTCAAGCACTTTTTTGCCTTGCATAGAGTCTGTAAGAATCCATCTAAGCATCGAACTAGTGGTTTCGTGATGACCTGTGCCAAAAGACATTTTTGGATTGATTACAATATCGTAGTCTGCCGCAGGTACATCTGAGTGAAAACTACTGTGAATCACACATTTGCTCTCACCACCATCTACCACAATTGGTTGAAAATAGTTCTTTTCCCACTCTTCGTTCCAATCTTTGTCCTCAACTTCCTCAATTTTGTACATTTCTGAAGATAATTCATAATTTTCTGCCATTTGCATTAAACCTTCCTCAGAAAAGTCGGTCTGCTTTGCGTAGGCGATTAATGTGTCATTTTCAGTTTCAAATGTACTAAAACCGATTTCACCTAGTTCGTAAGTAAAGATATCTACTTGAAAATCTGGTTGTCCTGCAACGTTTATAGAAATTTTTATATAATTCATCATACGATTTAACTAAAAAAAAAATAATACAACTTAATTAATTACTATCTTTGCTAAATATATCTTATTTATAGGATGTAAAGATACAACTAAATTTGATAAGCTATGAAACGAATTTGGATTTTTTTATTAGCAATAAGTTTTTCTGTTTGTGCTTTTGCACAATATGATGACATTTACGACGGTGATACTTTTAAATCTACAAAGAAAACCACTAGTTCTACCTCTTCTAGCAGTAGAAGTATCGACGAGTATAATCGCGTAGGTCAAGATCCTGAGGCGAAGCAATCTAGCAATGTAGATTTGGGCGAAGACTATCAATATACAAAAGAGATAGTAAAATTTTACGACCCTGAAGTAGTAAATATTGAGGGCGCAGAAAATGTTTATATCTACAACTACGCAGACGAAGAAGAAAAAGCAAACTCTTCTGCAAATATTTATGTAAACTTAGGCTATACAAATTGGTACAGTCCATGGTATTACGACTCTTGGTTTACATGGAATCCTTGGGGTAGCATTTGGTACGACCCTTGGTACGACCCATTCTGGGTGCACCCATATAGTCTATATCCTGGATATTATCCATATACCCCATATAGACCATATCCATACCAACCATATCCTTATTATCCATATCATCCATACCATCCTCCTCACGGACCTCATGGACCTCATCATCCTGGCCCAGGTCCTGACCATCACCACGACCATCATCATGGTCCTGCAAATGCTCATAGCAGAGATTATCACCGTGATGGTAACACTAGAGGAAATGCAGCACGCCCTAGCGACAACAATAGAAACGCTAATAACACAAACGCTACACGTCCTAGCAACAATACCAGAACAAATGGCACTGTAAATCGCGACAACACAGGACGTACCAATACAGGAAGCGTAAATCGCAACGCAAACACAAATGTAAACAGAAACAACAATACTGCTACTCAACGTGGCAATCGTGGAGATGTCAAGAAACGTAGCACAGGTACTAGCAATAGTAGTTCTTTCACACCAAGTCGTAGCGGTGGCAACACACGTTCTATGGGTGGTGGAGCACGCTCTTCTGTAGGCGCTACTCCAAGAGGACGCAGATAAAAACATAACAAAAACCTAAAAGCATGAAAAAAAGATTTTTATTTATACTAACATTGGCACTTGCCCAATTGAGCGCATTTGCACAAACACAAACTGCGTATGATGTGCTAACAGCATCTAGCAACGAACTAAACGGTACTGCTCGCTTTATGGCTGTAGGCGGTGCAATGGGTGCCTTGGGTGGAGATGCTTCTACCATGTTTTACAACCCTGCAGGTATCGGTATCTACAAAAGTTCTGAATTTACCGTTTCTGCCAATGTGAACTGGGACAACACCAGTATGCTAAATAGCAACTCTACTACAAACAAATACTATACCAAAACAAGACTAGACCTACAACACATAGCGTTTGTAGGCACTTGGAACTTTGAAGAAAGTAGCCTACTAAACTTCAATATTGGTGTAGCATACAACCAAAGTAAGAAATTTGCTAGAGAGGCAAACTATCACGGATACCAACCACACTCATACACACAATGGGTGGCAGCAATGACAGACAATATCCCTGTGGGAGCACTTACAAAAGAGTATCATCACTCAAACCCTGCATACGAAGACTCATCAATTCCATGGTCTTCTGTGCTTGCATTTGATTCATACCTAACAGATACCAAATTTAATCTCATAGACGACATTTATACATCACTATACGATTGGTCTAATACAAAATATACACGTCAAGATATTTTCTTTAAGGAAGCAGGTTCTGCAAACGACTTTGCACTTTCATTTTCTGGCAACATTAGAAACCTTATCTATTGGGGTATGACATTTGAGTGCGACTATGCAGACTACTTAAAGGAAACCACTCTTAGAGAGACATTTGAAGATGGTAGCGTATATTCACTACACAATAGATACGGATTTGAATCTGTGGGCTTTACCTACAAAATTGGTCTTATTGTGAAACCTACAAGCTGGCTTCGCATCGGTGCTGCATTCCACACACCTACAGTAGCTGTGCTTAAAGACTTCTCTTCTTCATATTGCGACTACCACGTAAATGATATAGGTGGCATTTCTAACAGAGGATACAACGAAACTCCTTCTTCTGTAGGCGAAGCACACATTACAGGTCCACTTAGAGCAATTGGTAGTTTAGGCTTCGTTTTAGGCAAATTTGGTTTTATTGGTGTAGATTACGAATACGAAAACTCTGCTGCTATCAATGGCAACGAAGACCAAATAACAGACTTATACACAGGAAGTCTTAAAGACCGCCACACAGTGCGTGCTGGTATTGAAGTGAAACCTATTGGTGACCTTTCACTAAGAATTGGTGGTGGTTATTCTACTCCAAGAATGGACACAAATATGGACAGAGGATACTATTACAACGACATGAGAACTGACGTTGATTACTACAACGAAACTGCTTCTTACAACGTTACTGCTGGTATCGGTTATAGAATAGGAAGACACGCTATTGACCTAGCATACGTATGGCAAGTAAACCTAGCTGACTACTATCCATACTCACCTTCTTATACAAAATACAACGGTAGTCAATTCTATTTAGAAGATTTTGAACCAATAGGTATGCGTAGTGTGCGTAATCAGTTAGTATTAACATATAACGTAAGATTTTAATGGTAAAAGTAGAAAGCTTTACAATGGACCACACAAAGGTGAAAGCTCCTTTTGTGAGAAAATGTGGTCTTTTGACAGGTGAAAAAGGTGATAAAGTAAGTAAGTTTGACCTTAGGTTTATGCAACCTAACGAGGCTGCTATTCCTACTGCTGCTCTGCACGCTTTAGAGCACCTTCTAGCAGGTTATTTAAGAGAAGAGGTGGACAATGTTATCGACCTTTCTCCTATGGGCTGTAGAACAGGTTTTTACTTCATCGTTTGGGGTGATGTAGAACCAGAAACAATAAAAGTAGCACTTATCAATGCTCTTAAAAAGGTAGTAAACTCTACAGAGGTACCTGCGGCTAACGCAATACAATGTGGCAACTATCGCGACCTTTCGCTTCACGGCGCTATTGAATATGCGAAAGAAGTGTTAGAAAAGTTAGGAGTTAGGAGTGAGGAGTGAGGAGTGAGGAGTTTATGGCAGATAATTATTTAGAAAAACAGTACGCCGATTATGAGAAAAGGCGAGCAGAATGGGAGCGCCAAAAGAAACTCGGCAAAGTAAAGACAAAAAAAAGTTGATGTCGCAATGACATCAACTTTTTT
>JAEIGA010016829.1_pt1 | contig 11123 bp, 11 predicted proteins | sample 9270691 | NCBI WGS metagenome assembly JAEIGA01 (sample SAMN17057246, study PRJNA624740) | gut metagenome | biome: biome; isolation source: fecal sample | host: Bos grunniens | place: China: Xizang | collected 2019 | reverse complement strand
TGGTAACGATAGCGAGTGAGGTACACCTGTTCCCATCCCGAACACAGAAGTTAAGCCACTCAACGCCGACAATAGTGTATGCGAAGATAGGAAGTTGCCAAGGATTTTTTTTGTATAAAAATAAGATAAACAGTATAGGCTGTTTATTTTTTTTGTTATAATAATATTGGTGATTTTATGAAAAAAGAACAATACGAAAACATAATTCAAACTTTATTAAAAACAGGTGCAGATTTTGCAGAAGTATATTATGAGGAATCATCAAGTAAGTCCTATGAATACAATGATTCTAAAATTGATTCTATAAGAACCAACAACAGAAAAGGAATTGGATTTAGAATAATATTTAATAACGAGTATTATTACTCATCTACAAATAACCTTGACTATAACAATTTAATTAATAAAGCGGAAAAACTTTCAAAGAATGCTAAATCAAACAATAAAAAAGATTTTAAAGAATTAAGAGACATTGAAGATAAATGTTCTAAAGTAATTATTTCACATAAAGATTTTACTATAGATAAAAAGAAAGAACTTTTATCAAATGTTAATAAATTTATAAGAAAAACATATAAAGAAATTACACAAGTTTATTTAAGATTTATAGAAAATGAAAAAACATTTGTTATTGCAAATTCAGAAGGCTTATTTGTTAAAAGTAATGATATAAGAACTCGTTACATATGTCATACATATGCAGAAAAAGATGATATTAAAGAAGACGAGTATTTTGCAATCGGAAGAAAAAAAGGGTATGAATTTTTAGACGATTTTGACATTGAAAAAGAAAGTTTAGAAGTTGCAAAAAGTAATATAGAAAAGCTTACAGCTAAAGAATTTAAGGGTGGCGAAATGCCTGTAATTATAGGACCAGGATTTGGTGCTGTAATTTTTCATGAGGCTTGTGGGCATGGATTGGAAGCTACTTCTGTTGCACCAAAACTATCAATCTTTACGGATTTAGAAAACAAAAAAGTCGGTACAGAAAAAGTAACATTAATTGATGACGGAACGCTTAGTGGAGAATGGGGAAGCAATGTAATTGATGATGAAGGTGAAAAGACAGAAAAGAACATATTAATTGAAAATGGTATACTAAAAAATTATTTAATTGATAGATATTCAGCAATTCATATGAATAATAAATCAAATGGATGTGGTAGAAGAGAAAGCTATGAATATGCACCAACATCCAGAATGAGCAATACATATTTGTCGCCAGGAAAAGATTCCTTTGAAGATATGCTTAAGTCAATTAAATATGGTATTTACTGTAAGAAATTAAGCGGTGGACAAGTGAATACCACTACAGGAGACTTTAATTTCGGTGTTGATGCTGCATATGAAATTAAGAATGGTAAAATAGGAGATAGGATAAAAGGCGTAACTCTTATTGGTAACGGAAAAGATATATTAAACCAAGTAGAAATGGTCGGAAATGATTTGATGTTAGGTGATGGTTATTGCGGCAGTAAAAGCGGAATGGTGCCAGTTACTTGTGGACAACCAACTATAAAGATAAGTAAAATTTTAGTAGGGGGTAAAGAATAATGACATATCAAGAATTTTTTGATTTAGCAAGGTCAAAGGGTATTGAAAAAGTTCAAATTACAGAGGATGAAAAAAATGAAAATTCAATTTATTTAATTAATAATAAGCTTGAAGACTATACCGACTCTGAAAAAAAAGTATATACAATTAAGGCAGAAATAAACAAAAAAACTGAAAGTCTAAACTCAGAATATTTAGATGAATCAATAGTTGATTTATTACTTGAAAAATTAAATTCTACAGATAGTACTTATGAAGATGAATACTTAAATGATAAAGAAAACAATCAAATAAACAAATCAGAAGTAGTCGATATTACAGAAGAGCGAAATTTAATAAATGAATTATATAAAGAAAAAGACAAATATCCGCAAACTAAAAGTTTAGAAATTGCTTATAGCAACACATATACAAAAACCAGAATAGTCAATAATAACAATGTCGATATAGCAACAGACTCACATTGTTATGACTTATATATTGAAGCAAGTGCAGAAAAAGATGAAATAATTTCAACATATAGCGAGTCAATATTAGTAACAGATAAAAACAAAATAGATTTTAAAAAGATGATTAATAATGTTTTACAATTAGCATCATTAGCAACAACAAAAAGAAAGTTAGAAACAAAAAAATATAATATTGTTTTAAGTAATAACGTAGCTTCAAAAATTATAGATCATTTACAAGATATGCTTTCAGCGGAATTTATTCATCAAAAGAAATCATGTTTAGAAAATAAATTGAATAAAAAAGTTTTTTCTGAAAAGTTAAATATAGTAGAAGAACCAAAAAATAGAGAGTATCCAGGATATATAATTTTTGATAAAGAAGGAACAGATACAAAAAACAAAGAATTAGTAACAAACGGGATTATTAAAACATATTTGTATGACATCAAAGAAGCAAAAGTTGATAAAGTTGAATCAACAGGTAATAAATATAATGGAATTGCCGGAAGAAATATGTACATAAAGCCAGGTAATAAAACTTTATCGGAAATAATAAGAAAAGTGGAAAACGGAATATACATAACACATTATATGGGATCAATGGGATCCTCAATAAATGAATCAACAGGAAATATTTCAATGCAGGTATTTGGATATATTATAGAAAATGGAGAATTAGTATGCGGATTTGAACCCGCTGTACTAACTAGTTCCATATTTGAGTTACTTACAAATATTGAGGAAATTGGAAATGATTTACAATTTATAATGAAATCATCAGCGGCTCCATCACTATATATAAGTGATATTTCCATAGCAGGAGAATAACTTCAGTTGACATCAAGTTTAGATTGAAGAGTTGTCTAACTGGATAATTTTGATTATAATAATTTATAGGTGATAGAAATGGAATACAAAATTACAACATACTCTGAAGAAGAGACAATAGAATTAGCACAAAACATTGAATCAGAAAAATTTCCAAATATGGTAATTTGTTTAAGAGGAGATTTAGGTAGTGGAAAAACAATTTTCACAAAAGGATTTGCCCAAGCTATGGCAGTTCAAGAAGAAGTAACATCTCCTACCTTCAATATAATTAAAGAATATTTATCAGGAGAAATGCCTTTATACCATATGGACGTTTATCGCTTAGATGGAAAAGTAGATGAACTTGGTATTGAAGAATACTTCACTAAAAAGGGAGTTACAATTATTGAGTGGGCAGATATGATCCCTGATTATTTACCAGATAAAAGATTAGATATAAAAATTAGAAACTCTGAAGATGATGAGAATAAACGTACAATAACAATTACTCCATATGGTAGAAAATATGAAGAAATTTGTGAGGCAGTACTATGAGAATCTTATATATAGATACATCATCTAGTTATCTATATGCTGCTATTGCAGAAGATAGCAGACTTTTATGTGAGGTAAAAAAGGAATTTGGTACTTCGCTTTCAGAAGAAGCATTACCAGAAATTGTAAATTTATTTACAACGACAAATTTAACAGCAAAAGATATTGATAAAATAATTGTTGTAAATGGGCCTGGTTCATTTACAGGCATAAGAATCGGTATTACAATTGCTAAAGTATATGCATGGAGTTTAAACATCCCAATAACAACAATTACTTCATTAGAAGCAATGATGTTATCAAGCAAAGCATCAACTGCTATTGTACCAATGATTGATGCAAGAAGAAGATATGTATTTAGTGCGATTTATGATGAAAATAAAGAAGTGATATTAAAACCACAACATATTAAAATGGATGATTTAAATAAAGAATTAGAAAAACTTTCTAATTATACAATTATTACAAAAGATGAACTTGAAGAGTATGAAGATAAAGAGGAATATGACCCAGACATATTAAAAATTATTTCATACTTTAAAGATAAAGAACCTATTAATCCACATGCTGTAAATCCTGATTATTTAAAATTAACAGAAGCAGAAGAAAGTAAATTAAACTAATGATTTATGAATTAACTAAGCAAAATATAAATGAAATAGAAAACACATTTATAAACATTTCTGATGTCTTAAATGAACTTGAAAATAATCCGTTTGCAAAATATCTTATATACAAAGAAGAAAACAAAGTAATAGGTTATTTGTATTATAGCGATATTTATGATAGAGCAGAAATTAATCAGTTTGAAATCGAAAAAAGTCACAGAAACTGTGGAAAAGGGAAGAAACTATTAAATAAAATGCTTGAAGTTGTGGATAAAGACATAACTTTAGAAGTAAAAAAAGATAATGACCCAGCAATTCACTTGTATAAATCTGTAGGTTTTGTGGAAAAAGCAATTAGAAAAGGATATTATCAAGGAATTGATGGAATATTAATGGAAAGAAATAATAAATAAAAAGACTCTTTTTGTAGAAAAAAGGAGTCTTTTGTGTTAAAATAAGGGAGAAAACGAGAAGGTGTTGTATATGAAAGATATGTATATATTAGGAATAGAAAGTAGTTGTGATGAAACAAGTGTATCAATAGTTAAAAACGGAACAGAAGAAATCGCAACAGTAATATCATCACAAATAGATGTTCATAAAGATTTTGGTGGAGTAGTACCTGAAATTGCAAGCCGTCATCATGTTAAAAATGTAACTATGGTATTAGAGGAATGCCTAGAAAGAGCAAATATGACAATGGATGATATCGATGCAGTAGCTATAACATATGGTCCGGGTTTAATTGGTTCATTGTTAATAGGATTAGAAACAGCAAAAACATTGGCATTTGTTCATAATAAACCATTAATTCCTGTTCATCATATCGCAGGACATATATATGCAAATAGTTTAGTTAAGGAACTAAAATTCCCATTACTAGCAGTTGTAGTAAGTGGTGGTCATACAGAGATTATTGAAATGCCAAAGCATTATAGTTTTAATAAATTAGGTGGGACACTAGATGATGCTATTGGAGAATGTTATGATAAAGTAGCAAGAGTTGTTGGATTAGAATATCCAGGCGGACCAAAAATTGATAAACTTGCTGCAATAGGAAATCCTAATGCTTATAAATTACCAGTACCCCTAAAAGATGACTCTTATAACTTCTCATTCAGTGGATTAAAAAGTGCAGTTATAAACTTAGCTCATAATGAAGAACAAAGAGGAAATAAATTAAATCATGAAGATTTATCTGCTTCATTCCAAAAAGTTGCAATTGAATCAATTACAACCAAAGTAAGAAAAGCAATTATTGATAAAGGAATAAAAACAGTTATAGTTGCTGGTGGAGTGGCAGCAAACCAAGGATTAAGACAAGAAATGGCTCGTGTCGCAGAAGAGTTAAATGTTGATTTATCAATCCCTCCAATGAAATATTGTACGGACAATGCTACTATGATAGCAGCGGCAGGATACTATGCATATTTAGATGGAAGAAGAGCAGATTTAACACTGAATTCTAAATCCCAAGACAAACTAGCATAAAGCACAATTAGTGCTTTTTTATTTTTAATAAAAAGTATATTTACTAATATAAATTTATGATATAATTAGATAAGATAGGGAGGCTAGTATATGACTAATAGAATAATTTTAAATGAAACTTCATATTTCGGACGTGGCTCTAGAGAAAAAGTTGCTGACGAAATAAAAGCAAGAGGATATGAAAAAATCCTTGTTGTTACTGATCGCGCTTTAATCGATGCAAAAGTTGCAGAAATGGTAACAGATGTATTAGACAGAGAAAATATTACTTACTTTGTTTTTGATGGTGTAAAACCAAACCCAACAGTAGAAAATGTACATGATGGACTAACAATGGCAAAAATTAATAATGTAAATGCTATTGTTGCAATTGGTGGAGGAAGTGTAATTGACACAGCTAAAGCAGTTGGTGTTATTATGACAAATCCAGAATTTACAGATGTAGTTAGTTTAGATGGTGTGGCAGATACTAAGAATAAGTGTTTACCAATTATCGCGCTTCCAACAACTGCAGGAACTGCAGCAGAAGTTACAATTAACTATGTAATTACAGATGAAAAAAGAACTAAAAAAATGGTATGTGTTGATCCACACGACATTCCAGAAGTTGCAATTATCGATCCTGATTTAATGCAAAAGATGCCACAAGGATTAGCAGCATCAACAGGAATGGATGCGCTAACACATGCTATGGAAGGATATATTACAAAAGCAGGATGGTTAATACCAGATATGTTCCATATTAATGCAATGTCATTAATTTATAAAAATCTAGAAAAAGCAGCAAATGAAAAAGATGAAGAAGCTGTAGAAAAAATGGGATATGCTCAATATATCGCAGGAATGGGATTCTCTAACGTAGGATTAGGAATTGTTCATTCAATGGCACACTCATTAGGTGCATATTTTGATACACCTCATGGAGTAGCAAATGCATTATTACTACCACACGTTTTAAAATTTAACGGAGTAGTATGTCCAGACCTATATAGAAATATGGGTGAATCATTTGGAATTGATATGAAAGATACAACAGATGAAGAAGCTGTTGATAAAGTAGTAGAAGCAGTAAAAGATTTATCAGAAAAATTAGGAATTCCTCAAACTTTAAGAGAAATTGGTGTTCCAGAAGAAATGCTTCCAACACTTGCAAAACAAGCAATTAATGATGCTTGTACTCCAGGTAACCCAAGAAGCGTTACAGTAGAAGATATTATTGATATTTATAAAGCTGCATTTTAATTAAGAAAAGGGGTGCAATATGTTAAAATCTCAAGTTGGTTATAGTATAAATCCAGATAGCTATTATGCTGGAGTAGATACAGCATCACAAACTATAAAAGATTTAGCTAATGCAAAATTAGGATTAATATTCACTTCGGTAAAAAATGATACAAAAGAAGTAATAAAAGGTATAAAGACGGTCACAGATATGCCAATCATAGGATGCACAAGTAGTGGATGTATTATGGTAAAAGATGGTATCATCTCTTCAAAGAATGGTTTTACCGGTATGATGGCTCTAGATGATGAAAATCTTAAAGTAGGTGTAGCTGGACATGCAGCAGGAAAAGATCCTCGCGCTATAGGTAGAAAAGTTGCTATAGAAGCTGTACAAAATGCAGGAACAACAAGAGCACCTGCATACTTCTATATGGTAGCAAGCCCTCGTCAAGAAGAGGATTATTTGATGGGTATCCAAGATGTTATTGGAAGAGTACCTATGTTTGGAGGAAGCGCTGCAGATGATACTGTTGAAGGTAAATGGAAGATTATTTGTAATGATAAAACATTTACCGATGGAGTAGCTGTCGCATTCTTTTATACAGATAATGAAATAGCAACTGCATATACAGGAGCATATAGAGAAACAAGCAATGTTGGCTTAATTACAGAAGTAAGAGATAACAGAACACTTGTTTCTATTGATGGAGTTTCTGCACTAAAAAAATATGCAAGTTGGATAGAAGAAAATCCACAAGATTTACGTGGTCAAAACTTATTAACAGCATCAATTACTAAACCATTAGGTGTAAAAGATCCTTTAGGAAACTTAATGGTAGTACGTCATCCTATGTTCGGTAATGATATGGGAACAAGAACAGTAACTGATGATACAATTACCTTAGGAAATAAAGTTGTAGAAAAAACAGCTATAATTCAATTAGAATCTACTGTTGATGAACTTATATATTCAACAGGAGAAACTGTAAAAAAAGCAAAAGAACAATTATATTCTGACCCAGCAGCATACTTCTTAGTTCATTGTGGAGGAAGAAAACTAGCAATAGGTGATAGAATAGATGAAGTACATAAACATATATTAAAAGAAACAAAAAATGTTCCATTTATTACGATATTTACTTTTGGTGAATATGGGTACAGCGAACATTCAGCAAATATATGTGGAGGACTAATGCTTTCATTTACAGCATTTGGAAAAAATTAAGAGGATAATCATCCTCTTTTTTTATTTATAAAAAAATATGTTATAATTAATAAAGGTGATAGAATGAAAAAAGTAGGATATTACATCTTAAATATTATTAGTTGTACTTTGTTCTTTGCCTCATTCTGGGCTTTAGATACATATGGAAATTTTAGTGGGGATGAATTATTTTTTCATCTACTTGTTCCATTAGGAGGAATTAATTTGCAAAGTTTAGCAAATCTCCTAACTCATGTATTTCTACCAGGAGTAATATTAGGAGCAATAATCTCATTCCTAATAACTAAATATATTAAGGAAAAAAGATTAGTTATAAATATAATATTATTTTTAATTATTACTATATTTGCATTAAATAATGTACACTTATTCACATATATTGGAAATCAAATTTCATCATCTACATATATAGAAGAAACATACATAGAAACAAAAAATATAAAAATAACATTTCCTGAGGAAAAACAAAACCTAATTTACATATTCTTAGAATCAATGGAAAATACATATTCTTCAAAAAAACATGGTGGTAATCAAAAAAATAATTTAATTCCTAATCTAACAAGCATCGCAGAAAACAACATATCTTTTTCTAATACAGATAAATTAGGGGGAGCACTAACCATAAACGGGACCGCATGGACAGCAGCAGCAATGGTAGGGCAAACAAGTGGTCTACCTCTGAAGATTAATACAAGCAGTAATGGTATTATAGATTTAAATACATTCTTACCACATACAACAACATTAGGTGATATTCTAGAGAAAAATGGCTATAAAAATTACTTATTGCTAGGCTCTGATTCTACCTATGGATGTAGAAAAAATTATTTTGAACAACATGGAAATTATAAGATTCATGATCTAAATACAGCAATAAAGTCAAAAGAAATGACAGAAGATGAAATCGTATGGTGGGGATTTGATGACAATGACTTATATAAAAAAGCAAGAAAACAATTAACAGAAATTGCCAAAAAAGATGAGCCTTTTAACTATACAATTTTAACTGTAGATACGCATTTTGAAGATGGATATTTAGATGAAAGTTGTAAGAAAAAATTTAAAGACCAATATTCAAATGTAATATACTGTGCAGACAGTCAAGTAAATAAATTTATTAAGTGGATAGAAAAACAAGATTTTTATGAAAATACAACAATCGTTTTAGTAGGGGACCATTTAAGTATGGATACAGACTACTTTAATGAAAATGGCAATTATATCAGAACAACATATAATGCGATTATAAACTCTAAAACAGAACCGCTTAATACAAAAAATAGACAATTTACATCACTAGATATGTTTCCGACGACTTTAGCAGCATTAGGAGCAAAAATTGAAGGTGATAGATTAGCTTTAGGAACAAATCTATATTCAAATAAAAAAACAATAATAGAAGAAAAAGGATATAGTTATGTATTTAATGAATTAAATATAAGATCATCATTCTATAACAAGATGCTATCTTATAAATAGGAGGAAAATATGAGAGCCGTAATTTTAATTGTATTAATATGTATTATAGTTTTTTTTGTACTAGCAGGCGGAGCAAAGAAAAAAAAGAAAAATACTGAAATAAACAATAGTCAAACTATTAATGAAGAATCGTATCAAAGATATGCAAAGTTTTATGAACATGCAATTCCAGCAGATATACTATTTGAAAAAAAGATGAATAGTATTTATCAATCAGTAGTAAATGAGAAACAAAGAGATATAAAAAAGATTGCTGCCAAAGCAAATTGCTCTTATGAAGAATGCATTCTAAAAATTAGATATTTAAAAAACAAAAGAAGAATTGGCGACTTACATATTGATCATGTTAATGGAAAACTACTTCCATGTACTGAAGAGGAAAGCCAACTATTAAATAAATATAAATCGTTTATTTATTATAGTCATTTAACTATAGCAGAAATGGCATCACGTATGCCAGGAGCATCAATTGCAAATTTAGATAAATACAAAGAAAAGGTCTTTAATGAACTTAAGTATTTATGCGATGAAGGATTAATTAACGGGGTAAAACTTAATGAAGTAGATAAAGAAATTTTATATTATACAGTAGAAAAAAGAAAAAAAAATAAAGACTTAATCTCAATAAGATGTGAAAATTGTGGAGCAATAAACGACGTCAATAGAGGAAGCAAAACAAGATGTGAATATTGTGACACAATTCTAGAAGATAAAACAGTAGAATAGAGTGATTAGTATGGAATATATAATGGGATTCTTCCCATATGAAGAAAAGTTATCAAACAATGAATATTATTCTGAAATTGAAAGAAAGATATCTTCAAACAGAAACATAACTTTAAATGAAGCAGAAGACTTTCTTCGAAGAATAAGCTATGAAGTAAGAAAAGGTATAAATCCAAATATGGATAACTATGACTATAAATGTGATTTAGCACAAAGTATATTTGGACATTACTTTAACAAGATTGGCTGCAAGTATTTTCCTTGTGCAACACATAACGTAATTACAAATGGAGTAGACGGACATAGTTTTACAGTTGTATCCTTGAATGTAGAAGGCGAAGAAAGAAACTTTCTATTAGATCCGACATATATTCAATTTTTTCATAAAGAAAAATGTCAAAAGTCAGCATACTTTGTATCACCAATGATGCCAAATAGGTCGCTATTAACACCAGATGCTGGATATTTTATTAAAGAAGAAGATAAAGATGCAACAGAGTTTTTACTAAAATATGGTTATATTGAATTAACCCCTGAATATGCTAGAACGTATGGAGATAGTTTCTTAAATACAAAGGCAGGGGCTGACCCAAATAATTTAACATTTCAATCGATACCTGGGAAAATATATATAAATTCGTTCTTAACAGGTAAGGAAAAATTATCTAAATCAGAAGCTGAATTAATGCATAATGGTCAAAACATAATACCATTTCAAGAAAGAGAATATCGTTCTTTAAAGGCTATATAATATTTGTATACAAACAAATATTTGACAAATTGACACGGATGTGATATAATTAGCTTGCATTGATGAGGAAAAGTACCTTTAATGCTTATAACAGTGAGTCGGGTATAGTGTGAACCGATTATAAGATTATTGAGAAAGAACACCTCGGAGCAAACTACCGAAAAGAGAAATCTTAGTAGACTAGTTCGGAAAGCAAACCGTTATCAGATTGCTATGCTTGTTAGAGCAGAAAAAGAGATTACTGA
>JAEIGA010016828.1_pt1 | contig 11123 bp, 9 predicted proteins | sample 9270691 | NCBI WGS metagenome assembly JAEIGA01 (sample SAMN17057246, study PRJNA624740) | gut metagenome | biome: biome; isolation source: fecal sample | host: Bos grunniens | place: China: Xizang | collected 2019 | reverse complement strand
TACTTCAATAACGGGCCTTGCAAGGTCTGCTTCCTTCATTCCGGTTGGAACTTTTACGGTCATTTTTGTCTCATAAACGCTTGTGACTTTACCGTCTTCAATGTAAATGCTTGTATCAACAATCGATGGGATTACACCAAGTTCCACTCTTGAAGCTATCCTTTGGATTGCATCAATCGGGCGGGTTGCATGCACAACTCCAATCATTCCAACGCCAGCAAGCCTCATGTCTGCAAATATGTTGAAGTCGCTGTTTTTTCTTAATTCATCATAAATTGTATAATCGGGTCTTACAAGCAATAATACATCTGCAGTATTTTCCATGCTTCCTTCCAATGGTGAATATTGTGTTATCTCATCTGGAAGTTGAAGGTCTCTTGGAGATTCCATGGTTTTGACGATTTTATTTAACTTCGAGGAATAGTATTTGGCGATTGCTTGCACGAACGTGGATTTTCCAGCTCCTGGAGAACCTGAAATCAATATTCCTTCAGCGCTTGTTCTTATTCTGTTCAGTAACTTTTCGGATAAGCGGTATTCATCCAGACTAATGTTGGCTACAGGCCTCACAATAGTGATTTCCAAAGCTTCTGAAAATGGAGGATAGGCTATTGAAATCCTGTATTCCCTTGACTGAACGACAAATGAACCTTCTTTTTCACTTTCCAAGTAAGTTTTTGGATCGCTTTTTGCCTTATCAAGGATTTCATCCACTATTTCTTTGAGTTCCTTGTAGGAATAGCGCTTTTCATTCAATACTTCAAAGTCAATGTGTCCGGGGGTTCCCTTTTTTGCCATTGGAACAACATTTTCCTTTAAATGAATGGACATTGTATTTTCATCAAAGAATTCTTCAATTGAAAGCGGTTTTTCAACATATTCCTGTTTATAATAGTAAACGGGAATTCCTTGAGCTTTTGCAGTTTCGGCCTGCACCTTATCGTTTGTAAGGAGTGTTCCCATTTCACTTCTAGCCAAATCCCTTATGATGCTGTCGATTTCACCGCTTTTTGCATATCTAATGTCATAATTTGTTGGCCTTTTTCCTTTAAAGCTAATGGACAGTTCTCCTTCGTATTGAAGGTCTTGCAATTTCTGCAATTCTTTCAAACCTCTTCGACCTTCAGACCTATTGTCATTGGCTTGATGTTCGAGTTCACAAACGACTGCTTCAGGCACGATGATTTCTGGATAATCCAAATCTTCCTCTTCAATCAGTTTGCTTACTGCACCGATAATGACGGCGCTTGTATCAGGTATAATACATTTCATTTAATACACATCTTCAGGGTTTACAAGTCTTTCTAAAATGACTTCCAAGTCTTCATCTTTCAAATCTTCAATGTCAACTTCATTTTTTGTGTTAAGTTTTCTAAAGAAGCATGAGCGGTATCCTTCATGGCAGGCCGCACCTGTTTGTTCAATTTTTAGAACGATTGCATCCATATCGCAGTCTACAAGGATTTCTTTTACTTCCTGGAAATGGCCTGAACTTTCGCCCTTAAGCCATAACTTGTTTCTTGAAGTGCTCCAGTAATGGGCTTTGCCTGTTTCAATGGTTTTAATCAATGCTTCCTTGTTCATGTTTGCCAACATCAATATCTGATTTGTTTTTGCATCCTGTGCGATAGCAGTAATTACTTTAACGCCATTGATTTCATGTCTGAAGTTGATTTCCATTTTCATTCCTCTCTTAAATATTCTATGATGTCATCAATATCAACTAGGCTTTGTTCACCACTAATCATATTTTTGACGGTGACTTTTCCTTCCTCTAAATCTTTAGCGCCGATAATGACTATTTTTTCGACTTTTATCTTATCTGCATAATTCATAAGCTTCTTGAATTTTTTGCCGTTCAAATCAACATCGGTCTTAAAGCCGTTTTTTCTTAAGAGTTGAGTTATTTCAAATGCTTTTGCAGTAACGTCTTTAGATATTGGAGCTACATAAACGTCTAAGTGTGAAGGCAATTCCTCTTTTTCTGTAAGCTCTTCAATCGCATTCATCAATCTGTCAAAACCTAGAGCAAAACCGGTTGATTCGACTTCCTGACCTCCAAAGAGCTTGACTAAACTGTATGATCCTCCACCGCAGATTTGCTTTTGTGCGCCGAGCTCTGGAACATAGATTTCAAACACGATTCCGGTGTAGTAATCGAGTCCTCTTGCAACACCAAGGTTTAATGTATAGTTTTCCACTTGGAATGCTTCCAATAAGTTGATTAGTTCTTTAAGTTCTTCTAATGCTTCTTTTGGTTCATCGTAAGGTGCAATCAACTCTTCAACATCAGGTATTATGGTTTTGTCTCCCACCAAATCGATTAGTTTTAATAATATTTGATTTAATTCATCATTATCGATAATCGGTTCATCTCCACTTAAAGACTCAATAAGCAAATCCTTATCGCCTTTATCAATAACAACCATGATTTCACTTTGGGTTTCAACTGAAATGTCAAAATGCTTGAACAGGCCTCTAATGATTCCCAAGTGGTTGATGTTAACGTCGGCTGTTGTAATTCCAAGTGAATTTATCGCATCTGTACACAATGCAATAACTTCCGCTTCACCTTGAGGTGTTTTAGCGCCAATCAATTCACAGCCGAATTGCCAAAATTGTCGGAATCTGCCTTTTTGAGGTCTTTCATATCTAAAACAGCTGCCGTAGTAATATAATTTAATAGGTTTTGTAGCTGTCTTTTCAAGTTCGTTCAGGTATAATCTTGCAACTGGAGCAGTGATTTCAGGTCTTAATGTCAATTCTCTGTCTGATTTGTCTTTAAAATTGTACAATTGATTTACAATTTCGTCTCCAGATTTTGTTGTAAATAATTTTAATTCTTCAAATAATGGGGTTTGAATCTCTTGATAACCGTAACTTTCGAATACTTTTCTTAAGGTACTTTCTGCTTGCTTTCTTTCTCTCATTTCCTCAAATAAGAAATCTCTTGTACCTCTTGGTCTTGTAAATTCCATTTTTACACTCCTTGATAAGATATATTATGATTAAAATTTGTATCTGCAAAGTTATATAATCTTTGTTAATCTAATAAAATATATATGAAAATTAAAGGTAGTACAAATATTGTAGGATTGATTGGCCATCCTGTAGAACATAGCTTTTCACCGACAATGCATAATGCAGCATTTGAAAAGTTGGGAATGGATTATGCTTATGTTGCATTTGATGTCGACCCCCAAAATTTGCAATCAGCAGTTGACGGTGCAAATTCCCTTAACATTAAAGGATTCAATGTCACAATCCCTCATAAGATTGAAGTAATGCAGTTTTTAGATGAAATCGATGAAGTGGCCGCTTTAATCGGTGCAGTTAATACAATAGATTTTAAAGAATTGAAAGGTTACAATACTGATGGAATCGGTGCTGTAAGAGCAATTGGGGAAGTAACTCCAATTAAAGATAAAAAAGTTGTAGTTGCAGGCGCAGGCGGTGCATCAAGAGCAATCTCATTTTACATTGCAAAATACGGTGCTGAATCTTTAACAATACTAAACAGAAATGTTGAGAAGGCTCAAAGCTTGGCCAGCGATGTTTTAGGCTCCGGCTTGATTGATGATGTTAAAGCCGATTCAATTTCTGAAATTAGCGGTTACTTAAAAGATGCAGATATCTTGGTTGATACAACACCAATCGGAATGCATCCCAACATAGACGATGAACCTATTGCTTCAGCAGGAGATATGCATGAGGATTTGGTTGTATTTGATGCGGTTTACAATCCTAATGAAACAGCACTGATAAAGGAAGCTATTAGAGCAGGTGCAAAACCGGTTTATGGAATTAAAATGCTGCTCTATCAGGGTGCTGAAAGCTTTAAAATTTGGACTGGCAGGGATGCGCCAGTTGATGTAATGGAAAAAGCCCTAAAAGACACACTTAATTTAGAATGATAATATGGATTTGATGTTTGACGTTTCAGGATTAAATGACGAAAAAGAAGAATTTACAAATTCTAAAAAGGACGTATTGAAATTTTTAAAGATAATAGGAGTGGACACTCGCTTTATTTCATATACTCCACAAAAGATTTACATTAACAATTTGAGATTTTCAAAGTTTTCAAGAACACGTGAAGCTACCTTTATGAAGCAGTATCCTGAAATCGAAGTTGTAAGAAACAAGCTGTTTCAAAAAATCTGTTCAAAGTCATCCAAACATTTGGCTTTGGAAATCGAGCCAAACTCTTGCATTCTAATGCCGGAAGATAATTTTATCATTGAATTGCTTATGGAACCTTATACTCGTAAATATGGCGTAAAACTTGTTCATGAAGGTGAATACGACTTAAAAATCAATCCCTTGATTTTAGATGACCAGGTTAATGATATATTTGAAGGCATTTTTTCCGGTGAGGGTTTGAATTATTCCAGAAACTCCGATGAAATCTATCCCTTGATTAATGTTCCTTTGGATTGGATCAATTCGTTTTTAGAGATGGATGGCAAGGATATTTTAGAAAATAAAAATAAAAATGAGTTGGCCAATTCATTCTCTGAATTTTTAGAAGATGTTGCTCCGCAATATAGGGAAAATGTTGTAAATGCTGCACAATACATTAAAAATAAATTAGAAACTGAATAATGAGACTTGCTTATCAGTTTTCTTTTTCTCTTTTTTCTCTTCGACTTTTTCTTCTTGAGGTTCTTCAGCAATTTCCGGCTCTTCAATAGTTTCCTCTTCTTCTATTTCTTGTGGAGGTTCCTCTTCAACTTTTGTTGCTTCAAGACCCGGAATTTCAAAGGGCAGTTCATTTTCTTGAGTTTCTTCAACTTCTGGAATGACATTCATCATTTGATTTTTAAGCTCTTCAGCACGCCTATCACGTTCTTCAACTCTCATTTGAGCTTTTTGCTTTTCCATTTTGTCGACGACTTTCTTAGGAATCTTTTTTGATCTGAATCTTTTGATTTCATGATCTTCAAGTCCTAAAAAGTCAGAAATTTCCCAAGCAAGTTCGTCATTTTTAAACATTATTTCAAGATAAGGAAACATTGAAATGGCTATTGAGTGTGAAATGTGCATTTTTTCAGACATTTTCTCGGCAATGTCATCTCTTAGGTTTCTTTTACCTCTATTGCGGCTCATTGTTGTAAAAATTGTTGGTGTTTGGATTTTTGTGAATTTCTTATAGGTTTCTTTTTTGGAGTTGCTTACACCAATTCCCATAAAGTCACTCGCATATTTCCAGTAACCGTAATTTCTACTTACATTTGTCCTTCCAAAGAATATGTCCGCTTTTGAGATGTAGTCATAAGCTTTTTTAATTTCATTTTTATCCTTATACTCTCTTGGAATGTTTTCTGCAATGTATTCCATAACAAGAGTAGGGTCTTCTTCAATCCAAAGAGCTTCTTTGACATGAGCAGGAGTTTTGCTTTTTAAAACACTTGTAATGGCGTTGAATATATCGGAACGGGTGTCTTTAGTGACTATATCTTCAACATCACTAACTCCTAATGTATGGTCCTTATCAGCTAGTGCCTGTAAGGTATTTATGGCTGACCTAACGTCTCCTTGAGATTTAACAGCTATTTCCTTTAAGGCAGCCGGCTCTACTTCAACTCCTTCCGCTTGCGCAATTTTTCTTAAAAGTGCAGAAATTGAATTCCATCTTGACTTTTTCATTTTGATTACATTGCATTTTGGCTTGATGGATTGCAATCTTTTTGAGTAAAAATCATTAGCGATTAGAATCATTGGATGTTTTGAGCTTTTGATTATCTCTCCAATGGCCTTTACGCCACCACGGTCATTGGTTCCGTGAATACCGTCCACTTCGTCTAAAATGATTAATTTATATTCATCTCCAAAAAGAGATCTTGATGAAGATGACTCTCCTATTGTGCTTTTGATTACATCTTGGGAACGTTTATCACTGGCATTGAGTTCAATATACTCTGAAAACTCTTTTGCAATGATTTGCGCCAGTGTTGTTTTTCCAATGCCGGGAGGGCCAACTAATAGTAGCGGTATTTGTGGGTCATTTGATTTCCAAGCATTAACCCAGTCGGTGATTATCTTAATCTCTTTTTTATTTCCGACAACTTCTGAGAGGGTTTGTGGTCGGTATTTATCAGTCCATAACATTTCCATACCTTATAAGAATTGGGTTAATAAAGCTTCAAGTTGTATTCTTGGATTTGCCCCTTCTCTAATTCTAAAATCACATTCTGCTATTGCTTCAATTAAGTCCATGTAAATGCTAGCATCCATTTTTCCTTCAATTACTCTTTTGGAAACATCCTGATAGATTTGAGTAACCATATCTTCTCCACTGGTTCCCTGTAAAACCATAGTGTCTCTTAAGATATTGCGGGCTCCCATAAAGTCTCCCATCAAGGCTTTGTTTATCATATTTCCAATGTCTTGAGGTTTTGCTTTTGAAACGACTTCATAAATTGCTTCTTCGGTTATCGCTTCTCCTTCTGAAGCTGCAGCTTGAAGGACATTCACTGCCTTTCTCATGTCCCCTTCAGCGAAGTAAACAATTGTATCGAGTCCTGCATCAGTGGTTTCAAATCCTTCATTTTCACAAATGTACTGTAAACGTTCTTTGATTTCCTCGCCTTTAATTGGAGCGAATCTGAATATTGCACATCTTGATTGAATTGGGTCAATAATCTTTGATGAGTAATTACAGGAGAGTATAAATGAGGCGGTTTTTGTATACATTTCCATTTCACGACGAAGCGCATGCTGTGCATCTTTTGTCATGTTGTCGACTTCGTCTAGGAATATTATTCTAAATGGGGCACCAACAGGTTTTAACCTACAGAAATTTTTGATGCGGTCTCTAACTGTGTCAATTCCTCTTGCGTCAGATGCATTCAATTCTAAAAAGTTTTGTCTCCAGTATTCGCCTAAAATAGATTTTACCAATGCCAATGCAGTGGTTGTTTTACCGACACCTGCCGGACCTGTAAACATCAAATTAGGCATGCTTTCTTCGCCTACATACTTTTGTAATCTTGCTACGATTTGTTTTTGTCCTACGATGTCTTCTAATTTCTGTGGTCTATATTTTTCTACCCATGGTCCGCTCATTTAATCACCATTTTATTATAGTAACATTTATGTATGATGTTGTTAAATTATTTTTTGCTTAACTTTTTTAATATATTAAATCCAATTAATATATAATTAAAGTGAGCATTTGAAAAGTAATGTTTATAAAAATTTATAGGTGTTAGTAATGAAAGGCACATGGAAACTTAAGTTAAGAATGTGGTTGACATCAATTATAATGTTTACAATTGTTTATTTCCTTGTTATGATTGCAGGAATATATCTGGGCGTTCGCAGCTATATGATATGGTTGGTTGCAAGCTTAGTGATTGTATTTTTGCAATATTGGTTCGGACCAAGCTTGGTAAAACGTTCTATGAATGTGAGGCCGCTGTCTGAAGCTGAAGCTCCTCAAATTCATCAGATGGTTCAGGAATTGGCTGATGCTGCTGGAATTCCTAAGCCTGAAGTCGGTTTGTCTGAAGTCAATATTCCGAATGCATTCGCTTATGGAAGGTCTAAAAGAAGTGGTCATATTGCTATAACTCGTCCAATTTTAGGATTGCTTGACCACGATGAGTTAAGAGCTGTTATCGGTCATGAAATGGGTCATATCCAACACAATGACATGATTGTAACTACAGTTGTAAGTGTTATTCCAATGATTTGTTATTACATTGCATTATCATTCATGTTTTCAGGAGACAGGGATAACGGCGGTGCGGTCATTATTGGAATTTTAGGTTATGTATCCTATCTTGTAGGTCAGCTATTGGTATTATTCATTTCAAGAATAAGGGAATACTATGCTGATGAAGCCAGCGTTGAATTCGGAAACAGACCTGCAGCATTGGTATCTGCATTATATAAATTATCCTATGGAGCTGCAAGATGCAGTGACCAAACAATTGCAGATTTGAATACAAATCGTGCATTCTTTGTCAATGATATTAATAATGCCAAACATGATGTCAATGATTTCCAGCAAATAGACTTTGATGGTGATGGAAGAATATCAGATGAGGAGTTAAGAAAACTCGCCAATTCTGAAGTTAGAATATCTAGAAAAAATGGAATCATGGAATTATTGTCCACTCACCCGGATTCCTTAAAAAGAGTAAAAAGATTAGCAGAACTTGAAAATTAGGTGTATATTATGAAGATGATTTTAGATGAACGTGGTAAAAAATATGTTTTAAAGCCTGGTGAAGAATTTCAAAGCGATTTGGGAATTGTTAAGGCGGAAATTTTAGATAATGCGGATGTAGGCGATGAAGTAAAAAGTCATCTTGACCACACATTTAAAATCATGAAACCTAATGTCAATGATTTCATCGATATAATGGATAGGAGATGTTCAATTCTTATTAAAAAAGACATTGGACAGGTTTTAGCACATACTGGTTTGGGAGCAGGCTCAAGGGTAGTCGATGCAGGAACTGGTGCTGGAGCCATTGCACTTAATTTCGGAAATGTTGTGGGTCCTGATGGCGAAGTGTTTACCTATGAAATACGCGAAGACTTTGCTGAAGTCGCCCAAAAGAATATTGACAGATTTGGAATAACCAATATCCATGTTAAAAATCAGAATATTAAGGATGGAATCGATGAAGATAACATTGATTTAATCTTTTTAGATTTGCCGAAGCCATTTGAGATATTTGAAGAGGTTTGGGATGCTTTAAATGTTGGAGGATGGCTGGCCGTTTATGCACCATATATCGATCAGGCTGAAACAGCTTATCGAGTTGCAAAAAAACTAGGATTTTATGATATTGAAATTCTTGAAACTTTAGAACGTGGACTGGAAGTCAGACAACAGGGTGTAAGGCCGAAAACACGCATGGTTGGCCATAGCGGATATCTTGTATTTGCAAGAAAATTATGAAAAAAATAAAAAGATAAAGATTTTTTAAAAATCTTTATTTTCCTTATGGGTATATTAAGCCTTTAGGAATCTTGTAGTCGCTATAATTTTGAGCAATCTTATCAATAGTTCCGTCTTTAAACATTTCATCTAATGTTTTTTGAACTTGGTCCCTTAACTCAATGTTTCCTTTTTTAAATCCGATTCCATATTGTTCATGTGAAAGTTTTTCATCAAGAATTTTAAAATTGCCATTGCCGAATCTTTCAACAATATGATAATAAGCCACTCCTTCATCTGCGATTAATGCGTCACATGCTCCAGATTCCAAATCCATAAATCCGGTATTGTATTCTTTAATTTCGACTAAATCTCCAAATGTGGCTTTCAATGTTTTATTATTATTGTTGAGAGTTTCTAGTGCAGAACTGCCTTCCTGAATTTCTAAATTTTTTCCTTTTAAATCACTGACAGATGAAATGTTTGAATCATTTTTAACAACGAATACTTGGGAAGTGTTAAAATAAGGATCAGACCAAGTATAATCAGATTCTCTTCCGTTGATTGTGAATTCACTCCATATGCAGTCCACAACACCTGAATTAAGTTCGACTTCTTTAGTATTCCAGTCAATAATTGGTTGAGCAACAAAAGTCCAATTATTTCTCTTAGCCACTTCTTCAGCTAAAGCCAAATCAAAACCGATGTAGCTTCCATTATCATCTTTGTATCCAAAAGGTGGAAATGCAGCATTAAAACCGACAATGAATTTTGTATCGTCATTGCTATTGTCTGTATCATTACTACTTATAAAATCTAAGATGCCTTCAGCACTCACGCTGCTTATCATCAATGTTGTGGCGAGAAATAATGCCAAAATAAAAATTATTTTTTTATTCATAATAATCCCTCTAAAACTTGAAATCATTTAATTTTATTAATTTTAAATATATTAAATTTTCTTATTTTATAAGTTAAAAAGCATATCATTCAGGCAATTTCCATTAAACAAAATTAATATTAAATTTTAAGATTAATTCAAAAAAAAGAGATAGAATAGAAAAATCTATTCCATAAATAATGCTGGTTTGTAAGGCATTGCATTTTTAGCCTTGTTTTGTGGGTCGTATGAATCATCAGTGTGGATAATTACTTCATTACCACATTCCTCTTTAATGTAGTCAAGAGCATCGGTCAATATTTCTTCTTCGTTGATTTTACCGATGTATCTTGTTTTGGTAATTTCCTTACCGATTTTTTTAGCTACCATAGCTATTTCTTTTTTGTCATCATAGATATTGGCTGCGATAGCTTTACCCATAATTTGGCCGATATCAGGTTTTCCAACCTCATCAGCTATTTTGTATAAATCCCATTTCCAATCAGGAGCAAGGTAGATGTGAATCTTTTCAACTTCATCTCCAACCATTTGCTTGATGTGTGCAATATCCTTAATGATATTTTCAACCAATTCTTCTGATTTTTCAATTTCAGGGCTTACAAGTTCTTCATCATATTCAGGCCATGCCGCTTCACTTACAAATCCTTCTCCACCATAAGTTGACCATAATTCTTCTGAAGTATGAGGTGTAAATGGTGCTAAAAGCCTAATCCAAGCTTCAAGAACGGTTGATAAGACATATATTACTGCTGGGTCTTTATCATCAATTATGTGTTTTACACGGTATAGATAGTGATCGACATCTTTTTTGAGTAAGAACAATGATTCCTGTAAAGCTTGTCTGGTTTGGAAGACTTCTAAAGCTTCTGTTGATTTTTTAACATGTTCGTTGAGCTGACTGATCATCCATAAGTCAATGGTACGGGTCAATTCGACCTCTTCAATATTGCTTAAATCTAACTTAGAACCTTTGATTTCTTCAATTCTAGCTGCAAATTCCCTAAACCATTCAAGTCTTCTTTTGGTTCCAAGAACTTCTTTTTCTCTCCAATCGAAGTCTTGCCATGGTTCAGCTGATGCCATCAGGAAGAGCCTTACTACATCAGCGGTGTAATCATTGATTGCATCTTTTAGGAGAATAACATTACCTTTTGATGAGGACATTTTGTTTCCTTCCAAAAGACCCATTCCAAATACTACAGTTCCTTTTGGCCATTTGTCTTCAGGATAGATTGCGCTGTGGGCAAACATTAAAAAGCTCAAGTGGTTACCTACCAAATCCTTTGCAGACAATCTCCAGTCAAGAGGATACCAGTAGTTGAATTC
>JAEIGA010016827.1_pt1 | contig 11123 bp, 27 predicted proteins | sample 9270691 | NCBI WGS metagenome assembly JAEIGA01 (sample SAMN17057246, study PRJNA624740) | gut metagenome | biome: biome; isolation source: fecal sample | host: Bos grunniens | place: China: Xizang | collected 2019 | reverse complement strand
TGGTCTTCAGTCGCATTAAGCATAAAGTCTTTAGTTGTGAAGCTGCCTAGCACGTAACCGAACTCTTCGACCTCTTTAAGAAAGTCCATATTAAACTGAATAAACGCGGTGTTGCTATTACTATAAGTTTTAGGATTCATCGTATGTACCTCCTTAAACAGCTTCAAAGCAGCCATCTTGCCACAGACCATCAAGCTCTTCAAGCTCATAAGCCCAAGTAAACTTGCAGCGAGCTTTGATAGTTACTACTTCACCTTTATGTTCGTTGACTCCTACAGAAGCAGTTTTGCCTCCACGAATTCTAACTTTCTGTCCTACCTCAAATCTATACTTACCCATATAAATGCCTCCAAGTAAGTTTCATTTATTTTTTACATTTATATTATACCATATATTTCCATATTTGTAAATAGGCAAACTGCACAAAGTTAAATAAAATAACCGTACACTTTTACATGCACGGTTATTTATTAATATTATCCAATTCTTCTGATGCCACCGCCAAACGACTGCACTGCGATATCACCGAACTCAGAGAGCAGATCATCAGTTTGGTTCCAGACATAAGCGAAAGCATAAAAGGTATTAGCAGAAGTAGCAGCGAGCAAACAGTCGCGAACCTCTTTAGTATCCTTACTCACACAAAGCATTGACCAGCACTCGCCAAATTCGAAGTACTCGTGAGTGATTGCATAAACTAAACAGCCATATTCCTTTTCTACTTCCTTGATCTTATTCCAGAGTTCTTCTTCTTGATCTGCATAAAAGCCGCCGAAATTTTCAAAGAAGCAGGGAATGCCTGCAACCTCGAATCTTCTAATATAGGGTTTATAGATATCAAGCTTCTGCAGACATTCTACAGCAATTTCCTTCTGTGTCATCTTATTGCCACTCCTTATCTACTGAAAGAAATATCATGTACTTTAATCAGCTCAGGTTCCTCACCATCGTTATAAGCTGCATTAAAATTAGTTACTTCATGCACTGCCATAGGATAGTCCCAACCACCGAAGGTTCCGGAATCTGCATCTCTAGCTCTATCAATTGCGGAAGCAATGGAATCATGGAAATCATATTCATTAACTTCGTCGATATAATCTACTGTAGTATAATAGCCACCCATATCGCAAGTCCAGGTCAGAAACACATTCTGATGGGCTGGACCGTCGGAAGTAACAATAACATAAGTTTTACCAGTTCTTTTCATATTCAAATCCTCCAAAGTATTTTTTATGTATCTTATAAATATATTATAACATAAAATACCATTTTTGTAAATAGAAAAAGTGCACAGATTTTGGTTATTTTTCTGTGCACTTTTTATTTAATTAAAAGGGCTCAACATTCAAATCAACTTCATTGATGGTTACGATATGGCCAGGGTAGTTAGAAGTGTCATTAGCTTCCAAAACCTTAAATCTGGTCGGATATACTCGACCGCCGTTGCTCTTAAGAATGCGGAAGCACTGTCCAACTTCCAGTTTGATTTCGGATCTAAACTCCAGGTCCATAGGCCAATGGGAAGACTTTACTTTGTAATAATAAAACATAATTAATTTCCTCCTTAAATTATGTACTCTTTATATTTATATTATAGCACATAATAAGGCATTTGTAAACTGACATTTTGCACAGAAATTAATTTATTTACTGTGCAATAATACCAAGCTCACGGAACTCATTGATCAAACCAAACCGGCGACCGATTGACTTGAAGAACAAACCCATTCCATGTCGCTGGTCACCCGACAAGTTAGCAGCAGAAGACCACTTAGCCCATCTAGCGGCCATCTCTCGATACATGTCCTGCCTTACACTGTAATATACTACGTACTTGCTCATGCTATTATTCTCCTTAGTAATTTTATTGATATTATATTATACAATACAAGCCGAGCTAATTTAATAAGGCAAAAGAAAAAAGACCGCATCTTTTTTGCGGTCTTAAAAAGAAAATATAAAAGTGAGAAAGGAGGAAATCATGAACAAGAAAGGAGGTCACATTTTCTTTTTATCTTATGTCAATTGGAATTACACTTAAAGGAGGTGCGGTGCTGCGGGCGGCTGGAGACCAGCCTAAACTAATCACGAACAAAACACACCAAACATACACAACACACAATCAACCCGCAGCACCAAGCGAGCAGTCAGAGGGAGGTGTAACTGCTTGTATTATATTATACAGTAAAACTTTTGAAATTTAAGAAGTTACCTAAAATATTTTTATTTAGCCGAGCAACTTCTTACAGGACTGGATACTCCGATACTGACCAGAGTACTGCTCTCTAAAAGCTTGCATGGCCGTCTGATGGCAATCAGCTTCTACAAGAGCAACTCCCATAGTGATACAGGAATAATCCTTAGGGTAATAAACAATCTTCCAGGTTTCAGCAGGACCATACATCATCATAATATCAATCTCCTTTTATTTTATATTTTATCATACGATTACTTCACGTGCTTTTCAGCTTCTTCTCTAGAAAGAAATACAGTTTTTCCAATACTGCGGCAGGAAGTTTCATACATGGCATTACAAGACAATTGCATAAAAGTTCTTCCAGATTTATAGATGAGCTTATCTACCGTCGCGAGCTCTACTTCATTAGTATAGCTGCGAACCAGATACACCCGCTGTCCAAGCTCAACAGGAAACTCAACTACACACTTCATTCCTTAACCTCCACTAACTCGAAGGTAACTAACTCGATAATTCCGTGCTCACCTTTGTTGGTGCAACTAGAAAGCTTGCGATTAGCATAGCCTCGGTTGTAGTAGTCAATAGCCTTCTGGGCATTACCTTTCTTATCCCAATACTTACGACGAGGATTAGTAATATCAGATACCAACTTTCCTGTTTCAATATCTCTAGCTCCATAGATAAAGTCAGCCAATGTACTCACGCTCCATTTCATCTACTACAATTTCAATAAGCTTGTAGACATCTTCAGTAACAAAGCCTTGTCCTGCTTCATCATACATGAGTCTACAGCCGCCAAGTCCAAATTTAAGTTTCTCAGCGAACTCTTCGATCGTCGCGGATCGGACTTCAGAAGAATCAAGCTTCTTCATCTTCTTCCTCCTTAACTACGAGAATCATAGGCTTACCACAGTGAGGACAAAAGGTACTAGGTGTAGATCGTCCAGCATAGTCATTCAAAGCTGCCATGCCACACACGCTACAAACCCAACACGAACAGTCTTCGCTAAACTTCCACTTACCTTCCATATCAGTCTTCCTCCTTATTCAGAGAATCCATCAACTGCTCCCACTCGATCATAAAGAACTCTGCTACCTTTGCAGGATCGTCATTCCACTCCAGCGCAAAGCAGTTGTCATCTACTTCACCGTCTTCAGACATGGGCATGTCCAAAGTCTCGAAGTCGCAGTAGGCATAAGGACCTTCGTTCACACAAATCTTAATACACATACAGTAGGTAGGATTAGACTTACTCTGACAGAACAAGTCTGCCTGAGACGGATCGAAACCTTCAAACCAACCACCAACAATACTAAACGTGGATTCCTTAGTAGGAATAAACCAGGATACGCTGAACTGTTCGTCTTCCTTTGCGGCTTGTTTCAAGCCATTGATCCAACCAGCCAGTGCTTCTTTAGTAAAAGTATTATTCATATCTTATGTACCTTCTTTCTTATATTACTTCTGCCAGCCGAATCTTTCATTCAGCTCATCGTAGTTAGCAATCCAGCTCAACAGAACATCTCTGGACTTCTGTTCTGACATGTCAGGATAGCACTCCTTCAACACAGGGGCAGCTCCCCACATGTTCACAACACCAGTTCTTCTGATGCCTTCCAACGTTTTGTAATACTCCATCCACTCTTCACAGATAGGATGCTTTTCTTTATTAGATTTATCAAACATAATTAATCCTCCTTCTTAGCATCAGTATTAATGATCAGATCGAAATACGTACACTCATTCCTTACGCTCTCGTCGATCATCTTGGACAGATACTCAAACAGCTCTTCCTTGGTTCTCAAAACTCTATAAGACTGCGGGGTAAATGCGGTTGATACAAAGAAATCCATATTAGGCACTCCTTAATTAATTTGTTCAGTTAACTTACAAATGTATTATAACATATTTTTATTGATTTGTAAACTGACAATCTGCACAGATTTTATTCTGCAATTTCGAAAATTTCAACGTGTCCGTCGTCCCAGACCTGTTTACATTCCTTGGTTGCAAGACAGACGAACTCGTCAAAGCCAACTCCCATCGCTTCAAAGCGAGAAACCCAGATCCAGTTTCTTTCATCCATATTACTTCACCTCATGCAGACCAGCCATCTTATTCAGGTCGAGCGGCTTCCAACCTTCATTAGGCAGACGCTCGTACCAACTATTATACTCATAGCATCCACCATCAAGCATCTTAGCTACTTGCTGAAAGTTCGCAGAATTGCTATTGCCGTGAGCCATGTGATGAGCTTCAGCGCCGCCTTTATACTGAACAGTAATCCACTCTGCAAACTCAGTTCCACGCTCAGTATCTCTGAAAAATACTTCATAGACAACTCCGTCTACGGAGTGTCCACCGGGAACCTTAATAAAGGTCATGGCGACCTCATGAATAAACTGCCTCTTCTCACGGTACATCTTCAACTTTTCTTCAATAGTCATATATAATTACCTCCAAGTAAATTATCTTTTGTTTTCTTACATTCATATTATATCATATAAGTTCCGATTTGTAAACCCCTTTTTTGACATTTTTAGACATTTTTTTTTCTTAGTTCCAATTAATCACTATTTTACAATAAGCTTGGATACTTTCGTCGGATCCAAGTTCGCAGCGGAAATCCAGCACTTCTCCAGTGATTAGATGATCATCTATAAATAACTGCTGCGTGTTAGTGGTGAACGGCAACTCTTGGATCAGCTCGGTGATAGTAAGCTGCTCTACTCTGACATCTACTTTATTCCAGCAGATAGAGTATAGAAAGGTTTCTGTATCCAAAAAGAAGCCAACTGTTAAGTTGACTCCTTTAATATCATGTAAGACTAATTGGTATTCATCTGTCATAGTTCTACCTTCTCATAACCCTTATTAACCTGCTCCTGATAAGTTTGAACTTCACTATAATAGCCTCCCGTGAGCATGCCCCCGATTACTTTGAAGTTAGCGATGTTGCTATTACCGCTCACAATCCTAACAGACTTTCCACCACCAGTAAAGTGAACAATAACCCACTCACGAAAATCTGTAACACCTGGAAAAAGAACTTCATCTAGTAACTTGCTGTAGACTTCGTAAGACACTCCTTCTACAGATGGACACCTAGGCTCCACTTGAAACATGTCATTTAAATTCTCAATAAACTGCTTCTTCTCTTTATACATCTCAATTTTTTCTTCCATGGTCATAATATAAATCCTCCTTCGCGTTATAGAAATCATAAGTTACTATTTGGGACTTAGTCTCGTTCTGTTTAGTAAACAGATTTTGGATCATAAAGTATCCTTCTTCTTCGGAAGCCATAAGTATTTCAAACTCGCCGAACTTAGCTGGAATCTTCTTAATTACTTTCTTAATATCTTCTATGCTCTCACAGTAGTCAAAGCAAACTCTGACAGCTAGAATAGTTTTCATTGGCATAGAAAGAACGTAATCAAGCTTGGCATTCATATGTAATCATCCCTTTCTTTAATATATTTATATTATAACATAAAAAGAAAACCCTGTATGCGTGAATAACATACAGAGTTTTATAATATTCTTAGTAGTATTTACTTAAGCCTTGAAGCCTTCGTTGAACATAGGCACATACTCAATAGGCACGCATCTCATAATATCCAAGGTGTCCTGCTTCTTACCGAACTTGAAGCCGTAGTCGTCAACCAGCTTCCAGACGAAAGAAGTCTTGGACAGCTTCTTGCCTGCGGGATTCAGGTACTTAGTCAGGGTAGCGGGGATCTCTTTTGCCTTAACCAGAGAAGCTTCCATAGACAACCGCCACTGAGAGGTGAAACCGGCAGGGCCAACCTTCGTAGAGTCAACAGTAGTATGCTCTACATCGCCAAAGTGCCTAACAAAACCGGCTTCCAGGAAATCGGGCATCTTTGCGGTGATAGTACCAATATGCTTAGCCAGCCAACCAAGAGTCCAATAAAACTCGTCGGTCTCAGTAACCTTTTTACCAGACTCATCGAGCAGGTTATTGAATTCTTTTTCAGCCGATGCCTTCATGCCTTCAATTTTCTTCATATTATCCTTACGCTTCTTCTCAAGCTTCTTTTCTTCCTTCTCGCGTCGCTGGGTCTCCTGTGCAGCAAGAAACTCCTGGTGCTTGATTTTCTCGTTGGCTGCTTTAAAGTCGTCATACATGGCCTTCATGGACTCGTCAACAAACAGCAAGCCTCCGCAGTTGATGGCAGCAACGATTCCATAATTTTTGGTTTCACCGGTATAGAAGAAATAGACAGAGGCGATAACCGACTCAAAGTTATTGCAGGGATTCAAACAGGATACGATACGACCGACGTGAGACTCCGATCGCCAATCAGCAGTGACTTCAGCTCCAGCAATCCAGCTGATGAACTCATTGATCAGCTGAGAGCGTGCGTTGAAGAAATCTTCGCCAGTGGAATTAATAGTCAGTTCATAAGTAGTCATAATATGTAGCCTCCAAAATAATTTATCTTTTGTATTAGTGCTCCTTTCTCTTAAGCACATTTATATTATAGCACGTAATTACCTATTTGTAAACCCGGAATATTACACAAAATGACAAAATAATAACCGTACACCTTTTATAAGACATGCACGGTTATTTATTAGATTATTAAATTATTAAAAGTCTGCCTCAAGCTTGTCATGTCGGAAGTCCTTAAAGATGGGGAATCTCAAACTCTTACCTCCGTCAGCATTCGTAGTCTCTTCAAAGTACTGGATTTCACAGATAACACCAAGGTACAGAAGACGGTTTGCCCAGATACTTGCTCGCAGATCGTCACTAAAACCAGAACCGACCTTTACGATGTTACCATCCTTATAGCGAACTAAGATAGCACCAAGAGTTCCAGCCAGTCGGCCCTCACCTTCTTCGAAGCCGACAATCTCAAGGTCGAGAGTCTGCATCTTCTTTACCTTGAGAAGAGAGTTAGTTCGCTTAAACTCGTAGGGAGCATGATAGTCGTTAATCATGATTCCCTCTTCGCCCTTTGCAACCTGCTCTTCAAGGATTTCAGTAATCTTGGAAGTGTCACATCCAACATAGAGGGTCGGCAGCATCTCAAAGAACTTGAACTCATGGTTACTAAAGATTTCACCGAGCCACTGTCTACGACCTTGATAGGAGTAGTGGCAGTCCTGCTTCTTAAACTCGTCTGCCGGCATCCAGTCGAAAACGAGCATCTTGATTCCATGCTTCTCCATGTTAGTTGTCTGCCGAACAATTTTCATGGTCTGCTTGTACTGTTCTTTAGAGGACAGACCACGACTATTGAGCAAAGTAATCTCGCCATCAAGACAGGTGTTATCAGGCATGAACTGTAACATTTCGGATTCCAGATCGACTAAGCCTTCGTACTTCTGACCGGCACGAGTGAAAAACGAAACCTGACCGTTTTCCTTTAAGGCAATGATTCTACCTCCATCTATCTTAGTAGTAATGGCAAAAGTGCGTCCTTCCATGTATGTAGGCTTATCAAAGTACTTATTGGCCAACTGCACATCAAAAGTAGGAATCAGACCCGGTATTTCCTTATTGATAGTCTTAGAGTCGCAGCCGATAGAAAGGTTCTTACAAATCAGCTGCTCCAGCAGCTCTGCACACTCGCTGGTATAACTGGCAACCTCGTTAAGAGCAAGTTGACACACTGCGATGTCAGTATCTTTACCGGTGTTATGGGTCTCTAGGTAATCAAACAAATTAAAAACTGTAGGAGCGCACCAAGAAGGCCAAGTATCTTCGGTCGTAACTTCCTTAGTCAGCTTCTTAGTGCTCAGGCCGTAGACCCTGTACGGGTCGAAAGCAATCTGCAGGTATCTCTTGATAACTTCATCATCCTTATACTTCTGCAGAACCGCCTGCTTATGTAACCGGCTATTAGAAGAAGTAATCTCCTTTACGAAATTATTAAAGTGTTGTAAAGTTCTCATTTGTAAAACTCCTTAACAATTGTAGTAGTCTGAAATGATTTCATCCAAAGAGGCACCGGGACAATCTTCAGCAAAAGCTTTAATCTCTTCAGCTTCCTGGTTGCTTACCTTTATGCCGCAGTAATACAATACTTCATTCTTAATATGCTCAATAGACATAGAACAAATCCTCCTCAGTCGTCGAACTCAGAATAGTCATCAGCTTCTACACCGTTAATATAAACATGCCACTCGCCGTCTTCAAAGATGTAAACATAATACTGATGACAAAGTGCTTGCTTAGTATAAATATAGGGTTTTACCTGCTCCCAAGGCTCGCCTCTGTCACGGTGATAGAAAACACATACCTCTTCTTCTGGATGGTCGAAGTGGTGGTCACTATCCCGAGAAGGAACTAATCGTTTCTCAATATAAGAAGCATCGCCAAGAGCTACCAAAGCCTTTGCCCTTTCTTCAGTACCATACCAGTCTCTAAGCATGGGATACATATAGCTGGGATAACCATCATTATGACAATAGATGGTTTCATAGCCTTTATCAGTTTTAATTGAGATATTAGAATTAGTAGACATAAGTTAATCCTCCTTAAATCTCGTAGCAACCATATCCTTGGCCGTAAGAAAAACAGAATATGTATTATTAAGAATTGCTGTACCACACCACTTCGCAATCCGCTTGCTCGGAGCATCAACCAGATACCATAAGTCGGGATTGTTCTTAGGATATACTTTATAGACTTTTACTTTAAACATAAATGTATCCTCCTTATTTACCTTCAGCCATAATATGACCGAAGCGAGAAGCAACAACCATCGGTTGACTATCTACAGAAATAGCGTGCAGCTCGTAGGACCAGTTAGCATCCTTAGGCGTGTAGAACCCGAGAAACACACTATTCACAGCTCGGATGTTTGCTCCATCCAAAGAGCTAGGCGTGCGAGCAATCGCTTCAGTGATATCTTTCTTTGCAATTTTCATGGTGCATAGCCTCCAAAGATTAGTTTGTTCATCGAACAAACTAATTATAACACAATTTGCCGATTTTGTAAACTGACAAATTACACAGATTTTCAAACGCGCAACCGTTAATCTCTAACGGTTGCGGAGGCGGTTATACGTTCGGTCAATTTCTGGATGGCTGCACGCTTTGCAGCACTCTCATTTAGGGCAGACACAGGCACCACGATCGCATTGCCGTCAACATTCAGTGTGACGTCATATGTGGAGTATGTGGCGTACTTGTGCTTAGACGTGTTTCTACCCTTCAAGAGTTCATAAAGCTGGTAGCAGTCGCCCACGGTCGCCACACCACGTCCGATATAAGAAGGAGTAGCAGAGCACAGACGATCCCAAGACATTCTGCTATTACCGTCATCAATCTCGATTTTGATGATCTGCTTAATCTTATTGGCGAAGAAGTCAACCGGGTCAGAGCATACAAAGTGCCGGTCTTCGATAATGATGTAACCAGAAGCATCAGTACGGTAGTCTAAGCTCTTCCAGTACTTTTCCATAGACCGAGTATTTTCCCAGATGCCGTCAGACATCTGACCGATAACGCTGCTCAGAATACTCATGAACTTGTCGTTTGCTTTGATACCAGTGTTAATAGCCATAATCATAATCCTCCAAATTTCAGATATGGTGTTGAACAACTTACATAATATATTATAACGCATAACGATCAAAAAGTAAATTGGCAAATTGCACAAAATTTACAATTTTGCGAGTACTTGTGCACGGATTTCGCACAGCTGTAACAACTGCTTGGGAATATAGGGCCGGATACGAGTCTTATTCTCATTCCAGCTCTCTACAACTTCAAGCAAGAACTCGTCATCGAACTCAGCTGCAGGATAATCGCCTTTACAAATGCCAAGCAAATATTCTACCTTACCTTCCTTAGTGCAGATATACTCGTCCCAGCAGTCTTCGCATACGGCATCGCCGTATGCAGAGAGCAGATACTCACCAAGAACTTTATTACACTTATTACAACGAATCATAATAAATTCCTCCTCAATCTTTAAACAGATCCATGATCCACTTGTAGTAATAATTGTCGCTCAATGCATGATGAGTGTCCTTAACAAAGTCAAAGCTATAGCTACTATTGTGCAAATGAGCAGTTTTCTCTTCTACATCAAGATCAGCTTCCTTCTTAAGACTAACCAGGTGCTCACGCAGAGTCTTCCACTGCCATTCAGGGATAGTCAGAGCAAGTCTGGTGACATTGTTTGCCAGCTTAGCCTCTACCTCAGCAAGCTCAGCCATGCGCTTTGCCTTAATTTTAAGACACTGGTTTCTGATCTCGTCTACAGTAGGATAAACGATAGCCGCTTCTGCATCACGGTACTCTTTGTCATACATCAGACAGGCTTCGCAGAGGTCGAACAGAGCATTATCCGTCAGAGAGATGACAGACACGCCGTTCAAATCGTCCAACTTAGAGTAGTGAGGCAGCTTGCTATAAATTTCATACGGAAGTTTACCGTGGTCAACTCTCGCAGAGATGTAAGCAACACCGTCAGAGACCAGCTTGGACACTCTTACTTTCTCACCGACTCTATAGCAATAGAAGCGATTGCCATCATCAGAGAAATCTTCTTCAGGCCAACGAATGAATCCATACTTATTCATCATAATCTTCTTCATATATGTATCCTCCAAAATAAAAATATGAGTGTAGGCCATTCACTTAACTTACACTCATATTATATCATATTTTGTTGTACTTGTAAACTGACGAAATGCACAAAAATGTGACATTAAAATGTTACGTTTTCTGCGACACCTGTGTAAGTCTTTTGAGGTCCAGGAATCTTTGTTGTGGTAGACATCTTTGCTGCCATATAAACTCTAGAATTACCAAGCTTCTCAATTGCCCAATTAGCATCCCGATAACTACTAGCTGTCGCAATCTCAATGTTCTTAAGCCGCGTAGCTTTATCCGCGGTGTACTCAGTGACGGTCTTCTCGAACAGCTGAACTACTGCT
>JAEIGA010016826.1_pt1 | contig 11123 bp, 8 predicted proteins | sample 9270691 | NCBI WGS metagenome assembly JAEIGA01 (sample SAMN17057246, study PRJNA624740) | gut metagenome | biome: biome; isolation source: fecal sample | host: Bos grunniens | place: China: Xizang | collected 2019 | reverse complement strand
GCCATAAAACAGGCGAAAGTTTCATACTGATTATAACGGCAGGGGGAAGTGTAATAATTGCCGTTAATGCAAGTATCCAGTTGGTGCTGAACATAAAATAACAAGAAAAGATTATCGTAAATAAATTCGGTATAATAAAGGGAATGCCATCGATAAAAATATCAGAAACACGTGTTGCATCCTGTGTTATTCTCGTCATGAGTCAGCCTGTCTGCTTATCGGTAAAAAACGATACCGAAAGTTCACCAATTGCGCCGAATATTCGCTTTTTAAGAGTATTTATAACGTTAGGTACTATTTTAGCAACGAGTCTGCCTTGTATAATACCGAAAAATTGCTGAATAAGTTTTGCTCCTGCCATAGTCAAGGCAAGTATTAAAAGTAATAATGAAAAATCTTTCGTATTGAGCAAACTTAAAGGGAAGACGGTATTATTTTTAGCCAAAACACCGTCATAAAGCAAACTTCCGTTTAATACAGGCCATATTGACGAAAGTAATGCTCCCAGAATACATAAAACACATATAATGATTAATTCTTTTTTGTAAATTGAAAAGAACGAACCAAGGCGGAAGAAAATTTTACGTTTATCCATACATTTAGGGCAAATTTTTCGGTTTCTGTCGGGATAAATTGTACCGCATTTTGGACAAAATTCTTCTCTGACTTCTTCATAAAGCTTATCGTCACCGATTTCCTTATTGTCAATAAGCATTTTAAGTATATCTATGAGTTTCATTATTCTGCCTTTAAATTTATTTGTAAAGGCGCAAAGAACCGTTTCGGTATTACTTTCGTTTATACGAAGTATTCCGCCTACAACCAAATTATCAACGGCTGGACCGGAAATATCGGCAATTTTATATCTTTTAAAGGAGAAATTGTTGAAATTAAAATCTTCTTTCTTAGATACAAAGTTTATGCTTTCTAAAACCGTATTTTCTTTTCCGACAATTAGACAGTCGCTGCTTAAAAGCAAAACGTAATTTCTATAGTTACAGTCGGTATCCATATCAGCAGTGGCAAAAACTAACGGTTTATCATAAGAAATATTAAGTTCTTTTAACCTATCAACGAGGTTATTCGGCATAAGACTTAATAATTGCTTTTCCATTTTTATCTCCTTATTTCATTCTTTCTTTTTGCTATTTTTTCTACTCTGTATGCGTTAGGGGTCATTGAGGTTGTTTCTTTAAATATTTTTGAAAAATGCTGAACCGTTTTATATCCGCAACGCATTGATATATCCTTAATTGGAACCTCTGTAAATGCAAGTAATTTTTTTGCTACAGAAATTCTATGAGAAGTAACGTATTCCATAGGGGTGCTGCTTGTATAGGTTTTAAAAAGCTTCGTTAAGGTCGTGTGGTTAATTCCTGTAACCCGAACAAGCATAGGCAGAGTTATCTGTTCCATATAATGCGCTTCAATATATAAAACGGCATTTTCAAGATATGAATCATAAAAACTCTGTCTGTTAGATGATAAAAAGTTATAACATTTTAAACCGTAAAGACGCTCCAGCGCTATAATAATTTCTATAAAATAGGACCGACTGCGGCAAGACCAATACCAATCTCTTTGTAGATTTAATTCTTCGGAAAGAAAATCAAATGATAACTTGATTTTTTCGAAAAAATCTTCAGTAATGGGAACAATGTATTTGTTTTCTAAAAAAGGACGCATTAAAAACATATCGTGATTAAGTGCGACGTCCTCATATTTTCCTGATCTCAAAAAATCAAAGGTCATATTCACGTTCAAAAATTCGGGGTGAAAATATATTGTATGGCATTTTGGCTTTTTTGCAGAAATGATTACGGGGTCTTCTTCTTCATTAAAGCAAATAAAGCAGGGGGCTGTTGCTGAAAAAATATTTCCTTTAATATTGAATTTTATTTGTCCACTTGCTAAAAACATCAGACAAAAACATTCATCCTTAACATTAATCGCTTTTATACTATCATTATTTATACATTCGCATTTGGCTATTTTACCTTTATTGAAGTTTCTTCCCACTGTAAACAGATGCTCCATAAAATCACCTGTAAAAATATTAGCATATTTTACTCTATAAGTAAATCAAAATGTTTTATATAATTTTAAATTTAGTTTATATTTTTTTAAATTAATAATTTAAATGTTTGTAAAACCAAAAGTTTTGGTGATATAAATCTACTTGACAAAATATTAATTTAATATTATAATTACAAACAATGTAAATATGCAAATACGCGGATATGGCGGAACTGGCAGACGCGCTAGATTCAGGTTCTAGTGAGGGCAACTTCATGCAGGTTCGATTCCTGTTATCCGCACCAAAAAACTCTCGTTCTTCGGAATGAGAGTTTTTTTATCCAAGCCGACAGGCTTGGTATATCATCACGACGCAGTCGTGTATATCATCGCCGTAGGCGTATATCATCACACTAAGTGTGTATTTATGTCGGCTTGATGATATACAAAACTAAAGTTTTGATGATATGCAATTCCTTGCGGAATTGATGATATACAATGCTTCGCATTGATTTATTACCGCTTTTATGCTATACTATGCTTAGGCGGTGATGATATGAAATTTGATATAAGACTTGCCACATTAGATGATGCAAAACATTGTGCCAATATTCACTCTGAGTCTTGGAACTTTGCTTATAGTGATATAGTTTCAAAAGAAATAATCGATAAATATAATGTCCGATGGCCCATGATATGGAACAAGATGCTTTCCAATAACATTAATTCTCATTATGTGATTACGCTTGATGATGTGATTATCGGTTTTCTTACTATCTCTGTTGCTAGAGATAACGATTTAAAAGATTCTTTTTACGAATTAGTCGGCTTGTATCTCAATCCCGAATATGTAGCCAAAGGCTATGGAAAACAAGCTATGGATTGGATAAAAAAAGAAATCAAAAGCAGGGGACATGATAAAATTTCTTTATGGGTACTGGAAGAGAATAATCGTGCAAGGAGATTTTATGAAAAAGCAGGTTTTGTGTCTGATGGAGAAGCAAAACCAAGCGGTCTTGCAGATACTCAAGAAGTTAGATATATATGTAAATGTAATAGTTAAAGAAATTCTTAAGTTTTTAGGCATATTTCATTCGTGTCATTAAGTTTAAAACACCCAAAAAATCTCGTTTTTTAAAGCGGGATTTTTTTATTTTTTAAAAACGTTAATTTGCTTGACAATTTACCAAATTTTATGTAATATTAATATATAATATACTCTAAAGAAAAAGAGTGTTTTATAAAATTGTGCTTTGCATAAATTAATTAGCAGGAGGCTGTTATTATGATCGAAAAATTTATTAAAGAAGAATACATAATGCACCGCTATGAAAACAATCCTCTTATCACAAAGGAAATGTTTCCAAAAAAGGTAAAATCTGTTTTCAACTGTGGACAAGCTATGTATCAGGGTAAATACGTTCTTTTGATTGCTTGTATCTTCGATGAAAACGGTAAAGAAAAAACCGGAATTCACGCTGCATTCAGTGAGGATGGAATTAACTTTGAAATTGATAAAGAACCTTTATGTAAATATACCGACTGGGCTCCTAACTCTCCCGGTAATTATGACTGTTGGGTAATCGATCCTCGTGTTACTCAGATTGGTGATGAATATTATATTATTCGTCCTGCACAGGTTAAATATCCCCTTGGTCGTGATATTGGACCTGCCGCAATTCTTGAGAAAACCAAGGATTTCAAATCTGTAGAATTTATTGAGTGTATCGGTCTTCCTATCAACCGTGTACCTTGCTTGTTCCCCGAAAAGATTAACGGTCAGTACGTTCGTCTTGACAGACCTTACGGTATTCCTCGTCTTACCAATATGCCTGAAGCATTTATGTACGACGCTCTTACATACGGTATGTGGATTTCCTACTCTCCCGATATGCTTTATTGGGGTCGTCATCGTCCTTTCTTTGTTCCTTGTCAGGACTTTGCAAACTATAAGATAGGACCTACTCCTCCAATTAAGACTAAAGAGGGTTGGTTGGAAATTTATCACGCAGTTTACTGTGAAAACGGTGAGTTCGTTTATTCCCTCAGCGCAATGCTGATGGATCTTGACGATCCCTCAAAGATTCTTTACGTTCTTGATCGTCCCATTCTTGCTCCCAGCACCGATTATGAACTTTACGGCAGAAGCGGTAACACCTGCTTTGCCTGCGGTGCTCTTGCTGATGAAGAAAAAGACGAAATCAGAATTTACTACGGTGCTGCTGATGAGAGAATTGCTCTTGCAACGGGTAAGCTTTCCGAACTTCTTGATGAACTCAAAAAGCACCCCATTACCGACATTGAGTGCTATAAAAATCTGAACAAATAATTTCAAACCGTGCTTTGAAGCGATATGGTAAAACTAACCTTCACGGCACGGTTTTACTAAGCGATTTAATAAAAGTTTATAAGGTGACCACAATGATAGTAAATACTTCTTATGCAACAGATACGGACATCGTTAATGCGATAAAAGACAGAAAAATCGTATGCGCTTTTCACGATATCGACGGTACACATTCTCTTATTCGTAATTGGCCTCCCGTAATGAGCAGAGTGCTTTACGATACCGCTATGAACGGTATTCCCGATAATCTTACCAGTGAAGAAAATATTAACCGTTTGGTTGAACTTTGCGATACTGAGCCTCTTGAAGAAACAGATAGATTTTGTATTGAGAGTGCAGGACTTTCTGCTCTTACTCAAATGGAATGGGCAATTCGTCGTAATCAAGAGTGCATAAACGGTAAATATAACAGTGAAGTTAATTCGAAAATTATAGAACTTATATGGGCGGGTAAAGAAAAATTCGATGATTTTGATGAACCTAAGGAATACATAGAATATCTTGCCGACGTAACGCCTAAGTTGTTTTGGGTTTACGAACAGGTTCTAAATCGTTTCTGCAGAGATAAAAATCTTGCAAAAGCAAAGGAAAATCCTAATGAATTTTTAATTCCCGGCTCAAAAGAGTTTATGAATTACTTATATCAAAATGGTGTAAAGAATTTCTTTGTTACCGGTGCAGTTGTGGATAAATCTCAGCAACCGTCTATGGGTATGTATGAAGAGGTACTTGGTTTAGGCTTTGATATCGGTGAAAATAAAGTGGTCGAAGATATATTTGGCTCCACTTGGGAAGAGAAGATACCCAAAGACGAGGTTATGATTCGCTTGGTTGAAAAACTCAACATCAGCGGTGAAAACGTACTTGTTATAGGGGATGGACGAAGTGAAATTTCTGCAGGTGTTAAGCTTGGCGCAGTAACGGTTAGTATTCTGCCCAAATCTGCAAAAAGACAACGTGAACTTCACAAAGAACTTGGTACAAATATGATAATCGAGAATTATAAGTCAGAAGATATATTGAAAATATTTAGTAAGTGATTTTTTGCGAAATAGAATAAAGCGCTTGTTTTTACAGGCGCTTTATTTTATTGTTATTGACAAACAACCTGTCAAAGAGTATAATTAGTTGCGTGTGCAACTTATTTTTGATATAGGTGATTATATGATATTTATAATGAAAAAGATTAATACCATAAGCCGTTGCGCTGTCCTTTACCGTAACGATAAACTGAATGATAAAACTCTGACTCCGCTTTATCATAGCTACGTTTTTATAATTACGAAAAATCCCGGTATTACTCAGGATGAACTTGCGAGTGAACTTTGTATAAATAAAAGCAACGTAACAAGAGGACTTAATAATCTTGAAGAAATGGGTTTTGTGGAAAGAAAAAGCGACGAAAATGATAAACGTATTTTAAGGGTTTATCCTACTGAAAAAATGATAGATGCTTTCCCAAAAATAAGAGAAGTATTAAAGGATTGGAACAGATATCTTACCGACGATATAAATGAAGAGGAAATTGAAATTTTTCAGTCGGTGCTGGAAAGGATTACAAACAGAGCAAAGGATTATATAAAAGGCAGGGAAGAAGTGTAAGATGAAAACTGTACTGAAATATATTAAACCGTACTATTTAAGAATGTTGTGGGGATTAACCATAAAAATAGCAGGTACGGTTGTTGAACTTTTCATCCCTTATATATTAACGCATATTTTAGAAAATGTTATATATACCTCGAACGTTAAAAAGATAGTATTCTGGGGCTTTATGATGATTCTTTGCGCAGGATGTGCCTGTATATTTAACGTTATTGCAAACAGAATGGCTTCCAAAGTTTCTAACGATTTTTCCGAAATACTACGTCGTGATTTATTTGCAAAGACTTTGCGTCTTAGCGCAGCTCAAACTGATTCCTTTACCATTGCTTCTCTTGAATCGCGAATAACTACCGATACATATAATATATATCATTTTGTCGGTATGATGCAAAGAATGGGCGTCAGAGCTCCTATTATGCTTATTGGCGGAATAATTATAACTATGATTATGGATAGTTATTTATCTTTGGTTATGGTGGCAACAATGCCTTTGCTATTTATCTGCGTTTACATAGTTTCTGCAAGCGGTATTCCGTTATATAAAAAGGTGCAGATGTCGGTTGACGGTATGATAAGAGTTGTACGAGAGGATGCTCAGGGAATAAGAGTTATAAAGGCGCTCTCAAAAGATAAATATGAGCATAAAAGATATGATAAGGCAAATTTAGCACTTGTTAAAAACGAAAGAAAAGCAGGTATTATAATGGCGTCTGTCCACCCGATTATGAATCTGTTTATGAATATGGGTATCGTTGCCGTTGTTGCTTTAAGCGCTAACAGAGTATTAAACCATCAGTCAACGCCTGAAACGGTTATTGCTTTTATGCAATATTTTACTCAGATTTCAATGTCGATGATGGTAATGTCGAGAATGTTTACTATGGCCAGTAAATGTTCCGCTTCCGCTAACCGAGTGGCTGAAATACTAAACTGTGAGGATACTCTTAAAGAAAGAAGCGAAGAAGAGTTCCCAAGAAATGACAACGGAAGTGTTATTGAATTTAAAGACGTTGATTTTTCATATATTGGTGTTAAAAAAGATTTAACTGATATATCCTTTAAAATTAAAGACGGTGAATCCTTAGGTATAATTGGCGCTACGGGTAGCGGTAAATCTACCGTTATTAAACTTTTACTCAGGTTTTACGACGTCGGTAGCGGCGCAATTTATATTGACGGAAAAGATATCAGAACCATTGACCGAAAAGAACTATATTCATATTTTGGCACTGTTATGCAAAATGATTTTCTTTATAACGATACTATTTATGAAAATATTAAATTTGGCAGAGATTTAAGCGACGAGCAAATAAAAACTGCCGCAAAGATTGCTCAGGCGGATAGATTTATCACTGATTTTGAAGACGGTTACGAGCATATTCTTTCTCAAAAAGGTACTAATATTTCTGGCGGTCAGAAGCAGAGAATTCTAATTTCACGTGCTATTGCCTCTAAACCGCGTATTCTTATTCTTGACGACAGTTCTTCGGCTCTTGACTATAAGACGGAATCTAATTTAAGAAAAGCCTTGAACGAGAATTTTAAGGATACTATATTAATTAACGTTGCTCAACGAGTCAGCGCTGTTAAAAACTGTACTCAGATAATTGTTTTGGAAAACGGCGAAATTATCGGTATGGGCACTCATGAAGAGTTACTTAATAATTGCAGTGAATACAAAGAAATAAGCGATTCGCAAATGGGAGGTGCTATAGTTGAATAAGGAAAAGAAAAAATTCAGAATTGGCATCCTGTGGCGACTTCTGACCTACGTTTTTAAATCGTGGCCGCTTTTTATCCTTGCCGTAGTTATGACCTTACTTTCAAATCAGCTGGCGCTTTTAGGCCCTAAATATTCGGGCGAAGCGATTGATGCTATAGCAAATAAAAACGGAATAGATTTTACGGTAGTTAAGGATAACGTAATAAAAATGATAATTTGTTACGCTTTATCAGCGATTCTTTCCTACGTTCTGGCAATTATTATGATTAATATAAGTCAGAAGGTTGTTTACAGAATGAGAAAGCAGTTGTTTGAAAAACTGACCACCTTACCGGTAGGTTTCTTTGATACAACGGCAACGGGTGATATTATAAGCCGTATGTCTTATGATATTGATACCGTAAACGCATCTCTTTCTCACGATTTGGTGCAAGTAATGGCAAGTATTTATACAGTTGTCGGCTCACTAATTTTTATGTGGCGAATTTCAAAACCGATGATAATCATTTTCGTAATTACCGTTCCTATATCTATTTTCTTTACACGTTACCGTTCAAAAAAGGTAAGACCGATGTTCAGTCTTCGTTCAAGAAAACTTGGAGAACTTAACGGTTATGCGGAAGAGATGCTGTCGGGTTGCCGTACCATTCAGGCTTATCACAAAGAAGATGAAATAGGCAGAAGGTTCAACGAGCGAAATAAAGACGCAACTAACGCATATTATAAGGCGGAATATTACGCTTCGGCTATGGGTCCATCCATTAACTTTATAAATAATCTTTCAATTTCTCTTGTTTTGATACTTGGCGGCATATTATTTATGTATTCACAGTCGGGTGTTATAAAGAGCGGCAGTCTTTTCTTTATCACCCTTGGCGGTGTAGCGCAATTCGTTCAGTATTCACGTAAATTTGCAGGTCCAATTAATGAATTTGCAAACATTCTTCACGAATTTCAGTCGGCTTTTTCTGCTGCCGAAAGAGTATTTAAAATCATTGATGAAGACCCTGAAAAACTTGACGGAAATGATGCTACCGAACTTAAAGAGGTTTCGGGTGACGTTAAATTCAGTAACGTGTTTTTTGGTTACACGCCCGATAAAACCATACTAAAAGGTATAACGATAGATGCCCAAAAAGGCAAGACGGTTGCAATAGTTGGTCCTACCGGTGCAGGCAAAACTACAATTATAAATCTTTTAATGCGCTTTTACGACGTAAATTCGGGCACAATAACAGTAGATGGATTAACGATAGAAAATATCAAACGCGAAGATTTAAGAAAAGCTTATACGATGGTTTTGCAGGATACGTGGCTATTTAGTGGCACCGTTGCCGAAAATATAGCATACGGTAAAGAGGGCGCAACTATGGACGAAGTTATCGAGGTTGCAAAAGCTGCTAAAATTCATAATTATATTGAGCATTTGCCTGACGGTTACGATACGATTTTAAGTGATGACGGTGTTAATATTTCAAAGGGACTAAAACAGCTTATTACTATCGCCAGAGCTATGCTTTCTGATGCGCCTATGCTGATTCTTGATGAAGCAACCTCTAACGTTGACTCAAGAACCGAAATTCAGATTCAGGAGGCTCTCGCCAAACTTATGACGGGAAGAACCTGCTTCGTTATTGCGCACCGACTGTCAACAATAAAAAATGCCGACGTTATAATCGTTTTACAGGACGGCAAAATTTCAGAACTTGGTAATCACGAAGAACTGCTGAGTCTTGGCGGTTTTTACAGTAAACTTTATAATTCTCAGTTCGATTAAAAAGAAAACCCGAAACACTGTGTTTCGGGTTTTTAATATAATATTAAAGTTTAGTTGCAACATCCCAGGCCTGCCAGATAACAGTTCTTAGGTTTCCGACTTTACTTGCATCACCGATAATATGAACGTGACGGCTCTTTTTGGTAAGAGGAGCAGGGTTATAACCAACCGACATAATTACGCTGTCAGCGGGGATATCAAGCAGGTTTCCATCCTTATCTTTAACGGTAACACAGTTTTCTTTAATTTCGGTAACACAGGTTTCGAGATGAACCGGTACGTTATTGGTTTTAAAGAAATCACGTAAGAAGCTTGTGTTAGCAAGGCACACGCCTTTTGTAACGATAAGATCATCCTGCATTTCAACAATAACGGGCTTTTTGCCGTTTAGGTATAAATCGTATGCGATTTCGCAACCCGTAAGACCGCCGCCTATAACGACTACGTTTTCACCGACGGTTTTGTTTTTAAGTAAATAATCTACGGCTTCGATGGTGTTTTCGGCGCCCTTAAGCGGCACTTTCTTTGCGACTGCACCTGTAGCGATGATTATTTCGTCGGCATCAAGTGTTTTTACATCCTTAATTTCGGTGTTAAGTTTTACCTCAATGGGATATTTAGACAGTTCACGAATGTACCAAGAAATAAGAGCTCTGTCTTTTTCCTTAAAAGATGGAGCAGCGGCGGCGATAAACACACCACCCAGTTTATCGGTTTTTTCATAAAGGCTGACCTTGTGTCCACGCTTTGCTAAAACTATTGCCGCTTCCATACCACCGATACCGCCACCGATTACAGCAATTTTCTTTTGCTTTTTGGCGGGGGCAATATAGTATTTCTTAGACTGCATAGTCTGCGGATTAAGAGCGCAACGTGAAAGACCCATAGTATCGGTTAAATCCTGAGTGTTTGCATGTCCTTTAGATGAGGAAAAATTGAAGCAGCCGCTGTGACAACAGATACAGGGCTTTATATCTTCGATTCTGTCTTCAATAAGTTTGGTAATCCATTCGGGGTCAACAAGGAACTGACGTGCAACGCCTACGCCGTCAATTCTGCCTTCTTCAACCGCTTTTGCACCTACCTCAGCATCCATACGTCCTGCACATACAACGGGAATATCAACAAATTTTTTAATATGTGAAACGTCCTCTAAATTGCAGTTTTCGGGCATATACATTGGTGGATGAGCCCAGTACCAAGAGTCGTAGGTTCCGTTATCGGCATTAAGCATATCGTAACCTGCATCCTGAAGGTATTTTGCGGCTTTTTCGGATTCTTCCATATTTCTGCCGACTTCGGTATAATCTTCACCCGGCATAGCGCCTTCGCAAAAGCCTTTCATTTTAGACTCTACGGAGTAACGAAGTGAAACAGGGAAGTAGTTTCCACATTCTTCTTTAATGGCTTTTACAACCTCTGCCGCAAAGCGATAACGGTTTTCAAAACTTCCGCCATATTCGTCGGTACGTTTGTTAAAGAATTCGATTGAAAACTGGTCGAGAAGATAACCTTCGTGAACAGCGTGTACCTCGACACCGTCAACACCTGCTTCTTTACAAAGCTTTGCAGTCTTCGCGAACGCTTCAATGATTTCATGAATTTGATGCTTTGTCATTTCAGGACACTCAATATCATGTGCCCAACGAGATTTT
>JAEIGA010016825.1_pt1 | contig 11123 bp, 19 predicted proteins | sample 9270691 | NCBI WGS metagenome assembly JAEIGA01 (sample SAMN17057246, study PRJNA624740) | gut metagenome | biome: biome; isolation source: fecal sample | host: Bos grunniens | place: China: Xizang | collected 2019 | reverse complement strand
GTATTTTTCCGAAAAATATTTTTTTGCTTGACGGGGGGATACCGCAAGCACAGTTTTTTGTTTTTGTCAAATGGCGGCGGGGAAAGGATTCGAACCTTTACAGCAGTCCACCCACTCTGCTGCCCTCCAACGCCCCGCCGTGTACAGCGCAGTATTGTTTCACCGCTGCGCCATCGGATAGGAAAGGAAAACCACCATATCAAAACGCGCTCGCACTCACGCTTGATACCTTTGGAAATAGTCCGCAATGTATTTGCGCCATTCGGTCGCATACTCTTTGCGGCTGTCGTCCGTTTGCAAACGCCGCAGGCACGTTTCTTCGTCGGTGTCAATATAAATCAACTCCGCCCCGTAAACGTCCCGCCTGCGTTCCCTGTCGGCTTTAAATGGCAAGCCCTCAATAATAAAGCAGCGTTCCCAATTGCCTGCCCGCGTCTTTACTGTTTCCAGCAGCGCGTCACGCATTGCGAATACACTTGCTTTTAATGCAGGCGGCTTGTAGTACCGCTTGCCCGTCACAGCTTCCCATATGGTGTCAATGTCTACCATTAGATCGCTGTTGCCCTTTATGCTGTCCACGAAAGACGACTTCCCGCTGCAGGGCGCGCCGTGTACGATATACACTTTGCGCTGCGTGCAGTATCCGAAACGCGCGTGTATTTCGTTGTGCGCCTGCTGTGATACCAGCAGAATGTTTTCGGGGTTCAAGCTGACAGAATAGTCGTTGACGTTTTGCAGGGTCAGCGGCTTTATGTGGTGCGCTACAATGTCATAGCTTTGCAGTAGCGGCTTGCGGCTGTGCTGACAATACAAAACGCCGTCGTCTTTGTTCGTGCGTTCTGCAATCAGCATTTGACGCAGTTGCCGCCATTCCTGCGAATTGTAAAACTGCGATAATGACGTAAACATTATGCGTCAGCCCTTTGCAGGCGCGTCGACCTCAACAATGATTGCGTCAAAGCCTGCAGCTTTCAGTTTCTTTTGCATGTTGGTTGCATTTGTCTTCACTTTGTACGCACCGACCTGCACGCGGTACAGTTTGCTGGTTGTTGCTGCAGGTGCAGCTGCGGGTTCAATGTAGGCAATGCCCAGCGTCTGCAGCACGCCCTTTGCAATAGCAATGCCCATTGCTTTCTGTTCTGCAGGCGTGTCAATAATGGTTATATCGTTCTTATTGTCAAGGAAAGCGCATTCCACAATAACTGCAGGCATGGTCGTATTGCGAATGAACAAATAGCCGTCAACGCCGCGGGAATTTTTCAGCACCTTTGCGCCGCGGTTGTATTGTCCCAGCTTCACGATCTCCGCAAGAATGTTCTTTGCAAGGGTCTTGCCCTTGCCGCCTAAATAGGTATGGTATACTTCTGCGCCGTCGCCGCCGCCTGCGTTGTTGTGAATGTCCAGCGCAAGGTCTGCGCCGAAATCATTCGCCATTTTGATTTTGCCCGACAGCGTTTCGTCTTCGTCCTTTGTTCTGCTCATAAGGACAGACACGCCATGCCGCTGCAGTTCGTCGCGGCATGCAAGCGCAATTGGCAAATTCAAGTCTTTTTCTTTGAAGCCATTTGCGACCGCGCCAGGATCTGCGCCGCCGTGACCAACTCCGACAAATACTTTCTTTGCCATTGTTCATTCCTCCTTATTGCTGCATGTAATCAAGCAGCGCGTTGAAATCTCTGCCATCTGTTTGCATGTCGTCTTTCATGCGGTGGTACAGTTTGCCTGTTTCCTCTGCATATGCAGGGTTGCAGGTGTCGTCGGGTGTAAAGTTGCAACCCACGCCGATTTTCATTTCTGCTCGGTTCGTGGTTTGGTCTTTATTCAAGCGGATAGGCTTGGTTGTCGTTGCGTTGTTTTCGGTGTTGCTGATATAAAGGGTGTTTGTTTTACCCTCTGCGCCAGCACGGACAACGAAAGGTTCGCCGCCCTGTCCTTCAATAGTGCAGCCGTCCATGTAGACGGAAATGCCAGCAGAATCAAGGCTGTCTAAGCCCATATAAAAGCCAGCAAGCGGTTCTGCTCTATGGGTAGTTCCATTCGAGCCAAAATCTTCAAAGCTGCCGTGATACACGCCGAATTCCGTAGTTGAATTATTTATATAGGCTTTGTTTTCTGCTCCGTGGATAAAGTAAAAACCGCCGTGAGAATAGCCGCTGAATGTGCCACCCTTTACGAATAAATCACCGCCACTTTGTACACCCGAATGCGTACCTGTTGCATCGGTATCAATGCAGACCAGCGCGCCCCTGTTATTAACGCCCATGGAGTAACTGCTCCCGTCGTCGGCATGTGCGCCGTGGGCGTCGGTGAATACGTTGGAATTTACAACGACAGCGCGGCTGCTGTTATCAATGCCGTATACACTGAAGCCCGATGCAGTAATTGTGCTGTTTTCGATATTGCCATGTCCCTTCGACAAAATACCACCTGCCACATATCCTGAAGCTGTGATGGTGCTATTTTCTACATTATAGGTTGCGGTCATATCGACAGCGACAGATTGCACACTGCTTGCGTCTACCACAGTTACAGAAGCAATTTCGCAGTTGGAAATCTCCGCCGTGCCGTTTGCTGAAACAATATGAACAGTTGTCGTTTTGCCTTGCGATTTTACTGTAAAGCTGGTGTTTCGCAGAATCGTGCTTGCGCCCTGCGATTGAATGCCCTTTGCTGCACTTGCGGTTGCTTTCGTGTTCTCCACGTCAACAGTCGCACCATCAAGTAAAAATTCTTCGCATACTTCGTTCACACGGAAACACATTGCCAGTTTTGCTATACTACCTTTTAGGGTATATAGACCGCCGACCACTTTGAACTTTTTGCCCCTTGCATTGACGGTGATGCAGGTGGACAAAGAAGTCGTGCCTGTCACGCCCTCTTTTTTGATAGCACTTCCTGCCACTTCGCCATTGATTGTGCAGTTAGTACCTTCTGTAAAATTCAAATATGCTTCTGCTGTGGTCAAGTTCAAAGCGTGACCATTCAGCACAAGCGTCATGTCCTTGTTAATGTCAATTGCTGCGCTTTCGGAAACGTCGTCCAATAGCATAACAGTTTGCATGCCGTTGTCTGCCGTAAATACAGCGACTTTCGCCGCCGCCATGTCAGCAATGGCGTTTTCGGTGGTGTTGTCGTTCACGTCAGCAATCGCAGCTGCCAAACTGCTGTATACAGTTTCCGCGCCTGTTGTACCAAACGCCGCAAATGCTGTCATAATTTTGCCGTTAAAATACATTTGCTTTCACGCTCCTTTATTCTGTCGGGTCGACGTAATACCAGCCCGACACAGCCACGCCGCATTGATCCGCGCCTGTGTCGATTATGTCAAATGCTTTGACTGTCAATACTGTCTGCGGATTTTCCAGCGGGCTTCCGTTTTCGTAGGCGCGCAGGCTCACAGCCGCTTGCAGTCCTTTTGTTTTGTCAGTTAAATGCCAAAGATTTGCCGCAACGCGTGCGTTAATGCTTTTTATTTTCGGCGCGCCCACAAACTGCAATGTAATTTCTTCGGTTGCTGCCATTTTGCCTGTCAGCAGCACAGTACAGGTAAACGCAAGCATTTTCTGCGCTGGATAGTATGCAATATTGCCGATGCTTGTTGAAACGCTGACTGTGTCCGCGTCATAACCGCCGCCAGTAATTCTGTTAAAAGAAACAGATTTAGTTAGGTCTTTTACGGCAAGCGCAGCTGCACTTTCTGCAGCGGATAAAGCAGCTTCCTGCGCCGCTGTTGCTGCTGCTTCAAATGCTGCCCGCGTGTCTGCTGTCGTTGTGTCGTCGGTGATAATGTACATGCAGTTTGTCGCCTTATTGTCAAGCGCATTGTATTGCGCCTGCGTGCCTACCCAAAATGTAACGCTACCGCCTGCGTTCTGTTCTTTGACCTTTGTAATAAAGCCCGTGTCACAGTCGCCCACGCTGCCCGTTTCGACCGCCTGCGCGATCGCCGCAAGGATCTGTTCTTTGGTCATGGTTTCAAATTTGCAGTTGCTGTCACAAGTGCAATAATATTTCCGTTCGCTCATTTGCTCATGTCCTCCAAATTAAGTTCGAAATTATTTGCTTCTGCAATGGCTTTGCGCAGCTCCAGTTCCTGTTTTCGCAGCGCAAGGTTCTGTGGGTCGTTCGACCAGTTTTCGTCAAGGTTTTTCAGCAGCAGGTTTATTGCGGCAATGTCGCCGTCAACCTCTTTTGTGACGATCTCCGTGTACTGCGTTTTGTTGCCCGTTTCAAGGTCTTGCTTTATGTATTGCTTTTTCGTTTCCAGCGTGTGCTTGAACGCAACGCGCGCCAGTTCGCCGCGCAGGTCAAATATCAGTTCAGCCTTGCCTTTTTTATAGGCGTTCGCAAATTCGGGCTGCTCGTTCAAATATTTGTGAAATGTGGTCTTTGACACGCCCAGCACGTCGCACATGTTTTCGACTGTCGCGCCAACCTTGCGCCAGTTGCGAATGTCGTCAAGGCGCGGCGCAATGTGCGTTTCATATACTGTTTTCCGTCCGCGTTTTTCAGCCATCATGCACCACAACTTTCAAATAATAATCAAGTACAACAGCAAAAAGCACCCGCCCGAACTGGACAGGTGCTTTCGCTGTTTTTTCACTTTACAATTTATCACCGCTACACACTCAAATACAATCAACCTTTTGCTGTTTTTTTCTCCGAATCAAGAATTTTTTGCAAATTTTTTATAGCGCGCTTACGGATCTTTGAAATATTCTGTTCGGTGCAGCCTAGATTTTCCGCTGTTTCGCTCCATGTGTAATACAACGATTGATTCTTTTCGCGCTTTTCTCTTTTGCGGACATACAGCCAATGCAGGACAGTTCGCTGCTTTGGCGGCAACATTTCGATATGCCGTATTACATCGGCGCGAATGTCAATGTATTTGTCAATCTGCGCAATGGTTGCTTCTTCTGCCTTTATAATTTTACTTGTCGTTTTGCCGACTTTGTCCGTTATACTGTTTGATCGTGGCATACCATCGGCAAATTGTGTTGTGCGGGTCGCCAGCGTCCACAATTCCTGCAAATCCGCTTTTTTTTCGTCAATTATTGCGTCCGCTTCTTTTACTTGTTGCAAATACTCGTATGCGTTCAAGTAGTGTCACCCTCTCATATTTCGATAACACGAATGCCAAAACGCCACAGAAGCAGCTTGCGTTTTATAACGAATTTTGCATATGCTGCGCTTGCTGGATCGCGATAGCCTTTCACGTCTTCGACGACCAGCTGCCCGTCTTTTATGTATGTAAAATCCGCTTTATACACGCAGCTTTTTTCAATGCAGCGTTTGCCGTCCTGCAGCTGTTTGCCTGTCTTGCCGTAACGTGCATATGTTTCATATTGCGCGGGTATCAGTTCAAATTCCGTTTGCAGCTGCAAGTCTGTGATTTGACCAGCCCGCTGCAGCAGCTTCAATTCGCAATATCTGTTCGCTTCTTTTTTGCTGTCAAATTCTATGCCGTCGACTGTGACTTTTTTGTTGCCGCATTTTGTGCGCTGCCGTCTATACATTTACAAGCACCGCCTTTTCACCCGTCAGCGTTTCCCAGCGGCGCACGATCACGTCGCACCATTTCGGCTCAAGTTCCATAACATACGCCGCGCGGTTCAGCTGTTCGCACGCAATCAATGTGCTGCCGCTTCCGCCGAACACGTCAAGCACGCTTTCGCCCTCTCTGCTGCTTGACTTGATCGCACGACCACAAAGCGCAATCGGCTTCGGGGTTGCGTGTCCGCCAGCGGTTTCGCGTTCTTCGCCTTTGACCCTGCCAAATTCCCACACAGTTTTCATTTTGTCGTGCGTATTGTCAAAAAACGCACGTTTTGCCATAATTGCGTCTTTCAGCGTTTTGTGCTTGTCGTCGTCAAATAGCGATTTGAGGTCATTGTATTGCATTGTAAACGCCGCGCCGTCGAAATACGCCTGCAGCTTTTCATAATGCGCTTGCGGAATTATGCCGAACTGCGATTTTGTGAACCAATGCGAAAACATGCCAACGCCGCAAATTTCTTTCAGCAGCTTTGCAGTCAAACCGACCTTTTTGGCTTCTTGCTCCATGTATGCGCGGATCGGCTCGAATGTTTCGTCGTAGTGATCCGCGTTATTGTTGAACCCTTGCACGCCACACATTACAAACAGACATTTTTCGTCGCTCACAGGGTAAGAGCGCAGCCCGTCTTTTCCCATGAAAGAAACGCCACCCGCGCCAGCGTCGCCTTTGTCCCACGTAATGAGGTTTCTAAACGTAATTTTATTCGCTTTTGCCATAGGCTTCAAAATATTGCTGTATATGTCCATAAGCGGCTCGTCAATGCCCCAGCAATACCAGCTGCCGTTTTCTTTCAGCGCGTCAAATGTAATCGGAATCCATTGTTTGTTAAATTCCAGCAGATCGTCAAAATTCAAATTGTCATTTGCAACGCCGTCCGCTTCTTTCTTCATTCCATACGGCGGATCAGTAAAAACGAGGTCGGCTTTCTTTCCTTGCAGCAGCAGCTTGACGTTCAGCGGGTCTGTGCTGTCGCCACACATGAGCCTATGCCGTCCCAGCTGCCAAATGTCGCCCAGCTTGCAGCGCGGCTCTGCTTCTTCGTCGACTTCGGGCGGCTCGTCTTCGACGATCTCTTGCGGATCGTTCAGCATGTCCGCAAAATCTTCAAAGCCGAATTGCTCCATGTCAAAGCCTGTTGCTGCAAGTTCTTCCAGTTCCGCGTCCAGCTTGTCAAATTCCCATTCTGCAAGTTCTGCTGTTTTATTGTCTGCAAGGCGGTATGCACGAATTTGTTCTTCTGTCAAGTCGTACGCCACGACGCAAGGCACAGTCTGCTGTCCCAGCCTTGCAGCTGCCTTTGCGCGGGTATGTCCTGCAACGATAACGCCCGCCGCGTCAATTACAATCGGCTGCTTCCACCCGAATTTTTCAATGCTGGCAGCGACAGCCGCCACAGCTTTTTCATTGTCGCGGGGGTTGTTCACATATTCCCGCAATTCGTCAAGACGTTTGTAAACAATCTTCATTTCCTTGTCCATTGCGTATACCTCACTTTTTGCGTTCCTCTAAAAATTCGCGCCATGTTTTATTTGCCTTTTCTCGCAATTCTTTCGCCCGACGTTCGTTGCGTCGTTTTTTGATAATTGCATACACGACCAGCGCGGCGACTTCCGCAAGGATCGTCGCAGCCACGCCAGCCCAAAACGGGTTCACATACATTTGTTTTCACCACCTTTCAAGCGGTCTGCAAGCCGCTGCACTTTTGCGTCCATGTATTCGCTAACGCTTTCGCTTATGCCGTACAGCATGCACACTTGTTCCAGCATAATAATTGCGTCGGCGACTTCTTCTGCAAGGTGGTCGACGTTACCGCAGCCGCGCAGGAACTTGCAAATTTCCTTTTGTGCTTCGCTCAATTCTTCCAGCGCGACAATCGACTGCAGCTGCGCGCCGTTCTGTGCATGTGCAACGGCGTATATTGTCCGCCGTGTTTCGTAGTTAATTTTGTTCATTCTTCAACACCTTTCGCAACCATACCAGCACGCCGTTCTGCCCTTTGTGGCAATCGGCAAAGCCCACACATGCTTCGCTGCATTCGTGCTGACTGTCGCATATTTTCTGCGCGATTTCTTCAAGCGAATACAGCTGCTGAAAGTCTGTTGCTTTGACCCGATTTTTCATAGTTTTATTGCCTCCTGTGTTGCTGTTTCCTCTGCGCGGATTTCCAGCACTCGCGTGTCGCCGTACTTTTCCACGCTCATTGCAATGGCTTCTTTTATGCCCTGCGCCATGTGCAGCGGCGCATTCACCTGTAGCACAATAATCATTTCTTCCACTTGCCTTTCGTGTAGTCATATTCGGGCGCGTATGCGTACCGCTGCAAAAAGCTGTCTGTCAATGCGTCGCCGTATGCTTCTGCAAGCGCGTCGTCCAGCTTATCCCTGTAGTAGTCCGTTTCGTCATGCTTTGCCCATGCCAGCTGGTAAATGTCGATATAGTCGCCGATACCTTTTACCACTTTCAGCAGGCGGTCTTTGCCGAACACGTCTTTGCCCATAATGTCGGGGTCACGCAGAACCAGCGAAAGCATGTCCATTATCTGTTGGCGACCGCTTTCCAATCCAGCTTGAAAGCCTGCGCGTTTCGCTGCCTGCATATTTGCAATATATGCGTTATTTCCTGCCATCGTCATTCCCTCCGTCCATCTTTGCGCCGCAGTTGGGGCAGTAGTGATACAACCAGCGATGATTGTTGATAATGTCGCAGAAATAGCATTCGCACTTAGAGCATTGAACAACAGGATTTGTGCGCCTAAATGACTTAATTTCATATGCATCTTTCCATTCTCCATGCACCACTTCCACGGCATCAACGGTGGGGGCATTTCTTATGGCATTATAAATATCCTCTGCCTTGTATATAGGCGTATGGTCTTGGCTGTTTGCGCCATTGGCTAAATAGCCTAATTTGTCGATATGATACCAATTTACTCCCTCTACTGTGTCCATCAGCGCATAGGCATCAATCAGCCGCTTTTCATTTGCCATCTTCGTCCTCCACCCCTGCACATTTGTTAATCTTGACACAATCAAGGCAGAATGTTGTCCCATCGGCTATGTCGTAACATACATCCCCTACCTCTATGCGCTTTCCACAGCACTCGCAGTAATCCCATAACATTCCCGAATTATTCATCTTCTGCCCTCCTGTTCCATGCTTCTTCCATTAGCGCTTCGTTGGAATGCATTTCCGTGAATGCGATTCCGCAGTATGGGCAATCATCGTTTTCGCACATCACAAAATATTCACCGCACGCATACGCCATCTTTGGCGGCACACAGCAAATCGGACACGGCTTTAATTCAGCCATTTGCTTTTCCTCCTTTACAGTCCCAGCAGCTGTTTTGTCGCTGCAATATCATTTTTCAGCGCGGCGTGTCGTCTATCCTTGCCCGCAACTTCAATCGGCGTACACATTTCAAACAGGCGACTGAAAATGCGCTTGTATCGAATGTCGGCGGGGTTCATAAGTTCTTCGCGTGTCAAGTTGGTTGTAACGATCAGCGGTAGCTTTGCCCTGTATCGCGCGTCAATGACGTTGTACACAATTTCCAGCATGTATTCCGTCTGCCGTTCCGTGCTTAGATCGTCCAGCACCAGCAGCGGGAAATTGTTCATGCTGTCCAAATATTCTTGCCGACCCTCGAACATGCCCTGCAGCGTATTTGAAATGCGGGCAAAGTTCGTGACCAGCGCAGGCACGCCCCTGTCAATCAGCGCATTTGCTACGCAGGCAGCAAGAAACGTTTTGCCCGTTCCCACGTCGCCAAACAACAGCAGCCCCTTGCCCTGTTTGCGGAACGTTTCAAAGTGCTGCACATAGTTCTGCATTGCGGAAACCATTTGCGGGTTCGTCCCGTCGTCAGCTGCAAAGTTCCAGTTTGCCATTTCGCTTTCGGGAAAACCCGCCCTGCGATAACGTTGCACATTCTCGAAAAACTCGCGCTGTTGCCGCGCTTCATCCTCACGCTTTATTGCGTCGGCTCTGCATTTGCAAATGCAAGGCACGATCCGTTCCGCCCCGAACACAACGACGGCGGTTTGCTTGCGCGTGTGGCACTTGCCGCAATAGTACAGATTGTCGTCGCCCAAATAGTCACCCGCGACAATGTTCTGCGTTTCCTTTGCTTTTGTAATAATTGCTTCGATCGCGCTGTCAAAGCTGCCCATAAAATCAGCCCTTTCCGTTTGTGGTTGTTGGCGGCTGCTGCATAGCGTCTGCCAGTTCTGCTTCCAGCAGGGCAAGCACAGCTGCGGGCGACATGTCAAACTTGTGCAGAATGAATTCGCACCAGTCGCTTTTGAAAAATAGCCGCAATTCATTGAAATTGCAATGCGCTTGCGGGTTTATATTTTCCCATTTCCGCGCCTTGACAAGTTCGCGCCAGTCTGCTATGGCATGTATAACGATTTCCGCCGCCAGCAGCCCGACGGGGTCGTTTTCGTAGTCCCCGAAATAACCCGCGCATACTGTTGCTTTTATTTGCCGTTTGTCTTTTGTTATCATGTTGTTGCCCTCTTAAAATACGCCGTCAAGATCCGACGGGCGGCTGTTGACCGCCATGCCGTTTTTGCCCTTGCTTTGCGGCTTTCTGTTCAAGTAGTTTTCAAACTTGCTACCGAATAGCGTTGACGGGCGCATATACTGTTCCCATTCTGTGCTTTTCCACGCTATCCACATATTATCAACAACGCGCTTGAAGTCCTCGACTGTGAACCCCTCTGCCAGTCGTGCATTTATGTGCTGCTGGGTTGCTTTGCTGTTTGCCCTGTAATGCGTTCCCGCTATGCTGTTCAAGTAGTCAATCACAGCTATATATATTTCTTTATTATTTAATAGATTATCTATAACTATATTATTAGTTAAACTTTGTTTAATAGGGGGTATTAAACTTTGTTGCATACCCTGTTCAACTTTGTTGCATACCCCATTAAACTTTGTTGCATAGTATTCACAAAACTTCACGCCGTTTACGACTTTGTCGGTCTTTACAATAAAGCCCTTTTCGACTAGTGATTTTAGGCACTTGACAACGCCTTGTTTTGTGCTATTAGTCCAATCAGCTAAATATTGCAAGCCGCCGCTGAATACTTGATTTTCAGCTTGTGAAAAGCCGTGTATGCAAGCATAAATAATCAGTTCGTTGCCCTTTAGCTGCAAGTCGGAAATCATCCACCCTTGCAGAACTATATACTGGTCGGTGCTGACTTTGCTTTCTTTCGCCAATTGCGCCACCTCTTTTCGTTTTGATTTTGACGCAAGGCGGACACAAGCCGCCCAGCGTCAGTTTTAAGCCGTTTGCAAACGCGTTTACGACGCGTAATCGTCTGCAGCGGCTATTTTATCGTCAAGCAGGAAACACGCGTCTGCGCCGTACAGGGCAGCCAATTTCAGCAGCATGCTTTCCGTCGGTCTGCAATAGCCGTTTTCCATCTTTGACAGCAGCGAAACGTCAATGCCCTTTTCACCGCTTGCCAGCAGATCGCGCACAACGTCAACCAGTTTCAAGCCTGCATTCAAGCGGGCGGCTTTCAGTCGGTTTATGCTGTCGGCAAATGCTTCGAT
>JAEIGA010016824.1_pt1 | contig 11124 bp, 10 predicted proteins | sample 9270691 | NCBI WGS metagenome assembly JAEIGA01 (sample SAMN17057246, study PRJNA624740) | gut metagenome | biome: biome; isolation source: fecal sample | host: Bos grunniens | place: China: Xizang | collected 2019 | reverse complement strand
TTCCTTATCGTGCAGGACTTTATCAACTCGGCACGCAACGAACTTGGCGTATGGGTTGGCCCCGGTCGTGGTTCTGCAGCCGGTAGCGTGGTGGCATATTGTCTGGGTATTACCCGTCTGGATCCCATGAAGTATGACCTGCTGTTCGAACGTTTCCTCAATCCCGATCGTATATCTTTGCCCGATATAGATACCGACTTTGATGATGATGGTCGTGGCCGAGTCCTTCAATGGGTTATGGACAAGTATGGCAAGGAGAATTGCGCCCACATCATCACGTACTCCACCATGGCCACTAAGAATAGTCTGAAGGACGTGGCGCGAATAGAGAAACTGCCATTAGATAAGGCCAATGCCCTGTGTAAGGCCATACCCGATAGACTCAGTTTGGATGGCAAGGATCTGAAAATGAATCTAAGCAATGCCATCAAATGTACCGTAGAACTACAGCAGGCAGAGGCAAGCCCCGATCCGGTGCTTTCTAACACCATCAAATATGCCCGTATGCTGGAGGGAAATATCAGAGGTACGGGTATTCATGCCTGTGGCTTCATCATCTGTCGCGATCCTATATCGGAGCACGTTCCTGTTAGCACAGCCGACGATCCGGATTTCCCTGGACAGAAGACCGCCGTTACGCAGTATGATGGTCATGTGATTGAATCTACTGGCCTGATCAAGATGGACTTCCTTGGCCTGAAGACCCTGTCCGAGATGAAGGAGGCCTGCCGTGTGATTAAGGAAGCACATGGTGTAGAAATAGATCCGGATTCGCTCCCTATAGACGATGAACTGACATACAAGCTCTATCAGGAAGGTCGTACTATCGGTACGTTCCAGTTCGAGTCGGCAGGTATGCAGAAGTATCTCAAGGAACTCCGTCCCACGGTGTTCGAGGACCTTATTGCCATGAATGCTCTGTACCGTCCTGGTCCTATGGATTATATCCCGTCCTTTATTGCCAGAAAGAATGGTCAGGAGGAAATCAAGTACGACATCCCCATTATGGAGAAGTACTTGAAGGATACTTATGGCATCACAGTGTATCAGGAGCAGGTCATGCTGCTGAGTCGCTTGTTGGCCGACTTCACCCGAGGCGAGAGCGATGCCCTCCGTAAGGCGATGGGTAAGAAGAAGAAGGACATCGTAGATGCCATGAAGCCCAAGTTTATCGAGGGCGGTGTGCGTAACGGTCATGATCCGAAGATATTGGAAAAGATATGGGGTGACTGGGAGAAGTTTGCATCTTATGCTTTCAACAAGTCTCATGCAGCCTGTTACTCCTGGGTGGCATACCAGACAGCCTATCTCAAAGCGCATTATCCTGCCGAGTTCATGGCAGCGTTGCTTACACGCCGTAAGGACGATATCAAGGAAATAACCAAACTGCTGGACGAGTGTCGTGCACTGAAGATTGAGGTTTTGGGACCTGATGTGAACGAATCTCATGCCAACTTCGGTGTGAACTCCAAATCACAGATACGTTTCGGCCTGATGGCTATCAAGGGTTTGGGCGAATCGGCGGCAGAGGCTATAGTGAACGAAAGGGAGAAGAACGGACCCTATAAGGACCTGTTTGATTTTGTCCAGCGAATACCCATGTCGTCTGTAAAGCGAAGTGGTATGGAATGTCTTGCGCTTAGCGGTGCCTTTGATGCCTTCAGTGACCAGATTAGGCGCGAACAGTTCTTTGGACAGAATGCCAAGGGTGAGATTTTCCTGGATACTCTGACGCGCTATGGCAGCAGTTATCAGCAGAGTATGGCCGAGGCTCAGTTCTCGCTGTTTGGTACAGATATGGTGGAGATAAGCACTCCTCCTATCCCCCCCGCAGAATCATGGAGCACTTTAGAGCGCTTGAACAAGGAACGTGACCTTGTAGGCATATATCTTTCCGGTCATCCTTTGGATGAATATGCGGTGATATTGCGCGATATATGTACCATGCATGCCACCGATTTGGAAGATCCCTCTGAATTTGTCGATTGCGATTTCTCGCTTGGTGGTATTGTCACCAACGTAAAGACTGGTATCAGCAAACGAGGTTCAGGTTATGGCATCGTGACTATAGAGGATTACAGTGGACAGGGCGAGATAGCGTTGTTCGGTCAGGATTGGCCCAAGTGGGGAGGCTACATGATGGTGGGCAGTACCTTATATATAACAGGTCAGGTGCAGCCCGGTCGCTATGATGCTACTCGTGTTCAACTGAGCATAGGTGACATACAATACCTTGGTGATGTCAAGGACAACCTTATACAGAAGATTACTATCCACTTGAATGTGGAGCTGCTTACCGACGATGTGGTAATGCAATTGGGTGATATACTGACAAAGGAGTCTGGCAATGTGTCTGTGGAGATAGTCTTCCGCAACAGCGACGGCACTACATTGGCAATGAAACCGGCGGAGCTCAAGGTCCGAGCCACACGTCAACTCATGGACTTCCTGCAGACGCATGAAGGCATAGAATACACAGTAAACGATTAAATGATTATAAGTATAACGCTAAAACATTGTTATTATGGCACAAGTTATCAACAGCGCTAATTTCGAAGAATTGGTTGCAACAGGCAAACCCGTAGTATTGGACTTTTGGGCAACATGGTGTGGTCCCTGCAAGCGTGTCGCTCCACTGGTAGAGCAGCTCGCTGACGAATATGCAGAGCAGGCTATCATCGGTAAGTGTGATATTGAGGACGACGAGGAACTGCCCATGCGTTTTGGTGTGCGCAACATCCCCACCATCCTGTTCATTAAGAACGGTGAGGTTGTAGACAAGCAGGTGGGTGCATGCACAAAGGCTGTTTTGGAGGAGAAACTGAAGAGCATCCTCTAATCGTTGTAGCCTATATAGATTAAGGACAAACAATACACACAGACAGACAATCATGAGCGAATTCAATGAAGAACTGCTCTTTGCAGAAGAAGACCGTCAGACAGTTGCCTTCATTCAGGGCTATCTGCCTCAGGAGATAAAGGAGAAGTTTACCGAGGATGATCTGTATTATTTCCTGGATGCCTTTGCCGAGTATTGCGAGACATCAGGTCTCATGGACAATGAGGACGAGGAAGCCGAGATAGACATTGAGGAGGCTGCTATCTTTATGGCCAAGCAGGCCAAGAAGGAGAAGATCGGTACCTTCGATGCTGAGGATGTCCGCTGGATTGTGGATGGACAGCTGGAGTTCTGGGAAACACAGGAATGAGTGATGAGCAATACATGAAGCAGGCACTTCAGGAGGCGCACAAGGCGTTTTCTGAAGGTGAGGTGCCCATTGGTGCTGTAATAGTGTGCCGAGGGCAGGTGATTGCCCGTGGTCACAACCTTACCGAGCGTCTGCATGATGTTACAGCCCATGCCGAGATGCAGGCCATTACTGCTGCTACCGAATATCTTGGAGGCAAGTATTTGACTGACTGTACCCTGTATGTCACCGTAGAGCCATGTATCATGTGTGCTGGTGCTCTTGGGTGGAGTCAGATGCCACGTGTGGTGTATGGTGCTGCCGACGAAAAACGTGGTTTCCGTCGCTTCGCTCCTCAGGCACTGCATCCCAGATGCGAGGTCGTGTCGGGAGTGTTGGAGAATGAGTGTGCTACTCTGATGAAAACCTTCTTTCAGCATAAGCGTTAAGACTCATGTCGTATCACAACGATTTCGGAGCACAGGGTGAAGATATTGCGATAGACTACCTGCGAAGCAAAGGTTATGTCATCCTGGATAGGAACTGGCGTAGCGGTCACAAGGAGATAGATATTGTGGCGCGCAAGGACGATATCGTTGTGTTCGTTGAGGTAAAGGCTCGTGCCAATGCTTTTTACGGTAAACCAGAGGATGCTGTCACCCGCAGGAAGATGCATTTGCTGGTGCTTGCCGCGGATGCCTATCTGCGCTATAATGCCATTGACTTAGAAGTTCGCTTCGATGTTATCACCATTACCGGTACTGCCGGGAAACCCTACATAAGACACTATGAACGTGCATTCAGACCAGGCATTGGAATATAGACATCTTGATGAGGTAAGTTCTACCAACGACTTTCTTCGTTCCTGTTCTCCTTCTGCTGACATCACTGTGGTCTCTGCCTCGTTCCAGACCAAGGGACGTGGACAGATGGGTAATACCTGGGTAAGCAATTCTGGAGAGAATGCCTTGTTCAGTGTGCTTGTGTGTCCAACCAACCTGAAGGCTACGGATGGTTTCGTGCTCAGTCAGGCTATGGCTCTCAGCATCAAGGAGGAATTGGATATGTACATTGACGGTGTCTGTGTCAAGTGGCCCAATGACATATACGTTAATGGCGAGAAGATATGTGGCACTCTCATAGAGAATTCTCTCATGGGCAAGAGTGTGGGGCGTTCTGTTATAGGTAGCGGCATAAATGTGAATCAGACTACGTTCCCCGACGGGTTGGCGGCACCGCCCACCTCCATACGGTTGCAAACGGGCAAGACAATGTTGCCTTCCGACCTTATTCGTGCCGTAGTGCTTAGGTTTGCTCGCTACTACAAGGAGGTGCAGGCCGGTTTGTACGAAAATATCAGGGAGAAGTATCATTGTTCGCTTTATTTGAGAGGAGTACAGCACACTTTCCAAGACGAAGCTGGAACGTTCAAGGGAGCTATATCCCATGTGGAACCAGACGGTCATATCATTATCATGGACGATAACGGGGCGGCACGGCGCTATGCCTTCAAACAGGTCCGTTTAGTCTGTCCAATAGAAGAATAACTAATCATTAAATAGAAGACTATGAAGTTCAATCGTATCTTATTGAAACTCTCCGGCGAGAGTCTGGCAGGGGAGCAGAAACAGGGCATCAATACAGAACGTCTTAATGACTATGCCCGTCAGATTAAGGAAATCGCAGAGATGGGTGTCCAGATAGGTATTGTTATAGGTGGTGGCAACATTTTTCGTGGTCTCACAGGTGCCGGTAAGGGATTTGATCGTGTGAAGGGCGATCAGATGGGTATGTGCGCTACCGTTATCAATTCTCTGGCACTGAGCAGCGCCCTGGGTGCTATCGGTCAGAAGAACCGTGTGCTTACCGCCATCCGCATGGAGCCTATCGGTGAGTTCTATACCAAGTGGAAGGCCATCGAGGCCATGGAGCGTGGCGAAGTTGTTATCATGAGCGCCGGCACAGGCTCACCCTATTTCACTACCGATACAGGCTCTTCATTGCGTGGCATAGAGATAGAGGCTGACGTTATGCTCAAGGGCACTCGTGTGGATGGCATCTATACCGCTGACCCAGAGAAGGATCCTACCGCCACCAAGTTCCAGGATATCACCTATCAGGATGTCATTGCCAAGGGCCTGAAGGTTATGGACATCACAGCTACGGCCATGTGCATGCAGAACGACCTGCCTATTTATGTGTTCAACATGGATATTGTGGGAAATCTCAAGAAGGTCATCTCCGGCGAGGATATCGGCACTCTGGTGCACAATTAAGGTAAGGCCTATTAGCCATTCTGTTTTTTGGAGAACACAGAGAAGTGTTCTGTTATATAACAATGCCATCTGCCCTCAAGGGAAGATGGCGTTGCTTTTGTGTAGCAAAATCTCATCATCACGGATGACATCTCAATATACCATCCTTACCTGTACGGAGATGTCCTGGCGGGTGGGGGAGAGTATTTCCTGTAAGCCCGAGGAGATGCTGTTCCTGTCCAACATGTGTGTCAGGGCATACTTTGCCTCTATCATCCAGTGGGAATTGGGGAAAGTGTATCGCAGCGTGGTGGCCAGACGTATGCCATGTCCGTAATATGATGTGGAGGATGTGCTGTTCCACAAGGATGGTTCGTATATATAGATGCGTGTCAGATAGTCGGGTGCGTGGAAGTATCCAGCCATCACACCAAGACGAAGAGCATCTTCCTTCATCATCTTGCCCTGTACGAGTTGGCTGAAACCGAATCCCGGCTTCTTTGTAGGTGCCATATGCACCAGTGCGGTACTTTGCAGCTTCCATTTATCTGATGGGAGGCATGTCCATTGTGCCTTTATGCGATGACGAGGTAGGATGAGATCGTTGGCCGCTTTTCGCTTCATCTGATAGCGCACTGACAGGGAGTGTTTGTTTGATACTTCGAACTTTCCCTCTGCCATCAGTTCCTGCCCGCTGCTTGAAGTCGTCATGCCGTATCTTGGCCAATAGTCAGCAAAGAAATCTGCATAGGCGGTAAGACTAAGTCTGTTCCATGGCCTTGCCTCTATGCGGAGCATTGCTCCAGTCTCGTTCTGCACATTGGAGTTTTCGCATATGGCTGCAGCCTGAAAGGAGTGGAACTTGTGATCATAGTATCGTCCCAATGCACCAATCTTCAGGTTTCTGCTCACCAGCCACTGCACTCGTCCCAGAGTGGCAATGCCTCCGTGTCCGGTACTATATGCCACCTCGGCCGATGCCGTCCAACGGTAATAGCTGTAACTTCCATGCAGACCCATGACTCCGAAGTCCAGTCCCTGTGGATACCAGCGACGGTATTTGTCGTCTCCCGGTGAGAGGATGCGATCAAAGTGTTGCCAGTATCCCGTTGCACCTACACTGAAATGTCCAATGTCGGCCTGAAGGTGTGCTCCTACCAACGCTGAACGGGTATTGTTCTTCTTCGCAATTTCTGTTTCCGTGCGATGATAGCCGTTCTCTACTATGGTTTTGGCATTTCCGTCCTCGTCCAATGTGGCATCTATGGCGCGGTATGAGGCAAACAGGGTGCCGCTCATGCTAACTTTGGATTGCCTGTGCCATTCATCTTTCTTGCCCAATGTTATTGCAATGCCACGCAGGAAACCGCTTTCCGACATTCCTGTCATAGGGCGCACCCCCTGACTCGTATTGCTCATTAGATTGCTTTTGCTGGTGGAGGTGCCACGGCTTATCACCAGTCCCTCTCCCCATCCGGCACGGTAGTCGCCTGCGATGGCCGTTCTGACAATCCCTTTGTTTCGTATCATGGCATATCCGCCGAAACTGTCGTAGAATCCCTCTCCCGGGTCTTTCTTTGCATGTGCACCTATGTTTACATGGTCACTCTCCAGGGAGTATCTGATGCGACTGTACAGAGGGTTGCCCTCGTATTTTCCAGTTTGATATCCTTTCCTGTAATATAGGGGTATGTCCATGCGGCTATCCACGGTGTTCTGCATGTTGCGGAACCAATTGCCTTTTCTGTCCTTTTCGGCTTTTGTGTGCTTTACGACAAAGAAGAGAGGTAACACCTGGCGTGTCTGGTAGTCTATTGCAGGAATCAGTGCCAGTTCGCCTAATGATTTCATAGGACCGTCCAGGTGAACGTATGCCTGTATGGCCTCTATCTGAGCAGGAGTAAGGAACGGGAGCAGGGCCATTTCCTCTGGGGTTGCAGTGTTTATGTCCAAGGGGTGTGAGTGCAACCATTCCAGTTGTTCAAGGTATTGTTGCCATGCCTCCTCGCCCATGCTCTCCTGGTCGTAGGTTAGCGACTGAACGAAATCGTCCCACGACATATCTGTATATGTCGCAGGACGATTATCTTTTAACGTGCTTGTGCCCGGAACGGGACTCGAACCCGTACGACCGCAATGGTCAAGGGATTTTAAGTCCCTCGTGTCTACCAATTCCACCATCTGGGCGCAACTCGTGTTTGCATAAGTGGCGGTGAGCCCCTTAGCGGGTGCAAAGATATGAAGAAATACCGAAACGCCGAGTATGTTTAACGAAAAATGTTTCACAACCTCACGTATTTTCTTCGTTATGCGCTTCTTCCAAAGCTTTTCTGTAGCAGTCGCGGCACAGGGGTTCGTACTCCATCTTTTCGCCCAGCAGCACCTGCTTTTTCTCGTTTACCAATCTGTGACTCACGTATGCCAGTGCTCCGCAACGCACACAGATTGCGTGTACCTTGCTCACTTCGTCGGCGATGGCCAGCAGTCGTGGCATGGGGCCGAAAGGCTCGCCCTTGAAATCAAGGTCCAGACCTGCCACTATGACTCTCACTCCCTGGTTGGCAAGTTCGTTGCACACCTCCACGATGTGTGAGTCAAAGAACTGTGCTTCGTCTATACCGATGACATCGTACCCCTGTGCCATGAGCAGAATGCTGGCACTGGAGTCTATGGGTGAACTGGGGATGCTGTTGCCCTCGTGGCTTACAACATCCTCGTTGCTGTATCTTGTGTCCATGGCGGGCTTGAATATCTCCACCTTCTGACGTGCAAACATGGCACGTTTCATGCGTCGGATCAATTCTTCCGTCTTTCCAGAGAACATGGAGCCGCAAATCACTTCTATGCGTCCGCGGCGCATCATCTCGCCATTGTTGTTGGTTACATCTTTCATGTGGGCAAAGGTACAAATTATATTAATGGCTCGGCATGGATATGTGGTAAATACTTAATAAATATTATAGAAAAGCAATTTTCAATGTCGGCGGGTGCCGGAATTAAAATAATATGCTTAAATTTGTACACACAAAGAAATACTAATCCCGGCATTGATGGGAACATTATATTTGGTGCCGACACCGGTTGGCAATCTGGAGGACATTACGACCCGTGCATTGAGAGTTCTGCGCGAGTGTGATTTGATTTTGGCAGAGGATACCCGTACCAGCGGTAACCTCTTGCGCCATTTTGATATCCACAAGCCCATGGTGTCGTACCATAAATTCAACGAACATCAAACTGTTGCCCGTGTGGTGGAACGCCTTATGGGCGGTGAGACTATTGCTGTTGTCAGTGATGCCGGTACGCCGGGAATCAGTGATCCGGGCTTTCTTGTGGCACGTGAAGCGGTTAAGGCTGGGGTGGAGGTCATTACCTTGCCCGGTGCTACGGCCTTTGTTCCAGCTTTGGTAAGTAGCGGTTTGCCCTGCGACAGGTTCTGCTTTGAAGGATTCCTGCCTCAGAAGAAGGGCCGTCAGACACGCATAGAGGCGTTAAAGTCTGAATGTCGCACTATGATTTTTTACGAGAGCCCTCACAGGGTGGTGAAGGCTTTGCAACAGTTTGCCGAGGCTTTTGGTGGTGAACGCCAGTGCAGTGCCTGCAGGGAGATTAGCAAGATGCACGAGGAAAGTGTCCGTGGTACCATCACCGAAGTCCTTGCTCATTTTACGGAGAATGAACCGCGTGGTGAGTTCGTTATTGTAGTGGCTGGTAGGGATGAGACTGACCAAGCCGGACAGGACTCCAAACCAGAGCAGGGCCAGGCGGAAGGAAAAGAGGGAAAAGAGAAACATTTCAGTAAATACAGAAACAAACAATTATAGGAATCAATATTTGGATTATGAAGAAGATTGTTATCATTGTGGCAGGTGTTATCATGATGGCTGCCTGCCAGAATCAGAATGAGAGTAAGACACGAATGCAGCAGCAGATAGATTCATTGCAGACAATCGTGGACGATAAGGATGCAGAGTTGAATGACATTATAGCAACAATGACCGAGGTTCAGACAGGTATCCGTCGTATAGCCGAGGCTGAAGGACGTGTTACCGTGGCCGATGGCAGTCAGGAAAGTGCTTCTAACCGTGCTATAATCCGTGACAACATGGAGTACATCTGCGAAGCGATGCAGCAGAACCGCGATCTGGTGGCCCAATTGAGAGAGAAGCTTAATGCCAGTCGTTTCAAGGGCGACAAACTGAAGAACCTGGTGGATGGTTTGCAGACGCAGGTAGAGACTCAGAACCTGCGTATTCAGGAATTGCAGGCATCATTGGCAGAGAAGGACTCTACCATTATGGCGCAGATAGGGCGTATTGACTCATTGTCTCAAAGTGTGGCTTCGCTTACAGAGGTAAGCAAGGAACAGTCTGGCACCTTGGCACGTCAGGAGAAGCAGATCAACAGCGCATGGTTTGTTTATGGTACCAAGGCCGAACTTAAGGAACAGGGTATTCTTAAGGGTGGTGAGGTGCTTAAGGACAACGACTTCAATAAGGACTACTTTACCGAGATAGACATTCGCAATGTCAAGGAGATCAAGACCTATAGCAAGTCAGCACGCCTGCTTACCACCCATCCCGATGGTAGTTATATCCTTGCCAAGGATGGCAATGGATGCTACGAACTGCAAATCTCCAATCCCAACCGCTTCTGGAGCGTAAGCAAGTATCTGGTAATGCTTGTCAAGTAAAACATTATAGATGAAGACAACAAGAAGTAAATACTACAACGCCTCTCGCTCAAGCCTGCCTTTCGAGGATGGCATGGGCAAGGTGGCGCATAGCGACATCGTTGGCGAACAGGAGGAGACTGCCATCTTGGTAGGTATTATCACTCCCCAGCAGAACGAGCGCAAGACAACAGAATACCTGGACGAATTGCAGTTCCTTGCCGAGACGGCTGGGGCACGCACCGTTAAACGCTTTACCCAGCGATTGAACGGTCCGTCCAGTGTTACTTATCTGGGTATAGGTAAACTTCAGGAGATACGTCAATGGATAGAAGCCGAGGAGGATGCAGAACGCTATGTCTCCATGGTTATCTTTGATGATGAACTATCTGCCAAGCAGTTGCGCAATATCGAGAAGGAATTGAAAGTGAAGGTTCTGGATAGAACATCCTTGATTCTTGATATCTTTGCCATGCGCGCACAGACAGCCAATGCCAAGACACAGGTGGAATTGGCCCAGTATCGTTATATGCTTCCGCGACTGCAACGCCTTTGGACCCATTTGGAACGTCAGGGCGGTGGTTCCGGCAGTGGTGGCGGTAAAGGTTCGGTGGGACTTCGTGGTCCTGGTGAGACTCAGTTGGAGATGGACCGACGTATTATCCTTAATCGTATGTCTTTGCTCAAGCAGCGTTTGGCAGAGATTGATCGTCAGAAGACCACTCAGCGTAGCAACCGTGGCCGTATGATTCGTGTTGCTCTTGTGGGATATACCAATGTGGGTAAGTCCACGCTGATGAACCTCCTGTCCAAGAGTGAGGTTTTTGCCGAGAATAAATTGTTTGCCACTCTAGATACCACCGTGCGCAAGGTAATTGTGGACAACCTGCCTTTCTTGCTGTCCGATACCGTAGGATTCATACGCAAGTTGCCTCACGATCTTGTGGACTCGTTCAAGAGCACATTGGACGAGGTGCGCGAGGCAGACCTGCTTCTGCACGTTGTGGAT
>JAEIGA010016823.1_pt1 | contig 11124 bp, 9 predicted proteins | sample 9270691 | NCBI WGS metagenome assembly JAEIGA01 (sample SAMN17057246, study PRJNA624740) | gut metagenome | biome: biome; isolation source: fecal sample | host: Bos grunniens | place: China: Xizang | collected 2019 | reverse complement strand
CGTTTGTTTGTGGTATAATGTTTCATGAAGTGGTTGAGTCCTCTCTGTTGATTTGGGTTGTGGTGACTTTATTTTAACAGAACTCAATCACTTTTTCTATTCTTTTTTTATTTTCGGTCTCACATCTATTGTAACACTACACAAAAGATAAGTGTCATAGTCGGTAACAACTTGAAATTCAACAAAAATTGTGATATAATTATTATAATGACATTGAAATGAAAAGAGCATATTCATGCTTAGGAATCATTTAATCACATATAGGGGGTGATTTTTATGCAAAAATTAATCAAAAACGAGTTAACCGGTTGGAAACCTTTTGAGGTCTTTTGGTTGATTCTGACCTGCGCAACAATTACTGGGCTGTCTATCTATTGGGGAGATTCATTAATGGGTATTATTTCTTCCCTAACAGGTGTTGCATGCGTTGTCTGCACCGGAAAAGGAAAACTGTCAGCCTATCTGTTCGGATTTGTGAATTGTGTGTTATACGCAATTATTTCCTACCGAGCAGCACTATATGGAGAAACAATGCTAAATGTGTTTTATTATATTCCTATGCAATTTATAGGTCTCATCGTATGGAGCAAGCATATCAATGCAGAAACCGGTGAGGTCGAAAAACGCAAGATGCGTCCGTATGGCATTGCATTGTTAATTGTTACAATAGCTATAGCAACATATTTGTATGGATTACTGCTTAAACACATTGGGGACGTAATGCCATTCGTTGATGCCTTTACTACAGTTTCATCTGTGGTTGCTATGGTTATATCTATTCGTATGTATGCAGAGCAGTGGTGGATCTGGGTTGCGGTGGATGTTTTCAGCATATATATGTGGTGGAGTGATTTCCGCAACGGAAGTAACAATATTGCCACACTTCTGATGTGGGGAGTATACTTGGGTAATGCTATTATCATGTTAATCAAATGGGAAAAGGAGGCTCGTCAGAAAAATGCGATATAAAACAGGTATGTACGGAGGATCCTTTGATCCCCTTCATTTAGGGCATTTATCCGATATTATTAAAGCTGCCTCCGTATGCGAAGAACTGTATATTGTGATCAGTTGGTGCGAAGGACGCGAATCGACACCTAAAGAGCTTCGATATCGTTGGATTCTTAACAGTACGAGACATCTACCAAATGTCAAAATTCTTTTGATTGAAGACAAAGCTGTATCGAAAGAAGAATATAATACCGACTATTATTGGGAAAAGGGTGCCATGGACATTAAGAGTGCCATTGGTAAACCCATTGATGTAGTATTTTGCGGAAGCGACTATTTGGGAACAAATCGATTTGAATCCCTATACTGTCCGGAAAGCCAAGTCATCTATTTTGATCGAGAAGAGGTTCCGATCAGTTCCACGGAAATACGTACTTGGTCGAGCGCGCATTGGGACTATATACCGGATGTTTGTAAGGATTATTATGCACGAAAGGTTTTGGTCGTAGGCGGAGAAAGCACCGGAAAAAGCACTCTTGTTCAAAATTTAGCACTTGCCTATAATACTAACTATGTGTCGGAATACGGGCGAATCACATCGGATTATGCCGGCGGTGAGGATTTTATGATGGCGGAGGATTTATATGAGAATCTACTCCGTCAACGCTTGCAGATCATGGATGCTGCCAGAAAAAGCAATCGCGTCTTGTTTGTGGATACCGATGCAGTTACAACGTTATTTTACTCTCGGTTGCTTTTGACAAATCCCAAAGAAATTGAAATATGTGAAAAAATGGCTACTGCAATCAGCGATATGACACAGTGGGATTTGGTTTTGTTTCTTGAGCCGGATGTGGAATTTATCCAAGACGGTACAAGAAATAAGAAAATTCATGAGGACAGAGAAAGGTACAGTCAGCAAATCAAACAAGCACTCGCGCAAAACAATATTACATACCATTGCGTCTCCGGAGACTACTTAGAACGCTTTGAAACAGCTAAAAAACTGATTGCAGAGCTTGGAATCACAACACAGTTTTGAAGTTACTTTCTTTGCAAAACAAGATAAGTGTCATAGTGTGTAACGGTTTTTGTAACGGTTTCGCATGGTATCCAAATTATAATCAGTATTCAAAACAGCCATAGGGCATTTGCCCTATGGCTGTTTTGCTCTATGTGGTGAGCGAAAGCTTGCGTTCAAGTTGCAAGCTAACCTACCCCTTTCAACTCTCTCGGTGCAACTTGATACCGACACCGGTTACAAACTATTCCATTTCAAAAATCGAATAATAAACAACGTCTCCCTCGGCAAGCTTCAGATACGTATCATTGTACCGCTCAACGCTCTCAACGAATTCCTTCAGACACAGGTGCATGATCGGGTCTGAAAACGGAATCGTGTACGATCGACCGGCTCCTACGGCTGAAACTCGCACTTCGTTGCAGTCCGCGTCAATATATTCGTTCCGCTTTAAAAAACGAACGATATCCGCAAACGTATACCTGCCATTGATGACGATTGCGTTTTCCTGACCATCAAAACGAAGATGTAAGTAAACCTCGTCGGGAATTTGGGGGCGGTTGCCGAGACTGGGCATATGGTGTCCCCAGCCGCCCTCGGCAAAATAGAAGACGTTCGGCAGATGATAGGCAAAACACAGCTCATCCCGATTCAGGATTTCATCGGCACAACGCAACGTGGTATCCGTAGTAAACCAACCCGTATTTGTATCGGGATGATGCGCTTGAAAGAGTGTTACGACATCCATTCCCATAGGCTCATAGTAACCGAACGTGTCAAAAGCATACGCGATCAGCTCCCTGACGCTTTTCGAATCGTCAAATTCCAGCGAACCGCCATCAAAAAACACATATTTTTGTATCATGCGCAAATCTCCTTGTCAAAACTTGGTTGTCGATGAAGTTATTATAGCATATTATTGTCCACACGTCAATCCTTCAGATCTACAAGGCCGAGTTTCCTCCGCCCCACCGTGCGTTATGCCGTTTTGCATTTGCCGTTCGCCTGCCTTGCGATGCACAAGCTCCCCTTGGCGACAGTTAAACACCTCTTGCAATTCTGCTCAAAATGTGCTATACTCATAGCACATAAATACAAACGGAGGTCACAGGTCACCATGTTCAAAACCGCGCTTATCTCCTCACTTGAAAAATGCTTCATCGACCAGCGGGTGGAGGATTTCCGCCCTCTGTCGGCTCTGTCCGTTCTGCAAAACGAGCGCTTCTCGGTACAGTTCATCCACCGCGGTGAGCGCGAGGTGCCCGTTCGCCTGATGTACCTCGTCCGCGTGGACGGCGCGCTGGCTCCCTACGCCACCCTACGCACTGTAGAGAGTGTCCCCGTCAGCATCCCCACCGCTCCCGACTGCGATGACGGTAACTATTTGCGTACCGAGCCGGGGCTTTACCCCGATCTCCTCCAGCCCATCCACTACGGCGGCGCGATCTCGATCATGCGCGAGGCTCTGCACAGCGTGTGGATCGAGTTTGACCTGAACGGTCAGGTCGCCCCCGGCACCTACCCCACCACCGTCACACTCTGCGAAGGCAACGGCAACGTCGTCCGTGAGGAGCGCGTGGACGTCACCGTGATCGGCGCTACCCTACCCGCGCAGACCATGCGGCTCACCCAATGGTTCCATTGCGATTGCCTAGCCAACTACTACCGCATCCCCGCTTGGAGCGAGGAGCATTGGCGCATCGTGGAGAATTTCGCCGCCACCGCGCGCAAGAACGGCATCAATCTCCTCCTGACCCCTGTTTTCACCCCCGCACTGGACACCGCTCCGGGCGGTGAGCGCACCACGGTTCAGCTCGTGGACGTCTACAAGGACGGCGACACTTCCACCTATACCTTTGGCTTTGACCGCCTCGACCGCTGGATCGAGATGTGCGACCGCGTGGGCATCGAGTATCTGGAGATCGCCCACCTGTTCACCCAGTGGGGCGCCGAGCACGCGCCCAAGGTCATGGGCTACGAGGGCGGCGTATACAAAAAGCTGTTCGGCTGGGAAACCGAGGCGACGGGGGATGCTTACCGCACCTTCCTGCGCGCCTTCCTTTCCGCCTTCCTTGCCCACATGAAGGCGCGCGGCGATGATCAGCGCTGCTACTTCCACATCTCGGACGAGCCCCAGGAGAGCCAGCTCGAATCCTACAAGGCCGCCAAGGCGGTGGTTGCCGATCTCCTTGAGGGCTACCCCGTGATGGACGCGCTCTCCAATTTCGAGTTCTTCCGTCAGGGCATCGTGCCTATGCCCATTCCCTCCAACGACCACATTGAGCCCTTCATTGAAGCAGGTGTGGAGGGGCTCTGGACGTACTACTGCTGCGGCCAGCTCAAGGGCGTTTCCAACCGCATGATGGCCATGCCGCTGTGGCGCACCCGCTCCATCGGCTACCAGTTCTACAAGTACGACATCGCGGGATTCCTGCAGTGGGGCTACAATTTCTACAACACCTGCGGCTCAATCGACCCCATCAACCCCTATCTCGACGCCTGCGGCGAATACTGGGTGCCCGGCGGCGACACCTACTCGGTCTACCCCGGCCCTGACGGTGAGGCGCTGGAGTCCATCCGCATTCTCGCCTTCTACGAAGCCCTGCAGGACGTGCGCGCCATGAAGCTCGCCGAGCAGTTCTACGGCAAGGATGCCGTGGTTGCCGCGCTGGAGGAGATCGTGGGTGAGATCCGCTTTGATCGGTGTGCCACCGATGCCGACACCATCCTGCGGATGCGCGAGAAGATCAACCAAATGATCGCCGAGGCGATTCGGTAAAGCAAAAAGAGAGACCGACGAAGATTCGTCAGTCTCTCTTTTTGCTCATTCAGCCTGCTGCGCCGCAGCAAGCTTCTCCCACGAGCGAACGTAGGAGGACAGAGAAATGCACACCTGGTAATTGATGGTTACAACGGTGTCGATATTGTGCTCCTCCACGAAGGCGGACAGGTCACCCTGCCAGGAGCGGTAGTCGATGCCGTAGACGTACTCGTAGGAATCCGCCAGCATGGGCATAAAGGAATTGCCGTAGGAATCCTTGATCACGAGGACCGCCGAGCCATCGGTGATGGTCTCGTTATGGATCTCGCTGTAGGCGTAGTCACCGCCGCAGAATGCCACGTACTTATTGGTGGAATTCACCGACTCGCGGATCATCTCGATCTCCTTGGACACCCCGTCCTTACTGCACACCGTCATATACTTCACGGTGGGGGATTTGTAAGCATACACGGTGTCGGGATTTGTCGCCAGCTCTTCGCTTTGGGTGTGACGGTGGAGTGAGCCCAAAAAGCCAGACAGAGCGACCTCACGGTAGGCAGACAGAGGCAGGTAATCCTTACCCACCAGATCCAGGAAATAGCGGCTGGCATAGTACGCGCCGAGTCCCGTCCAATGGTGGTCGGTACGGAAATACACGTACTCCCTTGCGGCGTATTTTTCGCCCAGCAGGTTACACAAATCCATAATGACCATGGGGTTCTGCAGCTTGCCCTCGGCGACCAAACGCTCGTTCACCGCCCGCATAGCTGCGTGGGTGTACTCCATGGCGGCCACAGGGTCGGTCGCGCCCAGCAGCACGTTCTCCTCGGCGGTGAGTCCGAAGCAGCAGGAGGCCGGCGCGGTCAACTCGTACACCGTGGCAAGACCGTCAAGGTCTGCGGCGATCGCTCCAATCGCAGCCGCGTAGCGGTCGATCACCGACGCATCGTGGTTCACGAGCTCAAAGCCCACGTCCCCGATAGCCGCAAACTCATCCACCACGATGGGATCCCACGGGCGGGTCTCAATCCCAATCTCAGTCTCGGTCTCAGTGTCGGTCTCGGTCTCGGTCTCGGTCTCAGTCTCAGTCTCGGTCTCAGTCTCGGTCTCAGTCTCAGTCTCAGTCTCAGTGTCGGTCTCAGTGTCGGTTGCTTGCTCGGTCTCGGTATCGGTTGCCTGCTCGGTGGCCGCAGGCTCGGTGTCGGCGAGCGTCTCCGCACCGTCCGCGCCGTTATCGCACGCCATCAGGGACAGTGCCAGCGAAAGAGCCAAAAGGAACAGACATATCAGCTTCATTTGGGTATCCTCCTCAGTCCACAAGCTTTTCCATGCACCGCACGCTGTAGTCGTCCACAGTGCAGACCAGATAGTTCAAGAACAGCACGGTGTCGATCCCGTTATCCCGCACGAAGGTGGCGAGATCGTCACGCCAGAAGCGGTAGTCCACGGCGTACACGTACTCGTAGGAGTCCACCAGCATGGGCATGAAGGCGTTGGCATAGGATTCCTTGATGATCAGAATCTTCGAGCCGTCGGTGACGTTCTCATTGTGCATCTCGTAGTACGCCACGTCGCCGCCCGAGAAGCACAGGTACTTGTTCGAGGAGGTCACATTCTCGTCGATCAGCGGAGCCTCGCGGTACTCACCGTCCTTGTAAATGGTGATGGTCTGCACCGCAGGGGTCTTGTAGGCGTATGTCGTGTCGGGGTTCTTCTTGAGCACCTCGCTCTGGGTATGGCGGTAGAGCGATCCCAGGAAATTGCCCACCTCCACCTCGGTGTAGTAATCGAGATCGGGGTAGGTCTTGCCTACCGCATCCAGGAAGAAGCGGCTGGCGTAGTACGCACCGAGTCCCGTCCAGTGGTGGTCGGTGCGGTAGAAAATGTACTCGTCGGCGTAGTGAGCCCCCAAGGCATCCCCCACGTCGAGTGTCACGATGGAGTTGGTCAGGAGTCCCTGTTCCCCGAGTTGCTTGCTGTACGCGGCCAGTCGGGTATACATATAATCGATGCCCTCAAAGCCGTTGGATGCGCCCAAGGCAGCGGTCTTCTCGGGAGACAGACCGTAACAGCAGGCGGCAGGTACCACCATATCGTACACCGTGGCGAGCCCGTTCAGATCCACGGCGACCTGGGTTACCACGTTGATGTAGCGGTCGGTCAGATCCTTATTGAAATAGTACAGCTCGTAGCCCGTCTTACCCTCGGCGTAGAAGCCGTCGATGACCTGTCCCTCGGGAGGCGCGGTCTCCTCCTCAAAGCCGGTGCCCTGCTCGTCCCCGGGCTTGGTTCCATTTTCGGGAGGGCGTGTCGTAAACTCGGGCATGGTAAAATCTTCATTGGGGTCAATGGTATCCGCCTCCACGCCGCCCTCAAAAGCGACGTCATGAACGCCATACAGACTCTTGAGATCCCCATTCATATCCAGCATGGCATCCCGCCCGGGATAGCTGTCCGAATACCACAAGCTGACCTGCGAGGTGTACTCGCCCGACAGAAAGGCTTTCCATGAGAACGCGGGGAATGACGTGAGAGTGCGTCCCTCGGACTCGGACACCGTGGGGCGCAGGAAGGTGAGAAAGCCCACGACGCATCCCGCCGACAAGAGAACTACGAACAGGAGGATGCGCAGTCGGGAAAAGAATTTTTGGCTTTTCATATAGAATCCTCCTTACCTTAAAATTGGAAATACAGGAAGGGGTTATAGCTATCCCCCACAAGTGCCAGCACCGACAGGCAAACCAGTACCACGGGAAGCAGAGCGCACACGGCGTCGTACACCGTCACGACCGCCGCCGCGAGCCCGTTCGGTTTGACACTCAGCGCCGCGCGCCGTCCCTCAAACCATCGACCGATGGCGGGAATCACAGGGGTACAAGCCACGCACGCGACTACAAGGAAGAACAGATTGCCCATCAGCTGGGTCTGCGCCGCCATGTCCCAGAAGCGGTTGCCGTTGAGGGTGAAAATGCCCCCCAGCGCCACGCCCAGACGGGACAAGTCGGTATAGTAGAACAGCATCCAGCCGAACAGCACCACCACGAGGGTGTAGACCGTGCGGGGGATCCGCCACAGACCCGTAGGCTGCTTCTTCATGCGGATGATGAATTTTTCGATCACGAGGAACACGAAATAGTACAGTCCCCACAGGACGAAATTCCAGGAGGCGCCGTGCCACAGACCGGTGAGCGTCCACACCGCAAACAGATTGAATATCTGACGAGGCAGGGACACGCGGTTGCCGCCCAGCGGAATGTACACGTAATCGCGGAAGAAGGAGGAGAGGGAGATGTGCCAGCGGCGCCAGAATTCGGTGATGGAATGGGCGGCGTAGGGGTAGCGGAAATTCTCCAGATAGTGAAATCCGATCATCTCGCCCATGCCGATCGCCATATCCGAATACGCCGAGAAATCCAGGTAGATCTCCAGCATATACGCCACGGCGGCGAGCAGGATGGCCGCACCCGACACGGCGCCGAGGTTCGTAGGCTTCTCCACCAGCTCGGTCACAATAGCGGCACAACCGTTCGCCAGTATGGCTTTTTTGGCAAGTCCCGAGGCAAAGCGGGTAATGCCCCGCGCAATGCCCTCGCGGGTGACGGTACGCTTCTCCAGCTCCTCGTTGACGTCACGGTAGCGGATGATGGGGCCCGCGATGCACTGGTGGAACAAGGATGCGTACAAGAGCAGCATCCAGTACTTGCGCTGGGCAGGCACCTCGCCGCGGTACACGTCGATCACGTAGGACAAAAGCTGGAAGGTATAGAAGGAAATACCGATGGGCAGGGTGATGGAGGGCACGGCAAAGGACAACCCCAGCAGGGTCTTGACGTTGGAAAGGAAAAATCCGGTGTATTTGAACACGGCGAGCAGTCCCAGGCAGATTACAAGCGTCAGGCTCAACCACAAGCGGCGGTGGCTTCGCACGCCGTCAATGAGGCGCGCTCCCACGTAGCACACAAGGGTCATGCCTGCGAGCAGGAGCACCAGCGCAGGACCGCCCCATGCGTAGAATATCAAGGAAAAAACGAGCAGTATCACGTTTCTCGCCTTGATCCCCGGCACGGCGGCGTACACCGCATAGCACAGGGGCAGGAAGGCAAGCACGAACAACAAGCTGGAAAAAACCACGATGACACCTCCGTCATGCTCTATTATCACGGCCTGCATCCTTCAACCGTGACGCGGCGGCCGCATAGTATACACCGTAGATTATACCATATCCGCACACATTTGTCAACCAATACGAGAAGCCTTCCCCGAAAGTGTCCGACCGAAGAAAACGCCCGCGACCGCAAGGGTCGCGAGCGTTTTACTAAGCGGTTACATATCACACACGTCAAGGCGGGGGCGCTTGATCCATTTACCACCCGTGAAATCGGGCATGGCCTGCGGCGCGCCGCCCTGCGCAATGGATGCCTCGGACAGCACCGACACCGCCTGCCACACCGCGGCGTCGTACACGTCGATGGGCATGGGCGTGCCGTTTTTGAGAGCATCGACAAACGCCTTGTAGGCAAACCAATCCATGCCGCCGTGCCCTGCGGCCTGCTGCTCGGGAGTGATATTCTTCCAGATGGAGGGCAGATATTCCGCCTCGTAGGCCTTGGCATTATTGACGTTGTTTACTGCAAAATCCGCAGGCTCCCAGTATTCCTTCTGACCGTCAAGGTACACCGCGTTGAGAGATTGCATATACATACCCTTGGTTCCCCGCACCGTGAATTCACGGTCATAGGAGCGGGGCAGCGTGGTATCCAGCCGCAAAAGAATGGTCTCGCCGCCCGCGCAGGTGATCACGGTGGTAACAACGTCGCCCTGCCTGAATTTCGCCGCCTTCATTTCAGCGGTTGCATCCGAGCGGGCGGCGATATATTCCTCCAGCCCCGCCGCCTTGCTCGCAAACGAGGAAACGGTCAGGATGCGGTTGCCGCGATTGATGTCGAGCAGCTTGGCGATGGGGCCCAGCTCATGGGTGGGATAGTTCTCGCAGTTGCGGAGAAGGTAGTTGTCAAAGCGGTAGTGGCGGTTGACGTGACCGTAGGCAATCTCCGAGCGCAGGTCGTGGGCGTACGCGCCCGAGCAATGGACCACCGTGCCAAAGAGGCCGCGCCGCGCCATAACGGTCGCGAGCAGCTCGTCGCGGTTGTAGCAGCAGTTTTCCATGAACATATAGGGCGTACCCGTGCGTTCCTGCGCGCGAACCAACGCATGGCAGTTCTCCAGCGAATACTCACACCCCACCTCGCTGGCCACGGCAATGCCCTTCTCCATGGCGTAGACGGCGATCTCGGTGTGCGTGTTCCAATCGCTGAACACGAAAACAGCGTCGAGCCCCGAAACATTCAGCGCCTCGCGCCAATCCAAAAATCCACGGGCATCCCCGCCCGCCTCACGGATCTGCCGCACCGCCGCGGCGACCCGATCCTCATATAGATCGCAAACCGCCACAATGGAAATATCCGCATTTTTGAGCAACACGTTTTGAATCAGCAACTGACCGCGCTGACCTAGACCGATGACACAGGATTTGATCATAGCAAGCACTCCTTTGGGCAAATGGTGAAAAATTGTATGGTTATTATAGCAAATTCGGACGGACGTGTCAAGGCCGCGCCTCACACCGCCAACCAAAAATACCGCGTAATGACCTCGGGGGACTCCTTCATGCCGTGGCGGATCCACCAATCCAGCGTTTGGGTAAAGGTGGCGGACACATGGCAGATCCAAAAATCCTCGGGCAGCTCGGGGGCCTTCCGACCCCAAAGCACGCCTGCCTGCTTGCGAATCAGATCGGTCAGGCACGCACGGAAATACTGCAAGAACAGCTCGTTATTACGCCCCGACAGAAGCACGAGGACATTGTGATCGTTCCGCGCCAAATGGCGGAACAGATGCAGAAACACCGAATCCTCGCCGTCGCAATCGAACAGATGGCTGTGCGCCGTTTCCCTTCCCTCCGACACCTCAAATACGTGGTCGAACAGCTCGCGGCAAAACGCCTGCAAAAGCAGATCCTTGGTTTCAAAATGCGCGTAAAAGGTGGCTCTGCCCACGTCGGCGCGCTCGATGATCTCCCCCACCGTAATGTTCGCCACGTTCTTCTCGGACAAAAGCTCGGTAAACGCCGCAAAGATCGCGGCCCTGGTCTTTCTCTGCCGTCTGTCCATCGGTAGAATTCCTCCATGCGTTTTTTTATGATTCAGAGAGTGTTCAAATTTGGATTTATCGGGCACCTGCGGTGCGGCTTTGGCTCGGGGATGGTTGCCACGCGCCGACCATCTCCCCCGAGGGCAAAAGTGGTTTTCAAATTTGGATTTATCGAACGGTTTATAACAACCCATGGTAGGGGCGCACTGTGTGCGCCCGCGGGCGTTCAAAGAACGCCCCT
>JAEIGA010016822.1_pt1 | contig 11124 bp, 17 predicted proteins | sample 9270691 | NCBI WGS metagenome assembly JAEIGA01 (sample SAMN17057246, study PRJNA624740) | gut metagenome | biome: biome; isolation source: fecal sample | host: Bos grunniens | place: China: Xizang | collected 2019 | reverse complement strand
CCAAGAGTATCTGCTCCTTTTGCGGCGCCACTAATAATTTCATCGATGTTTAAGTTAAGATTATCGATATAATCTTTTAACATATTATAATTATTAAAACTTCTGCTGCCGGCGATAATAACTTTCATAATATATCCTCCTTATATAAAATATATAAATTAAAATAATAAACTTAATCTATACATCCAATAAAAGATATATATAATTAATAATGTATTTGTTATTTCTGCTATCACTTTACATTGAAATTTATTTTGGGGAATAGAAAACATAATAAGTTCTAGCATAATAATAAATACAAAACCAATTACCATTTGTACGATTAATTGTGTTCCTGTATTCATGTCGGCACCTTAAATTCTTTAAGCTTTTCTTTGTGCTTATTATAAAGATACATAAATGTTTCTCTATATAATTCGTAAATAAAATTATGATGTATTTTTGCCATATTGTCACAATTATCTGCATCACTTAAAGAGTGAATATCTTCATATGTCATTAAGGCTTCTAAAATATTTTCTTTAATTGCTTTTTTATTTCCGGAATTATATGTGTAATAAGAAAAAGCCGGTTCATCATTAAAAAAACCATACGGGAATACGCTATCAAAACCGTCGACAGAATAATCGTCTAAATCAAAATTATATAAAAAATATAATCTAGCTACGGTTATATCTGTTCTAGTTAATTTAGGAATAAGCCCGCAATTATTTTTTTCTAAATAAAAACCATTTAATAATAAATAAGAAGTCATTGCTTCTATAACAGATAAAGGATGATATATTTTTCGATATATTTTTTTTATGCCGCCAGTAATTATGCTACCATTTTTAGAGCTCATCATATGGCCTAATTTAATATATTCAATTAATTGTGTTCTACTTTTTGGCGTGTCGAATTCTTTGAATTCTTCATATGTTAATTCACGTTTTTCTGTTGTCATTATGCATTTCTCCTTAATGGTGCTTCACAATTAGGACAATTGATATATTTATCTTCAAGTTCGCTATTACAATATTCACATTTAATGTATTTGTTTTGATGCTTGTCTTTATTCATGCTTAATTTATTTAATGTTATGCCGTTAAATAAATACACACTAAAATCAGAAACACAATATATTAATTCACCATTGCTTAATTTTGATTTATCTACTTCATAGATATTTTGGCATACTTTATGTTTTAAGTTTTGCAAGTTTTTATCATCTCATTCCTTCTACAGGATAACCGTCAATGATGTTACCTGCTATTTCACTTTCGGTTATGATATGTTCTTCATCATCCCAGCTATTTGTGTCGATACATTCATACAATACAGTTTTATTGTTATCTTTATCTAACATAACTTCACCGGTATTTCCATACCATTCAACATAAAATGATCCGCCGTTAAAAACAATGACAGCTATATTTTCAACATTTTCATCATATAAATCTATTTTGAAGTAATCATTTTCGTAAATTAGATTTCCATTTTTGTCTGCAATTTCGGTACAGAGACATATACTTTCAGGTACTACGTACGGAGCAACTACTTGTATTGTTCTATCATCCTTTTCAAGACAGAAAATGTCTGTATCGGTAGGAATAATTCTTGCTCTGCCATCTTCATATCTTAGAAGACTGCCTTCGTACCACTTTCCATCTTCAATACATTTAGCTTTATATCGCAAAATCGTCATTTAAAACACTCCTTTTAAATTTTTCCTTTGTAAGCATCTGCATGTTTTAATAAACATTTGTTATCCCCACGGTTTTAATTTAATTAATATCGGCAATGCTTTTCGCATTCGTTCTACCTGTACATATTCCCAGGTTCCTTTTGGAGCATCTGCATGTTTTTCAATATATTCTTCCATCTTCCAGAGTGTGTTTTGACCACCACTAACAGCTGCAAGTATAATTTGTGCTTCTGGACACTTAATTGCCTTTAAGGTGTTGGCATTAATACTGGAATCTTGTTTATTGACAGGGTTTAACCATTCACACATAGGAAGATAACCATCTACCATATTGTTACCGATGTTCCAAATGAAATAGTGTGAAGGAACGCTTTTTACGATTTCAAATTCATTATGACCACTTTTAATTTTTTCCATATGCATTTTCCTAAAAATAAAATTGATTGTATTTAACCAAAATGATGGTTTACATAATAACAATTTTTGTTGTATTTGATAAAAATGATAGTTTGTACTAGGTCTTTCCAGAAAATTTTAATAAAAAATATTAAAATCTCTAAAACGAAATTTATACTTAAAAACTAGTACTCTCTACAAACAAACCCATTATTTTCCAACCATTTAGCTACTAATTGTCTATGACAAAAGCTAAACGGCTTCTCATAACACAATAAGACTACGTCTTGGCCACCACTTAACAATTCTAAGTCATTTACTACGCTATTCGCGCTCAGTTTAGATAATATTTCATTGTTATACCTTTGGCTATACAATAATCTGTCTCCACCATTATGTTTATATTCGTTAAGAATACCCCATGTCGGCGCTAAAGCAATATAACTATTACAATTAATGCCTGGCGGCGTACTTAAACTAATGCTAATCGGATATAAACCTTTTTTAATATACTCACTATACTTATAATAATAGCCAGTATATACATTCATAAACATATCCTCCTTTATTTTATGTTTATTTTATTTATCGCGCTCGGCTTTCGTTCTCGGCAATACTTAAAAAATAGCCATTATAAGCTATATATTTAACTGTTTATCCTCCGAGTGCTATCTTTTTACTTTTTTAAGTTGTTTGTGTTGATTATATGCTATTTAAAGCACTTTTTCAACATAAATATATTAAGATGTTTAAATATAAACAACAAATATATTTAATTTTATTTTTAATTAAGATTATATGCGCTCGCTCACGCTCGCGCTTCTTTATCACATGCATATACTAAGATTCTAAATTCTTTAGACATACTATAACGTCTTAAAGCTCTTAATAGCTTATGCATAATTGGATATAAATGTGAGCTTTCTCTATTGTGCTTAAAAAAAGATATATTAAAGCTAACCTCGTTATAATTGTTTACATGTAATACTTGGTCAAAAATAACACAATTATTATAATGTAAAACAATTCTTGGTTTAAATTTATATGCGTTAAAACTATATAAATGCATTGACATTTTTAAAGATATAAAATCTTCTTTATCGGCTAATGAAAATGTCAGTATTTTAATTTCAGAAATTCTTTCATCATAAAGTCTTAACTCATTAAAATGCTCCATGTCTCCAATGTATCCCATGTAATCCATATTCATTACAGCTTTGCCATTTTTGAGCTTTACGGCAAAAGAAACATCTTTATTTAAAATCATTTTCTCCTCCTTTTATTTTTTATTGTGAAAATAAGAAAAATCAGGAGTAATACTAAAAGTGAAGATCACTTTGAGCGACCTTTACTTTTAGTATTAAAATTTGTTTATTCGTGTTTTTTATCGCGCTCGCTCACGCTCGCGCTCAAACATTTTATCCCATACTCCTACAATCGCGCTCGGTATCTTGTCTCGACACTTACAGAGTTCTCCTGTCCTCCGATTATACGCTAGCCGAAAGACTAACGTCAAGGACGAAGGTGCTGGAACTGCAAAAACGCAATTCCAAAGAGACCAGACCAAACGTTGAACGAACGGTTTAGCACGAACTGCAGTATAGGAAGTACACTTAAAATCACGCTCGCTCATCAGTTCGGTTATAAAAAAAAGAACTTTCGGCCTCTTCTGGCCTTTCATAAAAAAAGCCATTACTTAAAGACAGAGCTATCTTTGTTCAAGGTTTTATCCTTGAGTCAGATGTTTTCTGTCCTCAGTAATGGCTAATTTTTTTATACGGCTTCTACGATTACGCCGTATTTATTATACAGGTGAATCGCATTTTCTACTGTGAGATTGTTAACTTTTTTTGCGACGGCTTTCTTAATTGTGCCGTTATAGTTTTGACCTTCTTTAGGAATCGTAACTTTGACTCCTTTTCTAACGTCTGTTATTTCCCGCCGATTGTCTTTTTTGGGGTAATGAAATACCCCATTTTTATTCAACAGCATGCTGATTCTCCTTTATTTTGTAGAAATGCTGATGTCGCTACCTGCTCCCAGGAAATTAGTGATTCTATTGAATGCACTTTTTACGGTAGCGGTAGCTTCCTTACATTCTCTGTTATTTTTGATATTATCGATGGCTTTACCGCCTTCGCTTTTAATTACATTGGTTGCAGAAGCTGCCGAAATAACAGCTGCTTCGGTGCCAATTCTAAGCGCAGACATACCTACTGTGGTGCCTACTTTAAAGCAGGGCACAGCCAAGTCTTTGACTAAAAATTCGGCAATACCAGTTACTGCGCCGCCTACGAATGCGGCAACCTTTACGGCACCAGTCTTGATTTTTCTTTTCAAGATTGCATCATTGAGTTTTTGCAACTCTTCTGCTGTTAATTCTACGTTGATTGTAGAGCTACCGTCTGCGCCTACTGTTTTTGTGGTGGTTGCACTGGTAATTTTTTTAAGTACTTCTTCAATTGCGTCAGCGTCTGCTGCGCTAACACAATTGATAATAATATTTTGGGGTTGTGCGGTTTGGTTTTCAGCCATTGTCAGTTTCCTCCTTATCTTTTTCTACGGTTTCTTTAATTCGTTGTTTTTCTACTGCGAATTTTAGGTCTAAGAAAGCCATCAAATTAGTAAAGCTACCATATGCGGACGCAATGCATCCTGCGGTAGAGATACCAAAACCTTCAAGTTTGTCTATAATTTCGATGACAAATTTTTCATTGAATTCATATGTTACATTGAGGCCTTCTTTAGTTTCGATTGCGCAGTTTTTGATTGATTTGGTAATTTCTTTTGACAACGGACGCGCCAAGCTTTTAATGATGTCTAATTCAAAAATTGACAGTGTGATTTTCATTTTTCTTCCTCCTATAAAAAACAAATTTAAAAACAAGGACTAGTTGCTAAACTATCAATACCGATGATTTCTCCATTTTCATCATAAACATAGTTTAATGGGCATACTACGTCAAGGCGACCTAGTTCCCATGCAACCCTGGCTACCTCTATTGGAACAATGTAATAGCGAAAAAATCTTCCTTTTGGTAGCCCAATGATTTTCCCATATATATCTTTTCCAGTATCAACAGAACCGAAGTCAAAAATGATGTTTTGTCCATCGATTATTTCTTTTTGGCATTTTACAACACCGCTACTTTCGATGGTTTTTATTACTTTCCCATTACTATAAATGTTGATACTGTTCGGAGTAAGATTAATTAACTCACACGGGTATTCTGGTTCGCACATAATTTAATCCTCCTTAAATTAAAAAACCTCACTTATACGATATAAGGAGGATTGCCGCCAGACATATTAATTATGTCCTATATGTCCAGCGGCTTATTATGATTTTTTAAAAACAAGGTCCAAATTAGAACCTTTAATAAGACTAATATTATTACGATGGTATTGTTGGTATTGACATTGACCATTGCGTGGTAGATAAATATTAGTCTTATTAAAGGTTACGTCCCACACTGAAGTGAAGTTGGAGTGTGAGTGTGTGGGACGCAGAGAAAGGAGCTATTTTTATGCTCAAGCAGGCACTACGAGCATTTTGCAACCAACAATTTTGCCAGCTTCGTCTTTAACAAAGTTGGACGGATATACCAAATCCTTTCTGTCAGGGTATGCCTGACAAATTTGTTGGCTTACGATGTAGAATGTGTCTTTTGTTTGCTTAGGAATACCGATTGCTTCGGCAGAGGGGTAAACGAATTTAATTACGTTGATACCTTCAGCGGTATCTACGACAGTAAGGGTACCTGTGAGCTTTTGCGGGAGCCCCTTACCAGCAGGAAAAACAGTTTCTTCACCGTTGTAGTTGTAGTAGCTAACATTGTAACCGAGCAAATTTACGATTTTCATAAGATGTTCCTCCTAAAAATTAAATTTGGGCCAACCTATTCAACCCATAAGAGCTAGACACAACATCTAACGATGGTTCTAGCGTATAAGTTATATAGGCCGACGTGTAAAACAAAAAAAACAAAGTAACTAGCGATTTAGTAGGATGATGTTTAGGACGCCACCACCCAAACACAATCATTAAGCGATGCCGTTAAGCATGATTCCTACGCCCTTGCAGGAACTCGCATATTTTTACAATGAAGCAGTAGTTTGCACCACCACTTCCATAAAAGCCAGACATAACATCTAGCCTATAGGTTTATACGAACGGAAGATATGGCAGTAAATTCTCACTGCCAATGTTACGAAACCATTCTTCAACGGTTCCATTAAAATAACCTTCATTGCGGTATTCAATGAAGATTCTAAACTCGTCTTGTGCGGAGCATATCTTATCAAATTCAATATCCTCCAGAATTCGATGTTCCAAGATGCGCTCGCGCTCTAAATCCAAGTTATTGTAACTATTGGGTTCGAACAAAACTGTTTGTACATACTCCATAGGGCGCCAGCCCTCCTCTCCGAAATTAACATTAAGAACAATACTATATACATAAACGTATTAGTATATTCCAAAAAGGCTGGACACAAACGCCGTACTAAATTATTGTTATAAAGTTGTACAACGGATGTCGGTAGCCGTTCTCCTGTAATCCGGAGGATAAGCGAAGCGGTGAGGTGGCCGGAGGCTAACCTGTCTCATCAGTACTGGTAGGTCAATTCCAGTAGACACATCCACCCAGATTAACCAGGTGGACGCGTTTCGACTAAATGATAGTAGCGAAGATATAAGTTGCTCCACTATCGAAGCTATCTTCGTTGTTGTTTAAAATGATGTAGTCAACTGTAATTTCTTTATCAACAATAAACTTAAGATACCATTCGGGCATCTTGTCATTATTGATTGATACGATCGGCGTTTCCTTACCGTCAATTACTGACATCAGGGATTTCCCGGTATAACTAAACTTAATTGCTTCACCGGATTCAATGGCTTTTTCAAGCTTTTTTGCTACGCCGATTTTCTTCAGCTTTTGTTGATAATCTTCGGCATCTTTCGTTTTTACTGGTGCTGTTTTGATGATTATCTTATTTCTAATACCATCATCAAAACTTAACACATAGTCCCTATAGTTTTTATAAACTATAGGATGGCCGCTTTCATATCCAATATTCCAACGACCATTAATTTTTTCAACGGTATAAAGTTTACTACCGTCAATGGCAGTACCTTTTCCGTCGACAAAATCTACTACGGTTCCAGCAAAAAGCAAGATACTAGGGTCGTAGCTGTAAATGTCTACAACTACATTAAAGTCGCAATCACTTTGATGAAGAATTGCTTCAACACCAAATGACAAATAGAAACGACTAAAATCATCGCTGTCTTTCTTTTTGGATGCGGCTTTGAGTGCTGCGAATCTTTCTTCATAAGAAAGGTTGTTAGAGAGCATTCTAGAGAAGGATACTACGTATTTTTTCAGTTCTCCGTAGTTTTCTTCTTCTCTAATAGCAGCGTCTATGGCAGACACGACCTGAAGAGATTTAATAATGTTTTCCATATTTGTCCTCCTAAAATAAAATTATCCCGCCACTAAAAACTAGTAGCGGGATTAATTAATTAATGGTATAATACTGGTGTATTGTTAGATGAATTTGCTGATACGTTTGGCTGCATAGTCAGCAAGTTCATTTTTGGTTTTGCAAACAATATCACCAGCGATAAATACCGGTTTACCAGACTTTTTGGTTTGGAAGCCGGTATTTATCTTTTTAACCACAACTTCCTTTCTGCCAACATCACTATTATTTTCTTTAACAGTTTTAACGTTGATAGAAACATCTTGAATGATGCCGCCTTTAATAATGCTAAACAAGCCAGCAAGCGGAGAAAGTACGATTTCACCAGATTTAGCAGAATCGATAGTTCTACCAACTACTGATGAATTGACCTTTTGCGCATCGTTCAGGATATTGATTAAGTTTTCACGATTACTAATACCGCAGAATTTAACCAATTTATCCCAAGCCTCAACTGCAGAGGCGTCTATAACGATTTCTTCTTTACCATCGAATTGAAGTTCATACATATGGTTATAACCAGCATATTCTTTCAGTCCAACCTCTTTACTAATCATTTTAGCAAGGGTTTTCATGTCTTCGTCAGTAAAATCCTTCAAGCTTTCAAAAGACATGAAGGACATGTTACGATTGGTGATGATACCAATTTTATCATTGGAATTATTCACCATCGCACGATATCCATCGTTTAAGAACCAGGTTGAGAACCTTGCAACAGCAGGGTTAGGTGCGGGGCTACCAAAATCAATTGCGCATTGAGGGACATTATCCCACAATGAAACTAAATCGGGATCAGTGATTACGGTGATACCGTCACCGTCATAATCACAACCACCAAGAAGCGCACCAAACTTCTTGTCGGTGGATTGCACAACTATAACACCAGATTTAATGTTTCTATAGTGTGCAATCAAGAGCCAATAAACTGACTCATTAATTACTCCTTCGTTAAGAAGGTTTTCGAGTCTTTCTTTGACAGTATTGATGCTCACTATTTTCGCCTTTTTATGTTCACCAGCACAATTATGCGGGTAACGAATGGCTACACACCGTTTATTCCAGAATCGACGATCGTTTACAAACATTTCGTCGTTTCTCAGAATCTTAACATCAAAGAAAACACCAAGATCAAATGTGATCAGGCCATAAAAGCCTTCAACATCAAATGCAAACATATTGATTGCATTATTTACGGACTTAATAGAATTATCAATCCATGACCTTGTAGCATTTTTATCATTGGATCCGAGCGCGATTAAAGTATTATCAGGAAACAACACATCTTTAATAGCATCGAATCTAACAGATCTCTTTTGACGCAAGATCTTGTCGACATGCTTTTTACCGATATTAAGAAGCACATCGTATGCACCATCAACCTTTAAAAAGCTGCTAGCGCATTGCAGCGAAATGCCTACACTGCCATTTAAACCTTTGGGTACTGCCATAGCGTTCAGGTCAAACGGCATAAGACTAAAGTCAAATGCAGTTTTGAATGTCGAATCATCGCCGAAGAAATCGACGGATTCAAGATTATTAGCGCCAATAATCATGATTTTGTTTTTATTGGCACCCAATTGAACATTTGCCCAATATTCAATTGATTGGTTTTTATCGATGAATACTATTTCTGCACCCATCTTTTTGGCTGCGGCTCTAATTATTTCAGCCATGGCCTTTTTGGAAACAACATTGTGACACCCTTTAACAGTGCCAAATCTTGCTTGCACAAGATTTCCGCACACATTAGGATCAGCAAGGGTCCCATTTGCCCAGTGTTCTTTAAAGACATCGGAACAAATGAATCCAGAACCATCAGCAAACGCTACACCGTCATGTTTGAAGTCGCCATGGAACCATGCGACAGAGCCGATTTCCCCGCAGACAGAACTACCTGTCATTGGCAGAGAAAAACGGCTAAATATTTTGTACAACTTAGAAAAGTTTACCTCTTCCTTGCCGTACGCTTCTTTCATAACGCTGTAGCTACCATAGCTAATTTTGTCGAGAATTGTTTCCATTCTCTTTTCTTGGTGTTTACGGTCTAAAAGGCCATTCGGTCCAGCTTCTCCCTTTATAAAGAGACAACTGGATTGTCTTTGTCTACTAGGGTTATTGACAAATGCCCAGTAAATATCAACTTTCACGTCGCCATTTGCGGCAATCAGCTCTTTTACTTGAGGTATTGTCAGATTGCAAGCGTTTTCAGGATTATATATTTTTGTATACCCCTTAACAACACCATCTTTGGTTTTAACGTCAGTCATTACATAATAACCAACATTGTCTTTTGAAGACAATCTAAGAACGTGACCAGTTTTTAGAACATCATCCAACCTGGTGCTACCATCAAAAGTAAGAGAATCTACAAAGTCTATAGACAGCAGTGTGTCAGAAAAATTATCAACTTTTCTGATAACGGTCATGCCGTTGACGGTATAATATCCGATACCTTTATTAACGACATCTACAAAACCACGACGAAACAGAACATCCTCATCTTGGCTTTCTACAGTCATTTTCACACCAAAGAAGCGTCTTTTACCATCGTCAGACACAAATTGTCTAACAATGGTATTTTTGTCAGTAGTTTTACCACTGACAATTTGGATATGTTGAATTGCATAGGTTTTTCTACCCCACGCAATCTCTTTGCGAGCAGCTTGGAAGCTCGCTTCAAGCCACACTTTTTCAACGTTTTCACAAACGCTGAAGTTGGCGTCTACCGGCACAGATACGCCAGAGCCCAGAATTGTTAAGTTTTTGTTAATGTTTTTCATAATAGTCCCCCTAAATTTTTAGATAAACAACATCGCAATAATCATCGCCGCAAATGTTACTTCTGCGGCTGCGAAACACAAAGCTGCAATAGACAAATCGTCATATTTCATAATGATTCTCCTTTCTTGACCTATTTGCGCAATAATGATAAGATTAAGGCAGATAGCGGTCTGTAAAGCATATCTGCAGGAAGACATATAAACCCCATTGCTAGCCTTATCTACTATGGGCTACTTATAGACACTGCTGGTAACAGTATCTATAAGCATCTTCCTACCTGCACAATACTCCTTCAATGTAGCAATGATACATAAAGGAAAAGTGCAAGCCTTTTCGTGAAAACAGCCCTTGCGCCAGTGTGCTTTCACGAAAAACATCACCTACTTTCCGTCACAAGAGTGACTAGCAGTTTATTGTCATGCTTAGGACGAGGTAGGTAGTCTTACCCTGGTCTACTCTTTAACTACTGGAATAGTTAAAGTTTGGCCAGGGTAAATGTGTTTTGTTTTCAAATTGTTTGTTTCACAGATTCTGTCAATAACATCGCGAACATCTTCGTTTTTGGCGCCGAACTCACCAGCAATGCTCCACAAGGTATCACCAGTGTGAACAGTAACGCTTACGTTAGTGTATGTAGGTTCTACTTTATCGAAGAACAAGTTAACACTTGCATAAACTGCAATACCAACGAATAAAATCATAGCGATACCAGACATATCGCCAAAATAATTTCTAAACATCTTAAACATAACTTTTTCCTCCTAAAAGTTAAAAAT
>JAEIGA010016821.1_pt1 | contig 11125 bp, 5 predicted proteins | sample 9270691 | NCBI WGS metagenome assembly JAEIGA01 (sample SAMN17057246, study PRJNA624740) | gut metagenome | biome: biome; isolation source: fecal sample | host: Bos grunniens | place: China: Xizang | collected 2019 | reverse complement strand
GATTTCTTTTGTTCGATATTTTGTTTTGTTGTTTCTATTTCAGCTTTTGCTGATACCAAATATTCTTTTTCTTCTTCAATTGATTTCTTTGTATTTTCAATTTTCTCAAGTAAAGCTTCATCAGCTTCAGCCATTTGCTCAATTAAATAATAATTAGAAATAAAATCACTTAAATCTTCTGAACTAAGTAACATATCTAAATAACTAGTTGTTCCTGATTCGTATAAAGCAACTAATCTTTCTTCTAATAATTTCTTTTGTTCTATATATTTATTTTCTTGTTCTTTAATAATAACTTCTTTTTCTGCTATTTGAGTATTTACTCCATCAAGTTGTGTTTGAAGTTTTGTAATATCATTAGTATATCCCGTAATCTCTACATTCAAAGTATTAATTTGTTTTAAAGCAGCTGTCATTTGAGATTTTACACCAGCAATTTCTGTATTGGTTTGTTCAATTTTAGCATCCAAATCACTTTGTTGATCTCTTAATTCTTGACTTGTCGCTGCAAAAGCAATACCAATGCTACTTACCAAAATCATAAAGGTCAAAATACTAATACATATTATTCTTCCACATTTTTTAATATTCATAATTTTTTTCATGTTATTAAAATAACACTTCTCCTTTTTTGTATTTTATTTCTATTTATTCTTCTGCTGTTTTATTTGTTAAGTCAATCATCAAATCTTCTTTTGTTTTATTTTCATTAATTAAATTTTCAATTTTAATCTTATCTTTATTTTCTTTTACACTACTAGAATATGAAGTTATAAAATCAAGTGGTTCCACATATTCTCCATTTATTCTAACTTCAAAATGAGCATGAGGTCCAGTAGAATACCCTGTACTTCCAACTTTTAAAACTGGATTTCCTTGATATACTGTGTCACCAACATTTACTAATATTTCAGATCCATGAGCATATAATGTTGTTATTCCACCACCATGATCTACAATAACCATCATTCCATAAGCTCTATTCATTCCAGCATATGTTACAACACCATCATTAGCAGCTATAAAACTAGCTCCGCTTGGTGCTCCTATATCCACTCCAGTATGAAGCTTATACACTCCTGTTATTGGATGTGTTCTCATTCCAAAACTAGAAGTTATTCTTGTATATCCTGGAACAGGCCAAGCCATTGAGCCACCGACATAATCTTCTCCTATATTAGCAATTGCTAATAATCTAATTTCTGTTTCTATATCTGCAATTTGTTTTTGATATTCTTCGATTGCTTGATGTAATTCAAACTCTTCTTGTGATAATTGTTTTAATCTGCTATTTTTAATTTTGCTCATATTTTCAAGAGATATAGCATGTTTTTCTCTAGTTTCTCTTGAAGCGGTCAATACTAATTTTTTTGTATCAAGAGCTTGTTTTAATTTTTTATTATATTTTTTCTCTGCTTCAACATTTTCTAATAATTCCGTATCAGCTTTTGTTATTTCTTCAATTAAATAATAATTAGATAGAAAATCCATAATAGATTTTGAATTTAATAGCAAATCTAAATAAGAAGTTTCACTCATCTCATACATTGCTACTAGTCTTTTCTCTAACAAGGATTTTTGCTCATCATACCTTTTATTAGAGTTTTCTAATTCTTTTTCAGCTTCAGCTATATATACTAATAAATCTTTTTCTTGTGCAGCTAATGTTTCTATTTCCATTTGCTTGTCCATAATTTTTTGATTTATTGCAGCAATTTCCGCCACTGTAACTGATAATTCACTTTCTATAAATTGAATTTGAGAATTAGAAGATTCTATTTCGCTTTCTAAATTATTTTTTTCAATTTGAAGTTCATCTAAATTCTTTTCTCTTTCTTGTTCTTCAGATTCTAAAATTTCATCTATATTTTCAACTCCATCTATTTCGTCTGGAATTTGATTCTCTTCATTTTGAATTAAATCTTCATCATTATTCTTAATTTCAAAATCATGTGTAGTTGCATGTATTTCTAACCCTAAATTGCATAATAAACAAAATATTACTAAAATTATTAAATTAATTTTAATAAATTTTTTCATTATCTATATTATACCTCCAAGTACTTTTTCATTGACATTGAACTACCTAAAATACCAATACCAATACCTAAAACAGCATAAACACAAGTTATTGGTTTTGCTATTTCAGAAAAGGCAAGTAATGTTATACTCATCTTTTGTAGTACTTTTGATGCTTCTATATTTTGTATTACTAAATCATATAATACTCCAACAATTAATAATGTTATAATTGCTGCAATAACACCAATTATAATACCTTCTATAACAAATGGCCATCTGATAAATCCATTAGTTGCTCCAACATATTTCATTATTGAAATTTCTTTTCTTCTTGCATGAACCGTAAGTTTTATTGTATTTGAAATAATTGTTATTGATATCATTAATAAAACAATAAATATAACACCAATTGTTATTCTAACACCTTTAGCAATTGTTATTAATGTAGCAATTGTACTATCTTTGCTTGTTATATTTTTTATAACAGAATCATGAATAGTTGAACCTTCAACATTCAAGTCAACTTGTTCACTTCTACCTTCTGTTGCTATTTTTGCACCAATTCTCTCAATTTCCTTTTGAATTTCATCAGTTCTTTCTAGATTTGTTAAAGTTACTACAAATGATGCCGGAAAAATATTATTTTCTCCTTCATAACCTGCCATTAACTCTTGATTATCTTTAAATCTAGATTTCATATCCTCTAAAGCTTGTTGTTTGTTTTTAAACACAACTGTATTTACACCATCTAAAGCTTTTATCTCATTTTCAAATTTTGTTTTTTGTTCTTCAGTAGTTTCGTCCCAAATAAAAACTTGCATACCTTGTTTCATTTGAACTTGCTCTAATATTGAGTTAACATTAACACCAATTGCAAAAAACAATCCAAACAAAAACATTGTACAAATCATAGTCATAATTGATATGATTGTTGATTTTTTATTTTTAAAAATATTTCCAAAACCTTCTTTTATTAAATATGAAAAACCATTATAACCCACTATTATAACCACCTTTTTTATCATCTCTTATGATTATACCTTTATCTATTTGTATAACCCTTTTCTTCATAACATCAACTATATCTTTAGCATGTGTTGCCATAACTACAGTTGTTCCTCTTGCATTAATATCATTTAGTAATCTCATTATATCCCAAGCTGTATCAGGATCTAAGTTTCCTGTCGGCTCGTCTGCTATAATCATTGTTGGATTATTAACTAATGCTCTAGCCAAAGCAACTCTTTGTTGCTCACCACCTGATAATTCATTTGGATAACACTTTGCTTTATTGCTTAATCCTACTAATGAAAGTACCATTGGAACTTGTCTTCTTATATGTTTTGGTGTAGCTTTAACAATGTACATTGCGAACGCTACATTTTCATAAACAGTTTTATCTGGAAGAAGTCTAAAGTCTTGGAAAACAACTCCCATACTTCTACGTAAAAATGGAACTCTATTTGGTTTTAAATATGTTATATCTTTTCCATTTATAATTATATTTCCTTTAGTTGCTTCTTCTTCTTTTAATATTAATTTAATTAATGTTGATTTTCCAGATCCAGAAGATCCAACTAAAAATGCAAATTCTCCTTTATCTATTGTAAAAGTTGCATTGTGAACAGCTTCTGTACCAGTATCATAAATTTTACTTACATTCTTAAATTCTATCATTAATTTTTCGCACCTTTCTTTTCGCGATTTTCCCCATAATATATTTTTTATACCAACATATCATATCAATAAAGGCAAAAAAAATCAATAGAAGACACATACAATTTATCGTTTTTTTCTTGTGTTTTTTCTTTATTTTTTTATCATTTTATATTCATCATAATACACAAAAAACAAAACAAAAACTCACTTAATAAATTACTTTATTAAGTGAGTTTTCTGTTTATTCTATAATATCATTTCCTAGAATTTTGTATTTTAAAATCGGCCTAGTTGCTAAGTTATTAGCAAAATTTACATTTATTTTAAATTCATTATTCAGTCCTTCAAAATTTAATGTCAAATTATAAGAAAAATATTTATTACCGTTTTTAAATGTTGTACTGTCCAATTTACAATCAATAAATTTTTGACCTTTATATTCAATCTTATTTAAATATTTAACAAAACTATAAAATTCTTCTTCGTTCACCATCCCTAAGTTTTCTTTTATGTCAGCTGAATTTTTTTCATAGAATTTATATATAGAATCATCGTTTTCATATTTAACTTTTTTTGATAAAGTTGGCAAATAATTTACAAACTTATATAAACCTCTATACATTTCATTTATATCAACATCTCCATCATAGGCACCATATAATTTGGATAATCCTTTTGGAGTAATTTTATCTGACATATAATTTTCTAGACCTTCATCAATGATATCTAAATCTTCTTGAGTATAGAACTCATCTACCATTTTATTTTTGCTAATGTAGTCTAAAATAACCATAGCACCTATGAGTATAAAAACTAATATAACAATAATACTTTTTAATATATCTTTTTTTCTCATATGTATTTCCTCTTTAATCTTTAATATAATCTTTATCTACACCTTTTTCTATATGGAATAATCCACTACTTTCTGTAGACATCTCGTAAGTACCTCCAGCTTCGCAAAACTCTGTCCAAGGATTTTCTGAATCAAATATTACTTCATCACCTTCTGAACCTTTTTGATATTTAAACCATCTACCTTCTGCTGCAAGCCAGCCTCTGTTTCTTGCTCTACGTTTTAGTAATACTTCATAATTTTTATTTGATCCCCAATTTTCTGTATATATTTCCATTAATTCTTCAGTTGTAAATGTATTATCCTTCTCATTATATTCATCTATTACATCATAGCACTCTGAAGGGCTAGCATGGTGTAAATCAATTAATGCAAATAGATTTGGATCAGAATCATCTAACGGTGTATCCAACTTACTTTGAATTGTCTCTTTTGCTGATTCTAAAGTCAATATAAATACATCTTGAGCTTCCTCTTTTGGAACTTTACCATCAGCTAGATGTTTTCCAAAATCTGGATAAGCAGATTCTACTGCACTCAATCCAGCAACTGCCTTTGTTAAACCAAATGCCGTTGTATTTCCAGCGCCATCTTCTAAAACCTCAAAACCATATGAATCTCCAAGATCCATGCTTTCATAAAATCCTTCTTCTATACATCCTAAGAAATACGCTAATTGTTCAAATTGACATTTTGATTTTGGTATAACAGTATCTAGTTTCATATAGTTCTCAACATCTTCTACAGGAGCTGTTGTTTCAGTATCATACATCTTAATTCTTAAATAGTTACCAATTAACTTATCTTCGAATTTATAATCTTCTGAATTTAATTCTTCTTCTGTTTTTGTTGATGAAATTTTATAGTCTTCTACTTTTTCATTTCTGTCTTTTCTTAATTCTTCTACAACTTCTTTATCTGTAAATGTTCTACCAATTACAGTACCTTCCTTGATGTATATTACATCTTCTATTTCCATTACTGGATAAGCATCTGCTTTAATTAATTCTTCAACATTTAATTTTTCTGAAGCTTTCTTGCTTGCTAATTTATAATTGTCTGGCATTTCATATTGAGATTGAATTAATTCATTTTCATCAGAAATCTTATCTGGTGAAATTCTAAAGCTATCCAATGTTAATTCTTTACCTTTTGGTATAGTTGTTTCATCCGCAACACTTCCATCATCGTTTGTATCTATAAATTCTTCATCAGGAAGTTCACATTTAAATCCATCAATATAAATTGTATAACCAGAAATTAACTTTCTAACTTCTTCTGTATTACTTTCATCTTCTGAGCCTTCTTCTTTTTCTTCTGCCTCTTTTACTTCATCTACATAAATACCATAAGTTGAATATAATTCAGCAAATTCTTTATAACCATAGATTGTCTCTGCCAAGAAACTTTCTTCCTCTGTCAAAGAATCAGAATCTAATATTGCATCTAAATCATCTTCTGTTTTAATTACTTCTTCAAATATTCCTGTCGTATCATCTAATAAACCTTTATTGTTATTATATGATTTCCAATAATGACTTGTTATTTGATTTTCAATATTTTCAAAATCATCTTTAGATAATACTCTTATTACTGCATAACCAACATTTTCAAATACTGGTTCATACTCTTCATCTTCAGGTGTTTGAGCATCATTTGCACTTACATTATCAGGTGTTGTTTCTGAAGGTGTTTCAACACTTTCAACATTACCTTCTTCATCTAAATGAACTTTTACTGATGGTCCATATTTTAAATCAATATTTTCTCTTTTTAATTCTTTTTCACTATCATATACACCATAGTCAATTAATATACCTGTTACTGGAGAAACAACTGCTTCATTACCTTCATAACCTTCATATAATGCATCTTCTGATTGTCCCCAAGGTAATCTTAAAATATACTCAGCTCCTGAGAATGGTTGTGTTATGAATCCTATACTTGATCCTGGTTTACCTTCAGTCGCTCCAATTGGAACTTCATGTCCACCATTATATTGTACGAATCCTCCGTTTTTCTTTTCACCAACAATCTCAATATGTCCGCTAGAATATACAATATCACCTTCTTTTAATGGCTCTGTTGCAGGATAACGTTTAGCTCCTAGTGTATCCATTATGTAATTACCTAAATTTTCAGCTCCACCAGCTCCACCATCTTTTGCAATTAATTCTACATTTTGTAAAGCCCATTTTACTAATCTATCACAACAGAAATTTGTTTTACCATTTGATTTTGATGTTTCAAAATCAGGTGCTAAACCACAAGGATTTTTACGTATAGAGTGTTTACAATGGTTTGCCTCACATGTACAAGGTCCACTCATAACTCTTTGACATTTACCACTTGTTTCATATTGGTTAACACAATCTGTTGTACATGTACATGTATCTCCATTACCACTTTTACCTGGTTCACAAAGAACACAGTAATCATATCCTACATTGTTAATATATTCACACATTTCTCTTGTTTTTTCTAAGAATTCTTTTAGAGGAACTTGACGTGCAGTCTTTTTACCTCTTCCATCATTAACAGCACCAACTTCTCTTGTATTAACAATTGGATTTGCAGATAATGATAATCTATTATTCACAACTCTTGTAACTTCACCATCAACCATATCTGTATTTGATGTTTCTGTACTGTTTACAGGAGCTTCTGTTTCTTCAGACACTTGTGAATTATCATTACTCAAGTCTCCTACCATACTTGCTTCTATTTCTAATTTTATATATTCTTCATTTGTATCAATATCATATTTTGAATGTAACATAGTTCCATCCATGTTAACTCTTCTATCAATACTTCTAGCAGGATATTCTGCTGAACCTATTGATGGTACTGGGAATTGTAATAATCTTGGTGCTTCATCTGTTAATTGTTCTTTTTCAAAATATCCAAGTTCTACAATAAGTTCTTTAAAATCTCTATATATATAATCAGCATCTAGTGTATGTGTATTTTCTAACATCGCAAATGCATTTAAAGCATCTTGAGTTAAAACTTCTAATTTTCCTGCATAATCTCCAACCTTATGAACTTCTGTCTTTATGTTTTGATCAGTACCATAAGTAATCTCATATGCATCATCTAATTCTTCTTCAGTTAATGGTCCGTATCTTTTTACATTATCAGTAGATTCTCCTTTATCCACTGCATTTAACAATCTCTTTTCATATACTTTATATCTTAATTCTGTTATAATTTCTGCAGTTTCCGCACTACCATCATATCTAAAGTAATTATTATTTAAGAACATTTTCTTAATTTCTGGATTTGTTTCAGTTCTTTGACCTTCACCTGTTTGTTCAATCATTCCATATTTTACTTCAACATACAATCTTTCCATAGCTGATCTTATCAAATCAGAATCTTCATTATCATAATCTTCAACACCAGCTTGATAAATTGCTTGCCATTCAGAAAATTCTTTTTCTTCTGGTGAGTATGCTGAATATGAATTTGGTCCCATTTTGTTCCAACCTAAATCTTCATATTCTTCTGTAATATCAATTGTAATAGCTTTTTTAGAAACAGCCACATTTCCTGTATATTCAACAAATTCATCATCTGAAGTTTTTCTAAACAATTTTATTCCATCTTCTTTTGCTGTTGCAAGTCCACCTTTATATTCAGAATATCCAGATTCAGATTCAGCATCTTCAACATATAAAACAGAAGGATTAGCATCTTCTACTGTTCCATCAAATATTACATATTCGTCACCTTCTTTTAGATATTCACCATTTTCATCCATAACGAATAGGATTTCTTGTCCTGCTTTATCTTTGTTATAATATTTATCACCTTCTTTTGCAGAATATGTTTCATATAATGTCCATCTTTCTTTCATCATAGCTTCATACTCATAATCCATATCAACAAAATCTACTTCGTTTCTACTATTTCTTACAAAATAAACATCTCTAAACCAATGATTTATAACTTTTTCAATATAAGGTGTATAAGTGTCAAAATCATCATAATTATTTGAGTCGGCATAATTTACTACCGCTTTCAAATAAGCTTTACAATTATCTCCAATTTTTGCATCTTTCTCTTCTACATCATCAGGACTTACTTCAATTTTTATGTAATTACCATCTGAATCTTTCTTTTTAGTTACGTCCCCCCAAAAGTCCACATCGCAATCATAATAGTAGAAAGAAACTATATCATCTGATTCATCGTCTGGAGTTCCATTATCATCTACTTCTCTTATTAGATCAATCCACCAATGATCATTTGGTCCTGTGTATACAAATTTGAATCCACATCCACAACTAGCAACACCATCTTCTCCTAGATTTGTATCATGACAAGGTGGAATTATCCCTAGATCATACATCTTCTGAGCTTCATTTTTGTTCAACCCCCATTGATCTATTTCTGTAATAAGGTTTTTAAACCAATTATCATCAGTCATTCCATTTATCGCTTTACTTATCTCTTGGAAAGTAATATATGTTCCGTTGTCATTTTTATATGCTGCAGTAATAGAACCATTATCAGCTTTATGCAACAAAACATGAACTTCTGTATCAAAACTTTGAGTCATATCATAAGCTAAATCAGGCATAAATGTTGCAGTTTGAATTGCAATAAGGAAATCTATTGGCATTCCATATCTTCCTGTCCAACCATCCAAACTAAATTTCATTTTTGGATTGAACCAACCTCTTTTTATAACAAGTGTTTTAGAAGAAGGATCAATCTTTATATTTCCTCTTTCTAACTTATCATATGTATCTTCATTAACGATACCCATTTTGGCTTCGCCAATTTCTCCACCTTCGTGTTTCAAAACAATCATACCAGATCTATTATTAAGGAAGTCTGTAAATAAGGCTCCTATACGACTAAATAAAGCTTCTACCCATCCAACATTATCTAAGTTAAAGTTTTTGATTGTGTATATATAGTTTTCAGAAGATAAATATGCAATTATAAAATCGCTTGCCGCATACATTATATTACCTTCTTCATTTCTTACTACACCAACTTTATCATCATAACTTACGCCTTCTTCAGTACCCAAGACTTGTAGAACAGACCATGTTTTTTCGAATCTTCTTAATACATAATTAAGAAGTTGATCTTCATTTCCAGTATAATCAGTTAAGAAACCATATCCCTTCAAATCATATCCCATATCTTCAATATAATCCAAAGTTTCATATACTTTCTCATCCTCTACTTGATCTGTGGTACTTTCCCCCCACCAGGCATTCCATGCATTAGCAACACCTTCTGCCAAATTTTTTAATTTATCCATTACCATACCAGGCATAGTCACGATAAACATTACTATACCTATTACTAAAATTACAATTAATAGTACGATAAATACTTTTAACAAAAGTAATCCCAAAGGTCCTGAAAGCGACAATTTTGCCGCAGATTTCAATGATTCCATGCCAAGTTTGTTTCTCACCCAGTTAGCCATTTTTCTCGTTGCTTGTGCCTTCGCATGATTAACCGCAGCTCCAGCTGTCTTTTTCGCAGCATTAACTGGATTTACAGTTTGAGCAGTTGTGTTATTTAATTCGCTTCCACCTTCTTGTCCTTGTACTTCATTTTCAACATCATTACTCATACGCAATTTTTCCTTACTTTTAAACATTTTTATATAATTATATTATAACATTTATTGCCCGATTTTTCAACAAAAAAACGATTTGTAATAAAAAAGATAACAATATTTTACATTGTTATCTTTTTTTACCATTTTTTCATTAAATTTAATTATTTTTTATCATTTTTTTCTAATTATTTTTTTATTTCTTCTATAATATCTTTACTTGTTAATCCAAAATATTTTAATAATTCTGAAGCATTTCCTGATTTACCAAAAACATCCTTCATTCCCATTCTAACAAGTTTAGCCGGACAATTTTCAACAAGCACTTCTGCCACAGCAGAGCCAAGTCCACCAATTATACTATGTTCCTCAATTGATATTAATTTTTTTGTTTCTTTTGCAGATTTTATGATAATTTCTGAATCAATCGGTTTTATTGTATGAAAATCTACAACTCTAATATTTATTCCTTCTTTTTCTAGTTCTTCTTTAGCTTTTAAAGCTTCTGCAACCATAATTCCTGTTGCAAAAACAGTAGCATCTGTTCCTTCTCCAAATTGGATAGCTTTTCCTAATTCAAATTTTGTTCCTTCTTCATGAATTATTGGTGTTGCAGCTCTTCCAAATCTTATATAAACAGGACCTTCTATTTTAGCAGCTTCTCTTACTGCCCATTTTGCTTCAACATCGTCTGCAGGAGAAATTACAGTCATGTTTGGAAGTCCTCTCATTAAATTAATATCTTCAAGCATTTGATGAGTTGCTCCATCTTCTCCAACAGTAATTCCGCAGTGAGTTCCACATATTTTTACATTTAAATTTGGATAACATATACTATTTCTTATTTGATCATAAGATCTTCCTGTTGCAAAGACTGCAAATGTACTTGCAAATGGTATTTTACCACATGTCGAAAATCCTGCTGCCGTAGCAACCATATCTTGTTCTGCAATTCCCATATCAAAAAATCTTTCTGGAAATTCTTTCGCAAATATATTTGT
>JAEIGA010016820.1_pt1 | contig 11125 bp, 12 predicted proteins | sample 9270691 | NCBI WGS metagenome assembly JAEIGA01 (sample SAMN17057246, study PRJNA624740) | gut metagenome | biome: biome; isolation source: fecal sample | host: Bos grunniens | place: China: Xizang | collected 2019 | reverse complement strand
GTCCTGCGGCCGAAGGTCATCGTGTGCCTCGGACGCATCGCCGCCCAGCGCCTCATGGACCCGGAGTTCCGGGTGACCAGAGAGCACGGGCAGTTCGTGGAAAAGAAGGGCATTTGGATGATGGGCACGTTCCACCCCGCCGCCCTCCTGCGCAACCCGCCCCAGAAGGCCGACGCCTTCGACGACTTCCTCGCCCTGCGGGACAAGCTCACAGAACTGGGGCTGCAATAACAAAAAGAAAAGCCAGACTCGAACCGAGCCTGGCTTTTTTTATTTCTTGTTTTTCTTTTCGGCGATGGTGTCGATCTCGGCGAGGTCGTACGGGGTCTCCTGGTACACGAAGTAGTTGATCCAGTTCGAGTAGAGGAGGTTGGCGCAGGAGCGCCAGGTGTTCGGCGGGCGCTTGGTGACCCGGTCGTTCGGGAAGTAGTTCACCGGCTTCTCGATGGGAAGGCCCGCGTCCAGGTCCCGCTTGTACTCGTTGTACAGGGTGTCGGCGTCGTACTCGGTGTGCCCGGTGATGAAGATCTGCCGTCCGTGCTTCGTGGAGATGGCGAAGACGCCTGCCTCCTCGGAGGAGGAGAGGATCTTCAGCTCCGGCACGGCCTCGACCTCTTCCCGCCAGATGGTGGTGTGACGGGACTGGGGCACGTTGAAGATGTCGTCGAACCCGCGGAACAGCATGGAGCTCTTCCGGTCCACCTTGTGGGGATAGACGCCGAAGAGTTTTGCCGGCAGGTCGTGCTTCGGGATGCCGTAATGGTAGTAAAGACCCGCGAAAGCGCCCCAGCACAGGTGGAAGGTGGAGTACACGTGGGTGGTGCTCCACTCCATGATCTCACAGAGCTCGTCCCAGTAGTCGACTTCTTCGAAGGGCATCTGTTCCACCGGCGCGCCGGTGATGATGAGTCCGTCGAAGTTGCGGTCCCGGACCTCGTCGAAGGTCTTGTAGAACGACAGCATATGGTCTTCCGGAGTATGGGTGCCTTTGTGAGACTCGGTCATGATGAGCTCGAGTTCGATCTGCAGGGGCGTATTGCCCAGCAGGCGGCTGAGCTGGGTCTCGGTCTCGATCTTTTTCGGCATGAGGTTCAGAAGGAGAATGTGCAGAGGACGGATGGCCTGGGTGTTCGCCCGGGTCTCCTTCATGACAAAGATATTTTCACTTTTCAGAACCCGCGCCGCGGGGAGATCGTTCGGGATCTTAATAGGCATTTCAGTTCACTTCTTCCGTTTCCTGACGTCTGACGTGGAGCTCTTCGGTGATCTCCGCGACTTTCTCTTCTGTCAGGATGAATTTCTTCGCAAAGATGAGGATGGCAATGACCATCAGGATGATGGGAATGATGGTCATGGAGAGCCGCAGGCCGGTGCGGGCCGACTGGTCGATGACCATGGCGGCGGCAGAGGCGTCGGCGCCCTCCTTCTGGATATGGTTGATGGACAGCGTCAGGGACGCGGCCAGGGCGGCAATGCCGCTGGCGAGTTTGACGACAAAGGTCTGCATGGAGAAGATGACGCTCTCCTCCCGGCTGCCGTTCTGCAGTTCGCCGTAGTCGACGGTGTTCGCGAGGAAGACCGTGACCAGAACGGTGAGGATGCCGTTGGCGGCAAAGATGAGGAAGCCGGGGATGAGCAGCAGGTAGATGTTGCTCATGGGGGTGAGGAACGCGATGGCGATGAGCAGCGCGTAGCCCAGGATGGCGGACCCGGTGCCGAGATAGAAGATCTTCGTCGTGGAGAAGAACCGCCGCAGCAGCGGGAACAGGATCATCATGGAGAGGATGGAGACCGCGCCGCCGAAGGTGTTGAACAGGGTGTAGCTGTTGTACCAGGCCTCGCCGCCGACATCATACTTGAAGAAGTAGATGACGAGGTTGGAGGTGATGTACACCGCGGTGTTCACGAGGACGATGGCCAGCACGACGACCATGGTCTGGTCGTTTTTGATGAGCGCGCGGAACAGATCGCCCACGGAGTTGGTCTTCACGTTGACCGTGGACTTCTCCCGGATGGTGAGCACGGCGATGGTCTCAAAGACAAAGAAGACGACCGCGATGATGAGGGCAAAGCGCTGGAAACCGACGCGCTCGTTGCCGCTGCCGAGGGCCTGGACGGCAATGACCGTGACGATGGTGATGAGCGCGGAGCCCACGCCGGCGCAGGACCGGGCCAGGGTGGTCAGGTTCTCACGCTCTTTGCCGCCCTCGGTGAAGGCGGGGATCATGGACCAGTAAGGGATGTCCATCATGGTGTACGTGGTGCCCCAGAGGATGTAGAACACGGCGGCATAGGCCGTGAGGCCCGAAGGCGTCAGGCTGGGCGGGGCCGAGAACATGACGAACAGGATGACGGCGTTCAGGGCGGTGCCGATGAACAGCCAGGGGCGGAACTTGCCCCAGCGGGTCTTGGTCTTCGCGGTGATGATGCCCATGATGGGGTCGTTGAACGCGTCGAAGACACGGGCCACCAGAAGGATGACACCCATGGCGGCGGCGCTGACGCCCATGACGTCCTGGAAGTAGTACAGGACGTAGCTGGCGGACAGCATGTAGCAGAGGTCTTTGCCGACCGCTGCCAGACCGTAACTGGTCTTTTCCTTTCCGGAAAGCTTCTTGGTTGCAGTGTTGGTAGCCATGACTTTCTCTCTTTCTCAGATAATATCCAATGCCTGCTTATTTCCAGGACGAGTTGAGGTCTACGGTGCGGTTGAAGATGAGCTTGTCGTCCGTGGAATACTTGTCGACGGTATAGTAACCCTTCCGCATGAACTGGAAGGTATCGCCCGGTTTGAGGTCCGTAAGGTCGCCTTCAATGAGGGCGTCCGGCAGGACTTCGAGAGAGTTGGGGTTCAGGTAGTTCTCGAGGGGCTCCGCGGGGTCAGAGGGGTTCTCCACATTGAAGAGCCGGTCGTAGAGCCGGACCTCGGCGGGAATGCAGTCCGCGGCGTTCACCCAGTGGATGGTGCCCTTCACCTTTCTGCCGTCGGGCGATTCGCCCCCTTTGCTCTCCGGGTCGTACTCAACATGGATGCAGGTGACGTTGCCCTCGTCGTCCGTTTCGTAGGACGTACAGGTGGCATAGTAGGCGCCTTTCAGGCGGACTTCGTTTCCGGGATAGAAGCGGCGGTACTTCTTGGCGGGCTCGATCATGAAGTCGTCCTGCTCAATGTACAGCTCCCGGCTGAAGGTGACGGTGCGGGTGCCCATCTCCGGTTTCTTCGGATGGACTTCGACTTCGATCTCTTCGGTCTGTCCCTCCGGGTAGTTGTCGATGATGACCTTGAGCGGCCGCAGGACCGCCATGGCCCGGGGCGCGTTCTCGTTGAGGTCGTCGCGCACACAGGCCTCCAGCAGGCCGAAGTCCACGACGGAGTAGGCCTTGGAGATGCCGATGCGGGCGCAGAAGTCCCGGATGGCGGCCGGCGGGAAACCGCGGCGGCGCATGCCGGAGATGGTGACCATGCGGGGGTCGTCCCAGCCGTCGACGTACCCGTTGTTCACGAGATACAGGCAGCGGCGTTTGCTGGTCACGCAGTAGTTGAGGTTCAGGCGGGCGAACTCGATCTGACGGGGTGCCGGTTTGTCCACTTCACACTCGTTGACCACCCAGTCATAGAGCGGCCGGTGGTTCTCAAACTCGAGGGAGCACAGGGAGTGGGTCACGCCCTCGCAGGCGTCCTCCAGCGGGTGGGCGAAGTCGTACATGGGGTACACGCACCACTTGTCTCCCTGGCGAAAATGACTCATGTGGGCAATGCGGTAAATGACCGGGTCGCGCATGTTGATGTTCGGGGAACTCATGTCGATCTTGGCGCGGAGCACCTTTTCCCCGTCGGCGAACTCGCCCTTCGTCATCCGCTCGAACAGGTCGAGGTTCTCCTCGACGGAGCGGTCCCGGTAGGGGCTGTTTTTGCCGGGCTCGGTGAGCGTGCCGCGGTATTCGCGGATCTCATCGGCGGTCAGGTCGCAGACGAAGGCCTTGCCCTTTTTGATGAGCAGGAGGGCCTTCTCGTACATGTAGTCGAAGTAGTCGGAGGCATGGTAGAGGTTGGCGTAGTGGTAACCCAGCCATTTGATGTCCTCGGCGATGGAGTCCGCGTATTCGGTGTCCTCTTTGCCGGGGTTCGTGTCATCCATGCGCAGGTTGCAGATGCCGCCGTATTTCTCCGACGTGTAGAAATTGATGTAGATGGCCTTCGCGTGGCCGATATGCAGGTAGCCGTTGGGCTCCGGCGGGAAACGGGTCTGGACATGGTCGTAGACGCCCTGTTCCAGGTCCGCGTCAATGAAGTCGTGGATGAAGTTCGACGGCGCCGCGGGCGCGGTCAAGGTCTTGTCGTCCATGTCAGTTCCCCTTTCTGTAGTAGTCTGCCGCGGCCTGCAGGCGCTTTAGACACTCCTCTTTCCCGAGGATGCCCATGATGGCGCAGAGGTCGGGCGTGTTGGTCCGGGAGGTGACCGCCACCCGGATGACGGTGGATACGTGGCCCACATGGCCCTTGAAGGCCTCCGGGTCCTGTTTCCACTCCTTGACGTTCGGCGTGTAGCCGAAGGGCTCGCAGAGGCTCTTGACCTTCTCGAACCACTGGGACTGGTCATCCGTCTCGTCATAAAGGTCCTGATAGGCTTCCAGGATGTCCGCGGCGTCGGCCGGGGACACGTTCTCCGGAAGCTGGTCGAAGTCTTCCGTGTAGAGTTCGTCATAGAGGTAGGCGACGAACGCCGGCACTTCGGACCATTTGGCAATATCTTTTCTCGGCTTCTTGCCGCCGCGGTCCACGCTCAGGATGCGGAGCGCTTTCTCTTTGTCGGCGGTCAGCAGCGCGTAAAAGTCTTTGTTGTACTCCTCCGCCCAGGCAAGGACCCGGTCCAGGACCGTTTCCGCGTCCATGAGAGAGATGACGTTCTTCGAGACGTCGTTCAGCTTCGCGAGGTCGAACAGCGCGCCGGACACGCTCATCTTCTTGAGGTTGAACGGGAAGTCTGAAAGCGGGGCGGTCTTGTTGGCCCGGCGCCAGTCCTCGAAGTTCGAGTTGGCCAGGGTCAGGAGGTATTCGAGGACCGCCTCCTTCGGGTAGCCCTCCTCCACATAGTAGCTGACGGCCGCCTCGGGGTCCTTCCGTTTGGAGAGCTTGCGCTTGTTCCCCTCATCGAGTTTCATGATGGGGGCGATGTGCGCGAATTTCGGAGCGCGGAAGCCGCAGTACTGGAACAGCTGCAGATGGACCGGCACGGAGGAGATCCACTCATCGCCCCGGACCACATGGGTGGTGCGCATGAGGTGGTCGTCCACACAGTGGGCGAAGTGATAGGTGGGAATGCCGTCGGTCTTCAGAAGGACGATGTCCATGATGTTTTCCGGCAGTTCCATCTTGCCCTTGATGAGGTCTTCATATCGTACCTTCTTCTCCGGGTCTCCCTGGGACTTCAGACGCAGGACATAGGGCTCGCCCGCCTGCACGCGGCGCTCCACCTCTTCCAGGGGCATTTCCCGGTCTCTGGCGTACTTGCCGTAGTAGCCGGGGTTCACGCCCTCTTTCTCCTGCTGGCTGCGGATGGCTTCGAGCTCCTCCGCGGTGCAGAAGCAGGGGTAGGCCAGGCCCTCTTCGGTCAGCTTCTTCGCGAAGCACCGGTAAATGTCCCGGCGCTTGCTCTGCTGGTAGGGGCCGTAGGCGCCGGCCTCGGTCCCGAAACCGGTAACGCCCTCGTCGATAGTGACGCCGAAGTCCGCGAGTCCTTTGACGATACCGGAGACGCCGTCTTCCACTTCCCGCTTTTTATCGGTGTCTTCGATGCGCAGGAAAAAGACGCCGCCGGTGGTGTCCGCCGTCAGCTTGGCAACGTAGGCTGCAAAGAGGCCGCCAATGTGCAGAAAGCCGGTCGGGCTCGGAGCGAACCGCGTGACGCGGGCCCCTTCGGGAAGGTCCCTGGAGGGGTACATCGCCTCATAATCTTCCGGTGTTTTTTCCACATCGGGGAACAGCAGTGCTGCCAGTCTGATCGTGTCCGTCAAAAGAACCGCTCCTTCAATAAAAATGTTCTTAATATTATACGAAATACTGCTATAAATGTAAATAGAACGCCCTTTTGCGGGCTATGTAAAGCGCAGCTTTTCAGCCCGTCAAAACGCACAAAAAAACGTAGTAATATTGTTTATTAAACCGACTTGTCAGAAAGGGTCGGTGGTAGGATACTTATAATACATGGACACGCGTCTGCTTTCGGGGGGCAGATGAAGGCAGGATATGCGCGTCCCGGTAACTTCCGTGGGAAGACGAAAGGAATCGCCATGAGTACTTATCAGAAGATCATTCGTGATTTGCGAGAGGATCACGACATGACTCAGGAACAAGTCGCGCACTACCTTGGCACCTCTCAAACCATGTATGCCCGCTATGAGAGAGCTGCCAGCGAAATGCCTATCCGGCACCTGATCAACTTATCGAAACTGTACAACGTTTCGACCGACTACATCCTGGGTCTGAGCGACAAGAAATGAGCGCATCCCTACCCCATCAGCAAACAAAAAAGCATCCGGAACTTCCGGATGCTTTTTGTTTTTGACTTGAAGTGTCTGAATGTCAAACTTACGCAAGCTCGATGGTAGCACCGACTTCGTCGAATTTGGCCTTCATCTCTTCGGCCTCTTCCTTGGCGACACCTTCCTTGACGGTCTTGGGAGCGCCGTCAACGAGGGCCTTCGCGTCGGCAAGGCCAAGACCGGTGATCTCACGGACGACCTTGATGACCTTGATCTTGTTGGCGCCGACCTCTTTCAGGACAACGTCAAACTCGGATTTCTCTTCCGCGGAAGCATCGCCACCGGCAGCAGGACCGGCAACAGCAACAGCGGCAGCGGCGGAAACGCCAAATTCTTCTTCGACTGCATGGACGAGCTCAGACAGCTCGAGAACAGACATGGTTTTGATCTCTTCAAGGAGAGCAGTAACTTTCTCAGAAGCCATGATTTTTTCCTCCATTTAGGTTATTTGTAAAAAGTAGTAGGGTTTCAGATTATTCTTCTGCGGGAGCTTCTTCCTCGGCAGGAGCCTCTTCAGCAGGGGCTTCTTCCTCAGCGGGAGCTTCCTCGGCAGGAGCAGCTTCCTCAGCGGGAGCCTCTTCCTCGGCGGGGGCTTCCTCAGCGGGAGCTTCCTCGGCAGGAGCAGCCTCCTCAGCGGGAGCTTCCTCAGCAGGAGCAGCTTCCTCGGCGGGAGCTTCCTCAGCGGGAGCTTCCTCGGCGGGAGCTTCCTCGGCGGGAGCCTCCTCAGCGGGAGCAGCCTCCTCAGCGGGAGCAGCTTCCTCAGCGGGAGCTTCGGCCTTTGCCTCTTCGGCTGCAGGTGCAGCTTCTTCAGCGGCCGGGGCGGCATCGCCCTCTTCTGCTTTCTTGTCGACAACAGCCTGGATGACCCGTGCGAAGGACGCGATGGGCGCGTTGAAGGCGTTGCAGACAGTTGCAAGGAGAACCTCGTAGGGCGGCAGGTCTGCCAGAGAGTTGATGGTTGCAAGGTCGACGACCTCACCATTCAGATAACCACTCTTGATCTGGAAGAAATCGTGGCCTTTGGAGAAGTTCTTCAGGATGCGGGCAGCAGCGACGTGGTCTTCTTTGGAGATGGCGAGAGCAGTAGTGCCCACGAGGACCTCTTTCAGACCGTCGAGACCGGCCTCTTCCGCAGCTCTTCCAATGATGGAATTCTTGATGACGGTGTAATCGACACCTGCCTCACGGAGCTCGCGGCGAAGGTTGGTATCATCTTCGACGTTGATGCCTTTGTATTCGACGAGAACGCCGGCGACGGAGTCGGTCAGCTTGGCTGCCAGCTCGGATACCGCGGCTTTCTTCATTTCGAGTACTCTTTCGCTTGCCATTTACGTTTCACCTCCTGTGAATAAAAATATGCTCTTCCTTTTCCAAGGAAGAGCATCTGTAATGATAACGCAATGGCGTAAAGATACAGTTTTCAGCTCTTTCCTCGGCAGGTAGGACGGAACCTGTTACGTCTCCCTTTCGGGACACACCTGCTGTCTTAGGTAAAGAAACAGCATTGGTATACTAGCACAGGGGGTTCCCTGTGTCAAGTAACGTTTGGAACTGCTTACTGGGCAGTGTACTTGGCCGGGTTGAATTTGACGCCCGGGCCCATGGTGGAAGCAAGCGCGCAGGACTTCAGGTACTGACCTTTGGCGGCTGCGGGTTTTGCCTTCACGATGGCCTCCATCAGAGTGTCAAGGTTCTCACCGAGCTTTTCAGCGCCGAAGGAAGCCTTGCCGATGGGGCAGTGGATGATGTTGGTCTTGTCGAGTCTGTACTCGATCTTACCGGCTTTGGCCTCGGCGACGGCTTTGCCGACGTCCGGGGTGACGGTGCCGGCCTTCGGGGACGGCATAAGACCACGGGGGCCGAGGACTCGACCGAGCTTACCGACGACACCCATCATGTTGGGAGCGGCGATGGCAACGTCGAATTCCAGGAAGCCTTCGTTCTGGATGCGGTCGGCCAGGTCTTCCGCACCGACGATCTCCGCGCCGGCTTCTTCAGCGGCCTTGGCCATATCGCCCTTGGCGAAGACGGCAACGCGGACGCTCTTACCGGTACCGTTCGGAAGGACGACAGCGCCGCGGACCTGCTGGTCAGCGTGACGGGAGTCGACACCGAGACGGATGTGCGCTTCGACGGTCTCGTCGAACTTGGCTTTCGCTGTATCGCAGACGAGCTGGAGCGCTTCGTCTACTTCGTAGAGTTTGGTTTTGTCAACGAGCTTTTTGCTGTCGACATACTTTTTTCCGTGTTTCATTCTATTCTACCTCCCGCTTAGTCTTCCACAACGACGCCCATGGAACGAGCGGTACCGGCGATCATGGAGCAGGCAGCTTCCATGTTCGCGGCGTTGAGGTCACGCATTTTGGTTTCGGCGATCTGTTTGATCTGATCCATGGTGATGGTCGCAACTTTGGTCTTGTTGGGTTCACCGGATGCCTTGTCGATGCCACAGGCCTTCTTGATGAGGACTGCTGCGGGCGGGGTCTTGGTAATGAACGTGAAACTGTGGTCCGCATAAACTGTGATGACGACGGGAATAATGAGACCCATATCGTTCTTGGTGCGCTCATTGAATTCCTTCGTGAACGACATGATGTTGATGCCGTGCTGACCAAGCGCCGGGCCGACGGGCGGTGCCGGAGTCGCCTGACCTGCGGGGATCTGCAGTTTAATGAAACCGATAACTTTCTGTGCCATTGTTTTGCACCTCCAAAAAAATGTGGTAATTGGCGGAATGAGTTCTCCCCGTTCGGGGCATTCCTCCCACGGGACCTGGAAAAGTCCCTGTAACAAAAGCAGCGAACTGCCTATTACCGATGTTACGTTTTTGCTCAGGCCAGTTCGACCTGGTTGAGAGCAAGGTCGGCGGACGTCTCACGGCCAAACATGGAAATGGTGACCTTGACGCGGCCGTTTTCGGTGTCGATCTCCTGGACCACACCGGAGTAGTCGGCGAGGTTGCCGCCGGTGATGCGGACGAAGTCGCCCACTTTGTAGTTGACTTCGACGGAGGTGGAAACTTCCGTTTCCTCTGCCTCGACGCCGAGGGCCTCTACTTCTTTGTCTGTCAGGGGGACCGGCTTGCTCTCCGGGCCGACGAAACCGGTGACACCGCGGGTGTTGCGGATGACATACCAGGTGTCGTCTGACATGACATATTCGTTGTCCTGTGCTTCCACAGCGACTTTGACGAGAACATAACCCGGGAAGACCTTGCGCTCGACCTCTTTGGTCTCGCCGTTGTCCTTGACTTCCACGACCAGCTCTGTGGGAACGCGGACGTCCAGGATGAGGTCATTCATGTTCCGGTTGTCCACGACCTTCATGATGTTGTCCTGGACTTTGTTCTCATAACCGGAATAGGTATGAACGACATACCATTTCGTGATTCCTGCCATAGGACCGTTCCTCCTCCGTTACAGCAAGCCGAGCTGGGCTTTCAGAAGGATGACGGCGGTCTCTGCGTCGCCGGGATTGTAGTTGTAGATAAGTTCCCGGATGCGGACAAAGATGGCATCGAAGATCCAGACACCGATACCGATGACAAGGATGACCAGGAGAACGACCAGGAAATTCTTGAACGTATCTTTCGCGCTGGACCAGTTGATCTTCTTCAGCTCTTTGAAAAGGTCTTTCCAGAAGCTCTTGAAGTTTTCCCAGACGCTGGTCTTCGGTTTCCCGCTGGCGTCGAGTTTGGGCTCTTTCTTCGGCTTCTTGTCAGCTTCCTTTTTCTTGGCTGCGTAGGCGGGAACTTCTTTTTCAGCAGCTTTGGCTTCGGCCTTTGCCGGAGCAGTGGCTTTTTTCTTATTCTTCGCCATTACAACTTGCCTTCCTTACTTTGTCTCTTTGTGGAGCGTATGCTTCTTGCAGAATCTGCAGTACTTGTTCATCTCCAGCTTGTCGGGTGTGTTCTTCTTGTTCTTGATGGTGTTGTAGTTGCGCTGACCGCACTCAGAGCAGGCCAATGTAACACGTACTCTCATGTCGGCACCTCCATTTATGGATCATTGAATTTGTCTTCTGCCCGAGGAGGGCAAAAGGCTTTTGCCTCCCTCTTTCAAGGCCTTTGTTTTCGCGGTTTCTTAGGCGATTTACACAAAGATTTCTCTGCGGTAAGCACTTAAAAAAGCGCGCAAAAAAAGAACCCTCTAGCAAGAGGTATAGGAATTCTATCACACCTCTTATAATAGGGTCAAGGCTTTTTTCGACTAAAGATATATATATTTTAATATTATAGGGGAAAACAGAAAAAGCACCACTACATGTGGTGCTTTTCTTCATACCCTGAAAACTAAACAAAGAACACTTACTCACATGAGATTCTAATACTAAACATTAGACAAGCCCTCGACCGATTAGTACTGCCTGGCTGAACATGTCGCCATGCTTACACCTGCAGCCTATCTACCTCGTAGTCTACAAGGGGTCTTACTAGCTTAACGCTATGGGATATCTTATCTTGGAGGTGGCTTCACGCTTAGATGCTTTCAGCGTTTATCCATTCCGCACTTAGCTGCCCAGCGGTGCCACTGGCGTGACAACTGGTGCACCAGCGGTGCGTCCATCCCGGTCCTCTCGTACT
>JAEIGA010016819.1_pt1 | contig 11125 bp, 10 predicted proteins | sample 9270691 | NCBI WGS metagenome assembly JAEIGA01 (sample SAMN17057246, study PRJNA624740) | gut metagenome | biome: biome; isolation source: fecal sample | host: Bos grunniens | place: China: Xizang | collected 2019 | reverse complement strand
TCAATGCTGCGGTATCTGGCATGATGTCGGCAGATGACATTTTCACGGATCGTGATCTGGAACAGACAGCGGACCTGACATCTGCGGTCAGGTATACGGTTTCTGACAACTCGGATATTACCATTACCTCGGAAGGTATATATGTGGTTTCCGGTACTGCAGAAAACTGCACGATCATCGTTGACGCGGCATCCGAAGATAAGGTTCAGATCGTCCTGGATGCAGTCAGTATCACCAATACAGACAGTCCTGCGATCTATGTGAAATCTGCAGACAAGGTGTTTGTAACAACAGCAGATTCGACAAGCACACTGAAGGTGACCGGTGCATTTACGGCAGATGGTACGATCAATACGGATGCGGTCATCTTCTCTAAGGATGATGTTGTCATAAACGGAACAGGCATACTGAACATCTCATCGACAGGCAACGGGATCACATCCAAGGATGATCTGAAGATCACAGGCGGGACATTGAATATCACATGTACGGATGATGCGCTGGAAGCGAATGATTCCGTGGCAGTTGCCGGCGGAAATATCACGATCAATACGGACAAAGACGGTATCCATTGTGAAAATGACGAAGATGATACAGCCGGTTATGTTTATATCTGCGGCGGTACACTGGATATTACAAGCGGTGATGACGGGATCCATGGTACAACGATCGTCCAGATCGATGGCGGTACGGTCACTGTGAACGGACATGAAGGCATTGAAGGAACATATATCCAGATCAATGACGGAATGATCACTGTCAACGCATCTGATGACGGGATCAATGCGGCCGGAAAATCAGATTCCTATACACCGACTGTTGAGATCAACGGCGGAGACTTAACCATTAAGATGGGAAGCGGCGATACAGACGCGATCGATTCCAACGGGAATCTTTACATCAGCGGAGGCAGTATCAATATTACTGCACAGTCTGCGTTTGATTATGACGGAGCCGGACAGATGACCGGCGGAACGGTGATCGTCAATGGGACACAGATCAGTACACTGACCAACTCCATGATGGGAGGAGGCATGCAGGGCGGCTTCGGAGGCCAGCAAGGCGGATTTGGCGGTCATCAGGGCGGCTTCGGAGGTCCTAAGGGAGGCCACTGATATATATCGGACAAGAACCGGGTCAATGATCCGGTCTTTTTTTTCTTAACAGAATCTTAACAGGCTTGGCATCAATGTTAACACTGTCTTAATACACCGGGTGATATACATAAATTATTAGAAGCAGCGGAGGTATATCATAATATGAAGTCGGTATTGGTGATCGGTATGGGACGCTTCGGCAGGCATGCGGCTCATAAACTGTATGATCTCGGCCATGATGTGATGGCAGTGGATATTAAAGAATCATCGATCAATGATGTGATTTCCTACGTGACATACGCACAGATCGGAGACAGTACTGACAGCAGGTTTTTGGGAAAACTCGGTGTCAGGGATTTTGATATGTGCGTCGTGGCGATCGGAGATGATTTTCAGAGTTCTCTTGAAACCACCAGTCTGCTGAAAGAACTTGGCGCCCGTTTTGTGGTGGCCAGAGCCTGCCGTGATGTACATGCAAAGTTCCTTAAGAGGAATGGAGCGGATGAAGTGGTTTATCCTGAAGCGCAGCTTGGAGAATGGATAGCGCTCAGATTCGGAACGGAACACATTCTTAATTTTTTCGAGATCGATCAGGATACAGCTTTATTTGAAGTACAGGTGCCTAAAGCCTGGATCGGGAAAACGCTCGGTCAGCTGGATGTCAGAAAAAAATACAGTGTCAATATCGTCGGCATCAAAGGGATCGGTAAGACAAATATCATGCTGACACCTGATACAAGGTTCACTTCTGATACGTCTTTGCTTGTAGCAGGGGCCTATAAAGATGTTCAGAAGATGTTTAGCCGCAGATGACTGTTTCAGGTATGCTATGATATCTTTAGAATTTGTGATCGTGGTTGGTACAGTAATGATGATGGGCCTCACATTGTTCGGTGCCAATAAACTGAGCAGTTATCTGATCGATCTGCAGCTTCATCGTGTAAAAGAAAAGAACGGATCTGAAGAAGATCAATATTTATCTTTGCCTGAAAAGGATGCTGAACATGAGCAACGCCATAGCGGAAAAAAAGTATCAGGATGAGCATATACTAGTATGCCTGTCATCTTCGCCTTCCAATGCGAAGGTGATTTTATATGCCGCACAGATGAAAGCATCCCTTGATGCCAGACTGACAGCAGTATACGTCCAGTCGCCTTCGCCGTATTACGGTACTTCCAGCCAGGATGCAGAACGTCTGAAGCAGAATACGGATCTTGCCCGTGCAAACGGAGCTGATGTGAAATACATCAAAGGCGATGATATTGCGTATCAGATCAGTCAGTTTGCTGAGGCGAATGGCATCACCCGTATCGTGATCGGACGCAGTATGCACAGAAGCGGCAAATGGCTGAAGCGGTCGCTGCTGGATCAGATCCTGAGATATGTATCGGATATTGCCATTGATATTATTCCCGATAAGGATATGAAGACATACAGCCTGAACCGTCTGGGCGGACTGTTCGGTTTTTCGTGGATGGATCTTCTGAAGTCCCTGGCTGTATTTGCGGCAGTGACCCTGATCGGGGAAGTGTTCTATCTGAGTCATTTCTCGGAAGCGAATATCATAATGGTATTTATTCTTGGCGCTGTCGTCCTGTCACTTGTAACTGAATATCAGATCTACAGCCTGATCAGTTCCACTGCCAGCGTTGTTCTGTACAATTTTCTGTTTACCGAACCGCGGTTTACGCTGTTTGTATATGAAACAGGTTATCCTTTTACATTCCTGGTCATGTTCCTGGTTTCGTTTATTACCAGTACACTTGCTGTGCGGCTGAAATATACAGCGAAGCAGTCAGCTGAAACGGTCAACCGGACGATGATCCTTCTGGATACCAACAAGATGCTTGATCTTGCGGCGACTGAGGATGAGATCATCAATACAACGCTGACGCAGATCCAGAAGCTTCTGAAGCGTGAAGTCCTGTATACAAAGGAAAGACAGGAAATGGAACAGAAGTATCTGAATCTTCCCGTTCATATCAACCGGATGGAGATCGGATGCTTCAGTGTAGATATCGAGGATAAGCCTCTGGATACAGATGAAATGAATATAGCCCAGTCGATCGTTTCTGAATGCTCACTGGCACTGACAAATATGTTCAACAGGCATGCAAGAGAGCAGGCGGAGTCTGCTGCCCAGAATGAAAAGTACCGGGCGAATCTGCTGAGAACGATCTCTCATGACCTGAGAACGCCGCTTACAGGCATATACGGCAATGCCAGCAATCTGCTTAGCAATGGAGATCAGATCGATCCGGGGATCAGAAACGAGATGTATCAGGATATGTTTGATGATTCAAGCTGGCTGATCGGTCTTGTTGAGAATCTGCTTTCCGTTTCCAGAATGAATCAGGAAGAGGTCCGTCTCCAGATCCAGATCGAAGAGATCGGCGATATCATTGATGAGGCATTAAGACATATCAACCGTCTGAAAGACCGGCACAGCATCGTATTCCACAGGACTGATCCGGTATTTGTGCTGGTTGACGGCAAACTGATCGTTCAGGTGATCATCAATATCGTAAACAACGCGATCAAGTATACCCAGGAACATTCCCGTATTGAGATCAGTTATGAGCAGGATGGAGAAATGCTTCTGGTACATGTCGCTGATAACGGACCAGGTGTTCCGGATGATCAGAAAGAAAAGATATTTGATATCTTCTACAGCGGTGGAAATGAAGTCTCAGACAGTTCCAGAAGCAGTGGTCTTGGTCTGTATCTGTGCAGATCGATCATAGATGCGCATCATGGGAAAATATATGTTACGGACAATGATCCGCAGGGAGCAGTGTTTACATTTACACTTCCGGTGAATGAGGTGAGTATTAATGAAACAGATTCAGATATTGACAATAGAAGATGATAACTCGGTCAGGAACCTGATTTCTGCTACGTTATCCATGCATGAATATAATGTGATCACAGCAGCCAACGGTGCTTCAGGGATCATGCTGGCTACTTCACATCATCCGGATATCATTCTGCTTGATCTCGGTCTGCCCGATATGGACGGGATCGAGGTGATCGGTCGGATCAGGACATGGTCGCAGGTGCCGATCATCGTTCTGAGTGCGCGCAGTGAAACAGCAGATAAGATCGAAGCACTGGATGCCGGTGCAGATGATTATCTGACAAAACCGTTTTCTGTAGAAGAACTGATGGCCAGGATCCGGGCAGCCCAGAGGAGATCGGTACTGGTGAAAAAAGAGTATCCTGAGAACCCGGAATTTGTGAACGGAAAACTGAGGATCAATTATGCGGCAGGATTGGCATATCTGAACCAGAATGAGCTGAAACTGACGCCGATCGAATATAAGCTTCTCTGTCTGCTGGCTGTAAACATCGGCAAGGTGCTGACAAGAAACTATATCATCAAAGAGATATGGGGAAGCGTTTCGGAAAATGATTCCGGTTCCCTGAGAGTGTTCATCACGTCGCTGCGGAAAAAACTGGAAACAGATGATAATGAACCGAGCATGATCCAGACTCATGTCGGGATCGGATATCAGATGATACGTCTCTGACAACGCAAAGAAACAACAATGCCGTTTTTCTGACATGTATGATCATGTTGGGAAAACGGCGCTGTTTTCATAAATATTCATATTTGATCCTGATTTGCTTTGAGAATGCCCTTGGTATTCATGACGCAGGCTATGCAAATCTGTATAATGTAGTTCAAAGAAAGGGCATTAAAGAATTATGAAGTTTGATAAAGATCTGTTTATTAAGCATTTGCAGGGTATGGTACAGATTCCGACTGTTTCCAGCAGTGATCCGGAAAAGACACGTGTTGAGGAATTCAGAAAGCTGCATGCATATCTGGAAGAAGCTTATCCGCTTGTACACCGTACGTTAAAGCGTGAAGTGATAGGCAAATGCGCATTGCTGTATACATGGAAGGGTACCGGAAAGTCCGAACAGCTTCCGCTGCTGATGACAGCGCATCAGGACGTTGTTCCGGAAGGGGATCATTCGATGTGGAAATATCCTCCTTTTTCGGGTTATCTTGATGAAGATGGTATTCTTCATGGCAGAGGGACGACTGATTCCAAATGCAACATCCAGGCATATCTGGATGCTTTGGAACTGCTGATCGCGGACGGGTTTGTCCCTGACTATGATCTTTATCTGGCATTCGGATATAACGAGGAGATCATGGGCGGCCCGGGTGCTGCCGGTCAGATCCTGCATGATGAACTGAAAAGCAGGGGAGTCGAACTCGGTATGGCGATCGATGAATGCGGCGGTGTTTCCCGCAGGGAAGACGGAACTTATATCGCAACGATATTCGTTTCTGAAAAGGGCTATGCGGATCATGAGTTCTATGTCGATGACAAAGGCGGTCATTCTGCATATCCTCCGGTGCATAATGCACTCGGCAAACTCGGAAAGGCTGTTTATGATCTGGAATGCAGCCGGATGGAACCGCATCTGTGTGAACCTGTGATCCGTCAGATGAAGGCTACTGCACCGTTTATTGAAGGAGACTTCAAACCGTTCTATGAAGACCCGGAAGGAAATGAAGAAACATTGAAAAAACTGGCTGAGACAGAGAAATCGATCAACCAGATGATGAGAACGACCACGACACCTACTATGGCAAAAGGCAGTGACCAGGCAAACATTCTGCCGGAACATGCTTCGGTGATCACCAACAGCCGTATTCTGCCCGGTGAGACACTTGAACAGCTCGAGCAGCATTTCCGTGAAGTGATGCCGGAAGAAGTACAGTTCCGTCTGATCAAAGGTCATAACCCGCCTGCGGTATCCTCTTCCGACAGCTATGGGTATCATCTGCTTCAGGAGATCATGGAAGAAAAATATCCGGGCATAACGTTTATTCCTTCTATGATGGCAGGCGGGACAGATTCCAGATATTATTGTGACCTGTCTCCCACGCGCAGTGTTTACAGATTTACAGGTATCTTCGAAAGCGGCCGTTCAGGAGGAGCACATTCTGTCAATGAACACATTGATACGGAGATCCTCTGCGATAACGTGGAATTCTACGTTAATCTGTTCAGCAGATACGGGAAATAACATCTTAAGAAATGAAAGCAGAGCGGGCAGCTCTGCTTTTTATACGATCATTCCGGTGTGTTTTTCAGGATCAGTCAATATGAAAGACACGGTTTTCTCTGCGCGGTGCAGCGGATGGAAGTTCATAATCGGCATATCCAAGGATGCAGTTGCCGATCCCTTCATATTCCTCCTCAATACCAAGCCGTTTCAGCAGTGCCTTGCCTTCTTCATCTTCGAAGGTTTCCCTTGCCCTGTGGATCCAGCAGGAGTCTACACCGAGTGAATGCGCGGCAAGCATCAGATTGCCCATAACGAGGCTTCCGTCATATACTTTGGCACCGCTTGCTTTCGGAGCCAGTACAACAAGGACTGCCGGTGCATTGTAGAACGGGTCAGGACGCTTTTTCGCGTCATATTTTGCGTTCAGCCGGCTGAGCAGATCGCGTGTTTCTTTGTCTGTTACAGCAAGGATGATAGGTGCCTGTGTTCCGTTAGCACTTGCAGCATACAGACCGGCTTCAATGATCTGATCGATCAGGGCAGGATCGACAGGGTCGGATCTGTATTTTTTGCAGGAACGGCGGCTAATAATATTTTGCAGTACAGTATTCATAGTTCAGCACTCCTTTCACATTTGTTTCTGCTGATTCAGATATGGACGTTTGATTGCAAGGTAATAATATGAGAAGGCAAGTAAGGTGGAACAGGTCCAGCCTACAGGCCATGAGATAAACACCAGACGGATGTCATGGTTGATATGCATTGCGATCGCCAGATAGAGCTGTCTGATAAAGATCAGACTGGTGATCGTTGTAATCATTGTAACAGTAGATTTGCCGAATCCTCTGACTGAATTGGAGAGTACCTGATGAAACGACTGCAGAAAGTAAAGCGGCAGAAGCGTATGCATCATTGTAACAGCATAACCGATTGCTTCGGGGCTTTTTGTAAACAGCCCGGCTGCCTGAGGTGCGAGGAAATAAAGAGGAATGGCCAGGCATAAGTAGACGACCAGGTTGATGTAGATGACATAGCGTATGCCTTTGAAAGCGCGCTCATATTTTCCGGCGCCGACACACTGTCCTACATAGGTCGTACATGACTGCCCCAGGGAAACCGTGATCTGGCTGATGTAGTTGTCGATCTTCTTTCCGGTGCCTGCGCCGGCCATCGCGTATGTACCGAAGCTGTTGATATAGCGCTGTACAAAGAGATTCGAGAATGTAACGAGGCATGACTGAATTGCGGCAGGGATTCCCAGCTGCAGTATTTCCAGAAGAAGAGGCACATCAACTTTCAGGTCCTGCGGAACGAGCCGGTATACGTCATCTGTTCTGAGCATTTTCCGGGTCACCAGGAAGAATGATTCCGATTGTGACAGGATGGTTGCGACAGCAACACCGGCAACTCCCATATGAAGAACCACAACAAACAGGATATCCAGAACGATGTTCGTCAGAGATGCGCATACCAGAAAAATAAAGGGGGACCGTGAATCACCGACTGATCTCAGCACACCTGACTGTACATTGTACATGGAAGTAAAGATAATGCCGATCAGATAGATCCGCAGGTATATCATCGCTTCCGGATATACATCCGGCGGGCAGCTGACTATTCTCAGAAGCAGGGGAGATAACAGTTCACCGATCGTCAGCATGACCAGTCCCATGATCAGGGCAAATGTCAGTGAGGTATGGATCGATTCATGCAGCCGTTCATGATTTCCGGCACCGAAATATCGTGAAAAAGCAACGCCTGCGCCAACGGACAATCCGGTAAAGAATCCGATGATCACCTGGGAAATGTCAGAACAAGATGTGACTGCTGCAAGTGCCGTTACGCCGACCGCTCTGCCCACGACGATACTGTCAACACTGTTGTACAGATTCTGGAATATCTGGCCGGCAAGAAGCGGCAGTGCAAAAAGAATGATGTTCTTAATGATGTTTCCTTCTGTCAGGTTAACGGATCTGCGTTCATATCTGCCTGCTGTCATAAACTTCTCCAATCAGTTGATATGATTGTATTCTTGGTATCAATCAACTTACTGCCTGAATTCATCATATAATAAATCAGAGGAATAACTTTATGATATGCATTATTGAAACACCTGTTGGAAATCTTCTGCTGCGTGAAACTGATCTGGGTATTTCGGAAGTTTCTTTTACCGAGCAGACAGCCTGCTGGAATGAGGGCCGGTTTTTAAAACAGGCGGCAGATCAGCTGCGGGAATACTTTTCGGGAAAACGCACTGTTTTTGATTTTCCTCTTGACGTGAAGGGAACAGTATTTCAGAAACAGGTATGGGAAGCACTTTACAGGATCCCGTTTGGGGAAACCAGAAGTTATCAGGAGATCGCCTGTGAGATCGGCAGACCGAAAGCTGTCAGGGCTGTTGGTATGGCTTGTCATGTAAACCCGGTTGTGATAGCTGTTCCGTGTCATCGGGTGATCGGAAAGAACGGTTCGCTGACCGGCTTCGGAGGAGGACTTGACAAGAAGAGTTTTCTGTTGAAATTTGAACGTATGAATATGGATTTGTGAAATAGTGATAGTTCGGCTGTTTTTCATCATATATAATTAAATCAGAATGTTGAGAGGAGAATAATTATGATTCATAAAACATTGAAACCATTCCCCAAAGATTTCCTGTGGGGTGCATCGACTTCTGCTTATCAGGTAGAAGGTGCCAACCTGGAAGATGGCAAAGGACCTTCATGCCAGGATGTCAAAAAGGTGCCTGAAGGAACTTCTGAACTGGATGTCTGTGCTGACCAGTATCACCGTTATAAGGAAGATATCGCCCTGATGGCGGAGATGGGATTTAAAGTATACCGTTTCTCCATTTCCTGGTCCCGTATCATTCCTGAAGGTACCGGTGCGCTGAATCCGAAGGGCATTGAGTATTACAACAATGTCATCAATGAGTGCCTGGCACATAATATGATTCCTCTTGTTACGATGTTCCATTTTGATATGCCGGCTGCCCTCGACAAGAGAGGTTCCTGGTCCAATCCGGAATCTGTTGACTGGTTCCTGAACTTTGCAAAAGTAATGTTCGAGAATTACGGAGACAGAGTAAAGTACTGGCTGACGATCAATGAACAGAACATGCTGACACTGGTAGGACCTGTCATCGGTACACTGACGCTTCCTGAAGGAACGACCAATGTGCTCAAAGAAACATATCAGCAGAATCACCATATGCTGGTAGCGCAGGCAAAGGCAATGGCACTGTGCCATAAGATGCTTCCTGATGCTAAGATCGGACCTGCTCCGAACATTTCACTGGTATATCCTGCTTCCTGCAAGCCGGAAGATATCATTGCGGCACAGAACTACAATGCGATCCGCAACTGGCTGTATCTGGATATGGCAGTATTCGGAAAATACAACAACATCGTATGGTCTTATCTGGAAGAACATGATGCTGTTCCGACATTCGCTGAAGGTGATGCTGAAGCTCTGGCAAACGGACATCCTGATTTCATCGGATTCAATTATTACAATACCGCTACATGCCAGGCTAGTGACGGAACAGAAAAAGCAGACCCGGGTGCTGACCAGCAGACAGCGCGCGGTGATGCAGGATTCTACCGCGGATACAGAAACCCGAATCTCACTGTAACGGAATTCGGCTGGGAGATCGATCCGATCGGCTTCCGCGCTACGATGAGAGAAATGTATTCCCGTTATCGTCTTCCGATGATCGTAACGGAAAACGGTCTTGGCGCATATGACAAACTGGAAGATGGCCGTGTACATGACCCGTACAGAATTGATTATCTGGCAAAGCATATTGAGCAGATCCGTCTTGCCATTACTGATGGTGTAGAAATGATGGGATACTGCCCGTGGAGTGCGATCGATCTGATCTCTACACATGAAGGAATGAAGAAACGTTATGGTTTCATCTATGTAGATAGAGAAGAATTTGATCTGAAGACACTTGATCGTTACCGCAAAGACAGCTTCTACTGGTATAAAAAAGTTATCGCAAGCAACGGTGAAGATCTGAGCCCGGATTTCAAAGTTGAGTAATGACGATGGCAGGTGAAATCCTGCCATTGTTTTGGAGGTTTTTGTGAAGATACTGGTTATTGATGCGCAGGGCGGCGGGATCGGCAGACAGCTGATCACTGCTCTGAAGCACCGTTTTCCTGAACATATCGTACTTGCGGTTGGGACAAACAGTATGGCTACTTCAGCTATGCTGAAAGCAGGAGCAGATCAGGCAGCAACAGGTGAGAATTCTGTGATCGTTGCATGCTCGATGGCCGACCTGATCATCGGACCGATCGGTATCGTGATCGCTGATGCAATGCTCGGTGAGATCACACCGAAGATGGCTGCTGCAGTCGGACAGAGTCATGCCCGGAAGATCCTGATCCCGTTTAAGAATGATTCTCATCAGATCGTCGGGGTCCCTGATTTTAACGTTGGCAGACTTGTAGAAGCAGCCGTGGAAACAGCTGCCGGGATGATCGGGCAACCTGCTTGACGAACCGGCATCCGGTGAAGAAAATATTTATATCGGCTGAAGCCGGTTGCTGTACAGAAGTACGATCGATTCATAAGTGAATCTGCATATCAGAAGGTATGTAAGTCCGGAATGGATTTTGCATACCTTTTTCAGGAGGAGAATTATGAAAACACTATATTTGGACTGCAGCATGGGAGCTGCAGGCGACATGCTGACGGCGGCACTTCTTGAGCTTCTTGATGATAAAGACGCATTTGTCAGAGAACTGAATGAGATCGGTATTCCTGATGTGGAGTTCACTGCTGAACCGGCCGTAAAATGCGGTATTACCGGAACACATATGTCAGTGAAGGTGCATGGTGTTGAGGAAGACGAGCATCTGCATGAACACCACCATGACCACGACCATGATCACGAGCATGAGCATCATCACGACCATGAGCACCATCATGACCATGATCACGAGCATGAACACAGTCATGGACATGGACACCATCATTCGCACAATTC
>JAEIGA010016818.1_pt1 | contig 11126 bp, 11 predicted proteins | sample 9270691 | NCBI WGS metagenome assembly JAEIGA01 (sample SAMN17057246, study PRJNA624740) | gut metagenome | biome: biome; isolation source: fecal sample | host: Bos grunniens | place: China: Xizang | collected 2019 | reverse complement strand
TGAGCCAGGATCAAACTCTTCATTGTATAATTTTTCTCCGAAAAATTATACCTTTTTGTCATGACTCGGCATAGCAAGCGAGCTTGCTCTGCTCTCGCTATTCCAATAAGTGTAAGATTTTCGTATCGTATAGAACCTTTGTGGGGTTCTAAAGAATTGTCTCTGCTCGTGATGTATCCTTATCTACTTAAAAGGAAATAAAACTTGACGGTTCGTTCAATTACCCGATCTCGTGACGACATCACAAGATCGCTTCTTGTACTACTTGTCTGTATGGAAAATATTTTCAAAGAACTCTTTCTTCAACCATCTCAAGGGGTGTCCCTCTCGATTGCGGATGCAAAGGTAGATACTTTCTGCAAACTGACCAAACATTCCAGAAACTTTTTTTCAAGATTTTTTAACAAGATTTCCCAATGCGCTGATTTTCAAAGGGAGTCATGAGAAGGGAATTTTCGAGAGAATGGAAAAATTGGCATTTACATGTTGCAAAACATGGTTTTTTGGGGGAATTTTGGAGTTTCAGGGCTACAAGGGAGATTTTGCATTTGTGAGAAATTATTTCTGCATGGTGGGAGAAAAGATTGGGCAGCCCTAAAGAAGCTGCCCAGTCGTTGTCGTATCTTGATTGGATTATCGTCTTACGTTCCACATGCTCGATGCACCGGTAGAGCCCACGAGTACGTCGATATTGGCTCCATCTTTCTTTTCGATGATTTCCCATGCCTTGAGCTGGATGAACTGGTCGGTGTTCAGGCCCAACTCTTCTTGGTATGCTTTGTCGGCAATGGCTCGCTGGCGCTCTGCAGCCTCCTTGGCCTTGAGCATCTCGAGGCGGCTTTCCTCGGTGCGCTTAGCTTGAGTTGCTGCAGCGGTGTTGTCCATCTCTGCCTTTTGCTTCTCGTTGGGGATAGCGCGTCCTACGACCACGTTGACCACGGTGACGGGGAGCTCTCCGCTCTTGCCCGAGAGTTCGGCGATGTACTCTTCCATGTCGTTCTTCACGGCAAAGTTAATGGAGTCTAGCACTTCGCGGTTGCTCATGAGGTCAAAGGGGCCGAACTTAGAGATATAGTTGCGCACGGTGTTGCGATAGACCTCCTGGATAACGTTGACGTACCAGTTGGGGCCATAGTTTTTGATGAGGATGGGCGATTTGTTGTCGTTGACCTGCAGCTGTATCTGTGTGTTGAAGTCGAGGAGTGTATTGTCATTCGATGTGGCATCGTCGAGCTTCTCGTCAAACTTCTGAGGCAGCATTGAGACCTTGACATAGTCTGTTGAGAACCACACATAGGTACGTCCTGTCTCGACGGGCTCTTCATCCACACCGCCATGACCGAAGATATAGGGTTTGTGTATCAGCACAGCTTCTTCACCGGCATTGGGAGCTACATTCACACATGATGTGACACCACACATCAATACTGCTGCCAGGGCAGACATTCGGATCATCTTTTTCATAGTAGTATACCTTATTATATATATATGTTATTAATTTCTGGTACGAAGATACAGATAAGTCATCAAACGAGCGCTATGATTGCGTAACTTTTTTGTGGTGGTGCCTACATGTCGTACACTCCGTCGTGTCGATCCTCCATGTCCCGTGCCCACTCCTCGAGTCGCTTCTCCAGTCTTCTGACTCCACCCTCGATGGACTTTCCTAACCCGCGCATCGACTCCTCGAGTCCTTCGACCACCCCTTCGAGATAGCGGGTAAACTTCTCCTCATCGATGCCTGTGCCCTCGTCGTTCATGACAGCCCGCATGAAGGCATTGGTCACGTAGAGTCTCGTGAGAGAGGGTGCTGCCTCATCGCAGTTCACCAGCACCACATAGGCAAACTCCTCATCGGCATTGTTGACATAGATATGACGATGATCGCCCTCCTTGAGCAATGCATAGTCAGCGGGAATCGCATCGAGCACATTATCGACAAACCGTTCGCGTGTGGGCTGAGCACACCGCTCCAGCTTGAGTGACATCCACTCCTCGACCCCCATCACGGCCAGCATGCCGCTCACCAATCGCTGTGCCTCTGGAGAGACATCCTCTTCGGGCACATCATTGAAGTGGCGATCCTTATTGAACACGCGGCACACGGCTCCCTCTTTCTCCTTGTATCTGTTCACAAAGCGCTCGAGCGAATCGGCATAGCCCATCGAGCAGGCGAGCAACAGACAGACGAGTGCAATAGTTTTTCTTATCATCATCGTAATCTTTTTGAATACATATCAGTTTTCTACGAGCTCAACAGTTACATCTCCTCCCTCACATATTCGATGGCTCGATTAACGTAGCTGAGGAAGGGCTGTGTGATGCGAAACAGCTCGGCTGTGCGCTGTGCGAGATGATCACCACAGACGAAGTCGTCGGTCGGCGTGTGGAGCAGACAGAATGACTTGAGGCGTAGATACTCGGCATACTCGGTCTCCTGCTCGAATCCCTTGGGGTTACGCTTCAAGGCTCCCTCACGGTCGAGCACGAAGGTGGGCGCCACGGAGCGTACGATGTGGTCAAAGTCGCCACCTCCTCCCACAATGTCCTCGCGCAGCACCTGCAACACCTTGCTGTCGCAGCAGTAATCGCCCGTAGCCAGCATGTGCCCATAGGGATAGCCGTCGCCTCCTGTGCCGATGTGGAAGTAATAGCCCGAGTAGCCCGACTTCTTGCCACCAGGACAGATGAAGGCTCCCATGTGTGTCTTGTAGGGACTCTTGTCGGCGCTGAACCGCACGTCGCGATAGATGCGGTAGGTGCAGTCCTTGGCTGTGAGGCCCGTGACGGAGTCGTCGAAACGGCTTATCTCGCGTATGAGCTCGTCCACGAAGTCATTGAACTGTGCCTGCAAAGCTGCATAGCGGGCCTTGTTGGCGATGAACCACTCGCGGTTATTGTTGGCCTGCAGCTCTCTGAGGAAGGTGATGATATCTTTCATAGCGAGGGCGAAGTTAGCACAACGCGATTAAAAAAGCAAGCGGGATGAACATTTTTCGCCCGGCAGTCATCATCTTTAAGGCATAGGCATGTCCTGGAACATACGGACAAGGTGAGCAAGGCGCGAACCGTCACCCGAGAGTCGGACGATGAAGAAAAACGGAGGGGCGGAGCCAAAATGCTCCGTCTTTTTCTTTGTATTTCGCTCGGCTTGCCCTATCTTTGCCAAAACAACGCCAGAAGGCTATACGCGTATCGATATGAAAAAGATTTGTGCTATCACGATGGTTCGCAACGACGAGTTCTACCTGCGCAAGTGGGTCGAATACTATGCCTCACAGCTGGGGCGTGAGCACCTGCGGATCTTCTTCGACGGAGAGGACCAGCGAATACCCGACTTCTGCGAAGGGGTGTACACGGAGCTCAAGCCTCGCATCCCCGGCATGGTGGTGAAGGCCGAGAAGGAGCGCCTCACCTTCCTCTCCCAGCAGGCGGCACGCCTGATGCAGGAGGAGGGGTATGACCTGGTGATCGGTGTCGATGCCGACGAATACCTTGTCGTGGACCCCAAGGTGGGGAAGACACTGGGAGAGTATCTGGGCGAACGGGAGGTGGAATGGTGCCTCTCGGGATTGGGCATCGATGTGGGCCAACACCTGAAGTGTGAGGCGAAGATCGACGCCAGCAGGCCCTGGCTCAGACAGCGAGGCTATGCCTACCTCTGCTCCCGATACACCAAGCCTTCGGTGATCGCCAAGCCCGTGATGTGGGGAGCGGGATTCCATCGGGTGAAGGGGCACAACTACCACATCGACCCCAACCTCTACCTCTTCCACTTCGGCAGCATCGACCTCGAGATGATCAAGGAGCGCATGGGCAACAATGACCTCGTGTCGACGGGCCGACTGGGACACATCAAGAAGCGGGCCAAGACGATATACGTAGTGACCGCCGCCACGCCACGCGAGTGGGACAAGACGGTGAGCGGGATGCGTCGCGCCCAGCAATGGCTGCGCCAGCCTCTGGCATGGAACAAGCCCTGGAACCCCATCACGAAGGTGGTGGTGAGCATCCCCGAGCGATTTAAGGACATACTATAAGAATTGCCATGAACGACCGACATGCCTATCTGATCATCGCCCACAACCAGCCCGAACTGCTGAGGCGACTGGTGGAGCTGCTCGACGACGAGCGCAACGATATCTACATCCATGCCGACAGGAAGATGCGCGACTTTGATGCCGAGGCCCTGCGCAAGGTCTGCACGAGGAGCACCCTACACATCCTCCCCCAGCGCATCTCGGTGCATTGGGGCGGCTACAGCATCATACGGGTGGAGATGGAACTGCTGAAGGCTGCCACACGACAGGGACGCTATGCCTACTACCACCTGCTCTCGGGGGTGTGCCTGCCGATCAAGTCGCAGGACGAGATACATCGGTTCTTCGAGTCGAACGGGGGACGAGAGTTTGTGGACCTGTGGCCGATGAAGAAGACCACCTACAGCCGCTTCCACTACTACACGGTGCTGCCCGAGGGTGAGCGCAACTTCCTGACCCGCCTGCTCAACAATGCCGTGAAGGGCCTACTCATGCTGCTGGGCATCAAGATGAACAGGGATGTGGACTTCCGCTACGGGAGCCAGTGGTTCAGCATCACCGACGGCTTTGCCCGCTACATCACCAGCCAGGAGGAGTGGGTGGACAAGGTGTTTGCCCACTCGAGCACCTGCGATGAGGTCTTCGTCCCCACCCTACTGTATAGGTCACCCTATGCCGGCAACCTATCGGTACAGCGCGATGCCGAGGGCAGGGCTGTGGGTAACATGCGCTTCATCGACTGGACACGCGGGACGAGCATACGCCACCCCTACACCTTCACGATCGAGGACCACGCACTGCTGATGAGCGTGCCCCATCTGTTTGCCCGCAAGTTCAGCCTCGAGACGGACAGGGCGATCATCGACGCAATATGCTCCAGCCTTGGCGAACGGAGAGAGGCGTAGCGGTCAACGCTCAAACGAAGATTTGTCGGGAAACATCTGCTCCAGGAAGCGGCGGGCACGCAGGCGGTCCTTGTCGCCGGCCTGCTCGTTGTCGTTGATGCAGACGAGGACGGGGTTGTAGCGATCCATGACGGACTGGAAGTCGATGTCGGGCTCGATGTTGATGCATCGCGTGTCATAGTGATAGACTCCCCTCAAGGCACACCTCAGCTTAGTCCATAGGCTCATGGGCTTGTTGTAGCGGCCCATCAGCTTCATCTCCCCCTCGCCGCGGGCCAGGGCATAGTAGAGCGTGGCTACGCGCTGCACATCCTCCTCGCCGCGGATGTGGCGGTTGATGGTGTCCTCAATCTCTTGGGCAAAGAGCTGCTTGCACTCCCGGATGTGACGCTTCAGATAGGCATCGATGTTGTGGTGGGGGATGTGCCCGACACACGTGCCAAGGCGCTGACGGATGAGCTGCTGCGCGCGGCCTATGGTCCTGAGGTAGAGCGACCTGCCGAGCTTGTGACGTGGCCATCGCCTCAGTCTCACGATGGGGTGGCCCTGGGCGTTGAAGAAGAAGTCGGGCGCCACCTCTTGGGCGATGAGCGTGTCGTCATTGGCCAGGAGGAAATGGTCGGCCAAGCCAGGGATGTTGTCGACGCACCACTCTATGGCCGGCGAGCTGAAGGTGGGGAGTGCCGAGGGAGGGAGGATCTCGGTGTGGTCCACGATCGTGACACGCGGACAGTCCGTGTCGAGCCACGAGGGCACCTGACGGTCGGTGATGATGTAGATATGCCTTATCCACGGGGCATACCGCTCGACGGAGCGGAGCGAAAAGCGGAGCTCGTCGTTGTCGACAAACCTCGCCTCATGGGTTGCCTCATGAGGAGCCTCAGCGATGCCTTGCAGGAAAGCCGCCTTCCGCGCCTGCCACGTGGGGTCACTGCCGTCGACCCACAAATAGACCAAATCGATGTCCATATCCATTGCCATATTAGTAGATGCGCTTGCAAACTTACGGAAAAAAACTGGGTATTCGCATCAAATCCGCGAACTTTCCACCCTGAGAGACAAAAAAGCCGTCGATATCCTCACGCGTTCATAAAAAATGAGCTAACTTTGTGGGGAATTGTATTACCCAGAACATCATTCCCCACGATAAGATCAAAACAGATTTATGATGAAAGAGTTCCTACTGCTGATCAAGCGATTCGTCCCTCCCTACAGGAAGTACCTCGTGAGCAACCTCGTCCTCAACCTCCTGGCACAGGTGCTCAACGTCTTCTCCTTCGCGCTGCTCATCCCCATCCTGCAGATCCTGTTTCAGGTGAGCGACACGCAGTACGAGTATATGACCCTTGCCGACGGCAACGTGGCCGAGGTGATCAAGAACAACTTCTACTACTACATGAACCACTACATCGAGGTGAAGGGGGCGCTGTGGGTGCTCATCATGTCGGGTCTAATCCTCGTCGTGATGACCCTGCTCAAGACGGCCTGCTACTTCGGCTCGGCTGCCACGCTCATCCCCCTGCGCACGGGAGTGGTGCGCGACATCCGCATACAGGTGTACAACAAGGTGATGGGCCTCCCCCTGAGCTTCTTCTCCGAGGAGCGCAAGGGCGACATCATCTCGCGCATGAGCTCCGACGTGAGCGGGCTGGAGACCTCATTGTCAAACTCGCTGGAGATGCTCATCAAGAACCCCATCGCGATCGTCGTCACCTTGGGTACGCTCTTCTTCCTCAGCTGGGAGCTCACTCTCTTCGTACTCGTGGCCATGCCGGTGCTCGCCTGGGCCATGGGTGCCATCAGCCGCAAGCTCAAGCGCAAGTCCAAGGAGGCGCAGAACTACTGGGGCACGCTCCTCGCACAGCTCGACGAGACGCTCGGCGGCCTGCGCATCATCAAGGCCTTCCTTGCCGAGGGCAAGATGAAGGATCGCTTTGCCACCATCAACAACACCTACCGCGATGCCGTGATGCGCATGACCATACGCCAGAGCGCTGCCCACCCCGCCAGCGAGTTCATGGGCACCTGCATCATCGTCATCGTCATGTGGGCCGGCGGATACATCATCCTCGACGGCATGTCGGGCATGGAGGGAGCCACCTTCATCTACTACCTGGTGATGCTCTACAACATCCTCAACCCCATCAAGGACCTCTCGAAGGCGTTCTACAACATTCCCGTCGGCATGGGTTGCTGGGAGCGTGTGGACAAGATACTCTCTGCCGACAACCCCATCAAGGAGTCCGCCACGCCTGCCGCCATGGCGGGGTTCGAGCAGGGCATCGAGTTCAGGGGGGTAGACTTCCACTACACACCCGGCTCACCCGTCCTGCGCGACATCAACCTCCGTGTGGACAAGGGCAAGACCATCGCCCTCGTGGGCCAGTCGGGCTCGGGCAAATCGACGCTGGTGGACCTCGTGCCCCGCTTCCACGACGTCACCGGTGGCAGCATCACCATCGACGGGACCGACATCCGTGACATCTCCATCCACGACCTGCGCTCGCTCATCGGCAATGTGAATCAGGAGGCCATCCTCTTCAACGACACCATCTTCAACAACATCAGCTTCGGCGTCGAGGGAGCCACCATGGAGCAGGTCATCGAGGCGGCCAAGATAGCCAATGCCCACGAGTTCATCATGGAGAGCGAGCAGGGCTACGACACCCTCATCGGTGACCGTGGCTGCCGCCTGTCGGGAGGCCAGCGCCAACGCCTGAGCATCGCCCGCGCCATCCTCAAGAACCCTCCCATCCTCATCCTCGACGAGGCCACCTCGGCCCTCGACACCGAGAGCGAACGCCTCGTGCAGGAGGCCTTGGAGCGCCTGATGAAGTCTCGCACCACCATCGCCATCGCCCACCGCCTGAGCACCATCCGCCATGCCGACGAGATATGCGTGATGCTCGAGGGCGAGATCGTAGAGCGTGGCACCCACGAGGAGCTGCTCGCCCAAAGCGGATACTACAAGAAACTTAACGACATGCAAAGCCTTTGAGATTTACTATTTGACAATTTACTATTTACGATTTATTTACCATTTAGCAATTTTCCCCTCCCCCCCGTTTTTCACTGCACGCACTGCACGGACTGTGCGATTTATTTGCAATATCACATTTTTCTATTTACCTTTGCAAAGTACTGCAAAGAGATAAACGAGAACACAATTGTTTAACCCAATAATAAAAAGAAAAAGATTATGAAATTTTTGACAGACGAGAAACTCGTGATTGTAGGTGCCGGCGGTATGATCGGCTCTAACATGGCTCAGACAGCCTTGATGCTTGGCCTTACTCCCAACATCTGCCTCTACGACATCTATGGCCCTGGTGTGAATGGTGTGGCCGAGGAGATGGCTCACTGCGCTTTCGAGGGTGCCAACGTGACTTGGACCATCGACCCCGAAGAGGCTTTCACCGGTGCCAAGTACATCATCTCTTCAGGTGGTGCTCCCCGTAAGGAGGGTATGACCCGTGAGGACCTGCTCAAGGGCAACTGCCAGATCGCTGCCGAGTTTGGTGACAACATCAAGAAGTACTGCCCCGACGTGAAGCACGTGGTGGTGATCTTCAACCCCGCTGACGTGACTGCTCTCACCGCGCTCATCCGCTCAGGTTTGAAGCCCAACCAGCTCACCTCACTCGCTGCGCTCGACTCTACCCGTCTGCAGCAGGCTATCGCCGAGGCTGTAGGTGCTCCCCAGTACAAGGTTGAGGGTGCCCGCACCTATGGTGGTCACGGTGAGGCTATGGCCGTGTTCGCATCGAAGATCACCGTTGACGGCAAGCCCCTCTCAGAGTATGAGATCTCTGACGAGAAGTGGGCCGAGATCAAGCACAACACCATCCAGGGTGGTTCACGCATCATCAAGCTCCGTGGCCGCTCATCATTCCAGAGCCCCGCATACCAGTCAGTGAAGATGATCGAGGCTGCTATGGGTGGCGCCGAGTTCCACTGGCCCGCAGGCTGCTACGTGAACAACGAGAAGTACAAGAATGTGCTCATGGCTATGCCTACCGTTATCGACGCCACTGGCGTACACTTCGGTGAGGTGACCGGCACTGCCGAGGAGCTCGCAGCCCTCGACGCCTCATACGCACACCTCCAGGTGATGCGCGACGAGATCATCTCTCTCGGCATCATTCCTCCCGTGAGCGAGTGGTCTTCATTGAATCCCAACCTCTAATTTAATTAGGAGTTAGGAGTTAGGAATTAGAAGTTAGCTGTCGGATAGAAGCTGTCAGCCGAACGCACAGACCGCACAATGCGCACAACGAAAACCGCAGGCGCCGTTCCACGAGAACGGACCTGCGGTTTGTTCATTTCACACGCTACAATATGGAGGCTCTACCCCCTCGCACACGCTATATATATAATAGTATTTAAAATACCTATATATAGGTAGCTGTACGTGTGCGCTGTCGTATGAGCGCTTTTTACTGTGCGCACTGCACAGATTGTGCGCGGGGAGTTTTTTATTTAACCACGGATTTAACGGATTATATCTCCGCGATAGACTCTGAATCTGCGCAATCCGAGTAATCCGTGGTATTAAATGGAGCAATCACTTAATCACAATCTTGCGTCCGTTCACGATATATATGCCACCCTTCGTGGGATGGGCTACGCAGCGGCCGTGGAGGTCGTAGATGAGTGTTGAATTCTGAATTGCAAATTCTGAATTCTCTACATTTTCAATACTAGTTTCCATACCGATGATATTCGTAAAATCTCTCCATCCTTCCGTTGACCTATACTCCCCCACAGACTCGGCAGGAACGTAAACGGGAATGGATTTATCTACACTAAAGAATACCCAACTTCCTTCAAGTGCAGGAGGAGTTATCGCCTCACAGGTGATAGAGGTAAGTCTGGTGCAAACATAGAATGCATATTCTCCAATCGACGTCACACTCTCGGGAATGGTGATAGAGGTGAGGCTGGTGCAACAAGAGAATGCCCAGTCTCCAATGCTCGTCACACTCTCGGGAATGGTGATGGAGGTGAGGCTGCTGCAACCATCGAAAGCATAGTTTCCAATGCTCGTCACGCTCTCGGGAATGGTGATAGAGGTAAGTCTGGTGCAAACATAGAATGCATATTCTCCAATCGACGTCACACCCTCGGGAATGGTGATGGAGGTGAGGCTGCTGCAACCATAGAAAGCCTTCTCTCCAATGCTCGTCACACCCTCGGGGATGGAGATGGAGGTAAGTTTGCTGCAACCATCGAAAGCACCGTTTCCAATGCTCGTCACGCTCTCGGGGAGGGTGATGGAGGTGAGGCTGCTGCAACAAGAGAATGCATAATCTCCAATCTCAGTCACGCTCTCGGGGATAGTTATAGAGGTAAGGCTGGTGCAAACATAGAATGCATATTCTCCAATCGACGTCACACCTTCTTTAATTATAACAGACTGTACGCCCCGCCAATAGTCATAGCAATTACCCTGCATTGGTCCCGTTCCTCCAATAATCAAGATGTTTTTATCTGTCAAACGATAATAAATTCCGTTTCCACATTCGCCAGAGGACACGGTGTTTCCATAATCACCTCCATCATCATCAGGATTAGGTTCTGGCTCTGGCTCTGGGTCTGGTTCTGGCTCTGGTTCTGGCTCAATATCGCCTTCCGTACCGGGTATTGCCTTAATGTCAAACGAAGACCAGTCGCTTGCTTCTTGATATTTTCTATAAGAAACGCCTGGAACATAAAGCACGCACTCAGATTTATTCACTCCATAAAATACACTATAAGAGCACTCCGGAGGAGTAACAGCATAGCATGTTATCTCTTGCAGCATTTCACATTCCGCGAAAGCCCAACCTCCAATGCTCGTCACACTCTCGGGGAGGGTGATGGAGGTGAGGCTGGTGCAACGAGAGAAAGCATATCTTCCAATGCTCGTCACGCCCTCGGGGATGGTGATGGCGGTGAGGCTGCTGCAACGAGCGAAAGCACACTCTCCAATGCTCGTCACGCCCTCGGGGATGGTGATGGAGGTGAGGCTGCTGCATTCATAGAAAGCATATCTTCCAATGCTCGTCACGCTCTCGGGGATGGTGATGGCGGTGAGGCTGCTGCAACCAGAGAAAGCAGAGTCTCCAATGCTCGTCACGCCCTCGGGGATGGTGATGGCGGTGAGGCTGCTGCAATCAAGGAAAGCACACCTTCCAATGCT
>JAEIGA010016817.1_pt1 | contig 11126 bp, 10 predicted proteins | sample 9270691 | NCBI WGS metagenome assembly JAEIGA01 (sample SAMN17057246, study PRJNA624740) | gut metagenome | biome: biome; isolation source: fecal sample | host: Bos grunniens | place: China: Xizang | collected 2019 | reverse complement strand
GGCTTTTCCAGAATATCCGTCACTTCCCCGACGATGGTACCCATCTTTGTCATGTCGTCCATGTAGCTTGCCGCCATCACAAAGGGCGTGATCAGGCCAAGGGAAAGGATGATCAGCATCAGAAAATCCGGCGCGGTAACGGACCCTTTGATGTAGAATGACACCCCGAAAGGAAGAAGCGCCAGAAGCGTGGCGGGCATCAGCACCAGAGCCAGGTTCTGATATACATTGCAGCGCCGCATCCATTCGATGAAGCAGTCTGCGCCTTCCCTCGCCGCCATGACAAATTTCTCATAGCTGGTTTTCGCTTTCCCGAAAGCCTTGATGACCTCGATGCCGTTGATGTATTCCACGGCGGTATCATTGAGTGCCTTTGTCTTTACGACCGTGTTCTGATAGCTTTCCTGGCTGCCCCGCATCATCAGCATGAAAAACAGACCGCCGACGGGGACCGTGATGAGCGACAGCAGAGCCAGCCGCCAGTCGATGTGCAGCATATAGGCGAAGATCACAAAGGGAATGATCAGATTGGATGTGACCTCCGGAATCATATGGGCCAGAGTCGTCTCAATGGAATCCACCCGCTCGACGATGATGTTCTTGTAGGTTCCGGAGGATTCCTCCAGCACGTCCCCCAGCGGCATCCTGGCCAGTTTCTTCGTCAGCTGTCTGCGGACGTTGGCGAGCACCTCGAACGTTGCCTTGTGTGACATCGTGGTGGACGCAGCGTGGAAAAGCCGGTCCAGCACGAAGAACAGCGCCATCCAAAGGCATTGCGTCAGGCAATAGCGGAAATCCGCCGTGTTTTCCAGCAGGCCTTTGACGATACTGGCCATGAAGATGTAGGGCATAAAGCCGGACAGCACGCTTAAGATCGCCAGTAAGACACTGAAGAAATAGCTGCTGCGCCTTCTCCCCGCAAACTCCATGACCCAGCTCAGGGTGCTGCGCTTCTTATCCTTTTTCTTTCTTTCCTGTCTGTCCATTTTCAACCTCCATGTTAGATATCTCTAACTCCAATCTGATAAAAAACGCCTTCTTTTTCCGCGGATCGGAAGGCGTCAATATCCGAAAAACTCCCTCCACGCGCTGGAGAGAAAGCGATCGAGGGTATCCGCGTAATGCATGGCTTCCTCGCGGGTAAAGTCGTGCTCTGCGGTCTGGAACACCGCGTTGATATTTGTCGTGACCAAAAGAGGCTGACATAAGTAGTCCCGTTTTCACCTGCAATGGCGGTGAAAATGCCGCCAAGGCCTTCAATGGTCATCTGCTTTTATCCTTTTCGCTTTTACAACAGCAATCATCTGATCACTCCTCTCAAATCATCCGGTTGATAGAAGAACCGCTTTATTTGTAGTTATTTTCCTGTGCAAAGACCGGCGGCCAATAAGGAAGCGGCTTCGCGTTCATTTTCAGCTTGAAGTCGCAGTAATCCCCATCCTCGAAACAGGTGTGCTCCCGGAACAGCGGCACGCCGAACACGCCAAACATGACATAGTCCAAATTGCAGAGATAGGGCATATACTCCTCATAGCCGTGCGCCTTCGCAAAGTTGGATAGGGGGCAGACCAGATTGTAATAGCTGAAGTCGTAGCCCGTCTCCGGCGGGATCATCGTCTTTGTCTCGAAGCTGCCGGGATATTTGGCTGCATTTGCCGCGTTCTGCGCATCTTTCTTCTGATACTTCCTGTTGAGGGATTTGACATTCGTAAAGGATTTGTGCGCAATCGCCTTTACGATTCCCGGCATACCCTTGAACTTGCGCTCATAGGCAAGCACCATCAGATGGCCGATTTCCTCCAGTGAAACGCCATAGCGCTTGAGCACCTCGCCCATCGACACAAAGCAATATGCTCCGGTGAGATTTTTCGTTCCGCTGACCGTATCTCCTCCGATGAAGGGGAAGTTCTCCAGCATGTTGTTTTCGTAGTGAGCCCAGATCTCTTCAAAGAGGACGGCATAAGGCTTTCCGCTTTTATTCTCAAGCTCTGCCGAGATCGGTTTGAGAAAACCGTTCATGGCTTTTTTGAGTTGTGGAGCCTTCTTTCGATAATACTCGTGCATGGGGGAGCCTCCTTTTCTCAAAGGAACAGCACGGCGATGTGATACACGATGCAGGCGAGGATCAGTGCGGCGCCGATGTAGAACAGCGCAACGCGGGCGGTCCATTTCAGGGAGTGGGACTCGCGGTAGGTCGTGCTCAGCGCCATGACGCAGGGAACGTTGAAGGTGCAGGCGAACAGAAAGGCCAGCGCCTCCGGCTTGGAAATAGACTGCACCATCTTGACGGCCAGCGCCGCGTTATCCTGTGCGGCGGTCTTGGAGAAGAAGGTGGCCTCCAGCAGATTGCTCTGCCCCACGAAAGCGGCGTTCAGAACGCCCAACACTGCCTCTTTGGCAAAAGCCGAGCTGAGAAACGCCATAAAGGTCTGCCAGCCGAGTCCGAAGAAGCGGGTCACCGGCTCAATTGCTGTACCGACACGGTACAGCAGGCTGTTTTGGATATTGCCGCTGCTGCTGAACGAGAAAATGTAGAACACCAGCGACACCAGCGTGACCGTGCCGAGCGCGCGTTTGAAGATGTCCCACGCTTTCAGGAAAGCCTCCTTGAGAATATGCTTCCAGTGCGCCTTATGATACGGCGGCAGCTCCATGATCATGCCGCTCCGTGTTTCGGACGGGGCGAGCGTGCGGCCGAAAACCTTGGAAACGATCCACATCATCAGCACCATGTAGCAGAGGATCAGCAAGCATACCAGCAGCGTTCCGCCAGGGCCAAAGAACATGGACGAGATCACGGGGATCACGCCCCAGATCGCGCCACAGGGCACAGCCCATACCACCGCCATGGCCAGCATCCGCTGACCCCAGTTGTCCATGATGCGGGTGCCGCAGGCCCCGCCGATGGTGCAGCCGAAGCCCATGAGCACCGGGCAGATGGCCTTGCCCTGCAGACCCAGTTTGGAGAGCACGCCGTCGAACTGATAGGCGGCCCGGGCCAGGAAGCCGATCTCTTCCAGAAAACCGAAGGCCAGGTTTACGCCGAAGACGAAGGCAGCCATCGAAAGAGTAAAATACAGCACGTTGGGCAGCATCATGGCGAAGACAGATACAAGCCAGGGGTGGACATGCCAGCCGTTCAGGAGATTGGAAATGGGTTCATACAGGATTTGCGGGATCATCTGTGCGACGCTCATGATGGGGACGCAGATAATCATGGCGACCAGAAAGGCAGCCAGCACCACGCCCAGACAGAGGAACTTGCCCTTGACGGGGCTGGTGGCGATGCGGTCGAACCTTGAGAGCTTGTATTCCGCTGCGGCCGTGTGTGTGACGCCCTCGAGCATGGCGCCGATCCAGCGATACTTCTCCTGGCTTTGTGTGAGCACGGCTTGTGCGGAGTCCCCGCCCGTGGCCGGCTCCGGTACGGAGGAGAGCTTATGCGGCGTTTCCAGTTCCCGCGCGAAGAGCTCCTTCAGCTCTCCGTAGCCTTTGCCGTCCGCCGCCGTGAATGGAAGGACGGGGATGCCCAGCCGCTTTTCCAGCAGCCTGCAGTCGATCTCTTTTTTCTGCGCCTTCGCCACGTCCATCATGTTCAGCAGCAGTACGGCCGGCTTATCCAGCGCGGCGAACTCCGCCACCATGAACATGCTGCGTTCCAGCTGCGAGGCGTCGACAAGGATGCAGACCAGATCTGTTTGCCCGCTTTTGATGAAATCGGCGGTGATCGTTTCCTCGTCCGAATTGCCGGAGAGACCGTAGCTGCCCGGCAGATCGGTCACGGTATACTTCGTTCCCTTGTATGTATAGAAGCCGTCGTTTTTCTCCACGGTCTTGCCCGGCCAGTTTCCCACATGCTGCCGGGAGCCTGTCAGCGCGTTGTAGACCGTGGACTTGCCGGAGTTGGGCTGGCCCAGCAGAGCGATCCTTGTTTTCATACCGTTTCCACCTCGATCCTTTCTGCGTCTGTGCGATTGACGGCGATCAGCGTCTCACGCAGGTAAATCAGCACGGGCATCCTGCTGTCGTTGCGCACCGTTTGAAACGCCGTGTCCTCTGTGAGTCCGATGGCAGTGATGCGGTTGGCAAAATGCGCATCGCCGCCGATCCTGCGGATCAGGCCGTGCTGATCCGGCTTCGTGTCTGTCAGCTTCATTTTGATTCTCCTCCTATGGTTAAATATCTCTAACCACAACGCTGAACGTATGCCCCGTTTTTGAACGGGGCATAAGCTTCGTGTTATCTGCAGCTATTCTGTCAGCAGGTCCGTAAGGCAGTTCATGCTCAGCAGCAGCGTGGAGCCGTTGTGCAGCAGTGCCGAAGCCGCAGGCTGCAGCACACCAAGAGCACTGAGCGCGATCAGGGCGCCGTTAAAGCCCATGACAAAGCGGTAGTTGCGATCGATGCGGTGCATCAGCTTGTCGGACAAGCACCGCAGCAGCACCAGCTCCCGCAGATCCTCTGCCGCGATGGTGATATCCGCTACCTCACGGGCAATGGTCGCTCCGCTTCCGATGGCAATCCCTACATCGGCGAGTGAAAGCGCAGGTGCGTCATTGATCCCGTCACCGATCATAACGACCCTGCGGTTCTGCGCCTGCTCGGCCTGTATGTACCGGGCCTTGTCCTCGGGCAGGACCTCGGCGTGGAAGTCGTCGAGTCCCAGTTCGCCTGCGATGGCGGCCGCTGCGTTCCGGCTGTCGCCCGTCAGCATGACGGTCTTGCCAATTCCGGCTTCATGCAGCAGCGCGATGATCTCCGCCGCTTCCGGGCGCAGGGGATCAAGGATGCCGATGGCCGCCGAAAGAACGCCGCCGATGCCCAGATACAGCCAGGAGCAGCCGGGGTCGAGCGCGTCAAAGCGAGACTGATCCTCCGGGAGAATCGTGATGCCCTCGTCCTCAAATACAAAGTGGCGGCTGCCGATGACAGCCCGCTCCCCGTCGATCTTGGTGGCAATACCATGGGCAACCACGTACTCCGGCTCGCTGTGCATCTCGTGATGGTCCAGGCCGCGTTCCTCAGCGGCACGAACGACGGCGTTTGCCACGGAATGGGGAAAGTGCTCTTCCAGACAGGCGGCTACGCGCAGCATCTCCCGCTCATCCTGCCCGTTGAAAGGCACGACGCATTTCACTGTGGGGCAGGCACGGGTCAGCGTGCCGGTCTTGTCAAAAATCACGGTATCGGCTTCGCTGAGTCTTTCCAGGTACTTGCCGCCCTTGACCGTGATCTTGCAGCGGCTGGCCTCTCGCATGGCGGAGAGGACACTCAGCGGCATGGAGAGCTTCAGCGCACAGGAAAAGTCCACCATCAGCACCGAGACAGCGCGCGTCGTGCTGCCGGTGAGCAGCCAGGTCAGCAGGCTGCCGCCCAGACACCAGGGCACCAGCCTGTCGGCCAGATCATAGGCACGCCTTTCCGCACCGGACTTCAGCTTTTCAGACTCCTCGATCATGTGTACGATGCGGTCATAGCGATTTTCGCCCGCCATGCCGGTCACGCGCACGATACAGTTTCCCTCTTCCACCACGCTGCCCGCGTACACGGCGGAGCCGGGGCGTTTGGCAACGGGTACGGATTCTCCGGTCAGAGAGGCCTGGTTGAGCATCACGTCGCCGTCTTCGAGGATGCCGTCCAGCGGCAGTACATGACCGGTATGGACGACGATCCGGTCTCCGGATCGCACCTGCTCCAGCGGCACAAGCGCCTGTGTGCCGTCCTCTGCAAGCTGCCAGACCCGATCCACCTGCAGCGACATGCTCTTTGCCAGATCGTCCACGGATTTCTTATGCGTCCACTCGTCGATGGTCTCGCCCAGATTCAGCAAAAAGCACACAGAGCCCGCGGTAGAGAAATCCCCCGTCAGCAGAGATACGCCGAGCGCGGCCCCGTCGAGCACATCCACTGTCAGCTTTCCCTGCAGCAGTGTCTTCCCGGCGCGGACGATGCGCGGAAGGGCATGGCAGGTGTTGAGCACGCGCCTCACGGGGAGCGGCAGATAGAGTTTTTTCAGATAGTGCCGCAGCACCTGAAAGACGAGCTTCTCCTTATAGGCGCGGTTTATGGCGCGGCTTTGGCTGCTCGCGATCTGTACCTTCGGCGCCGCGAGGGAATAAGAGAAGCCCGCGAGCTTTTCGTAGAGCGTTTCCCGACTCCCGCGGAAGACAATGATGACGCCGCAGATACGCTCATGCACCGTCACCTGCTCGACTTCCGGAAGCGCAAGCAGCCAGGCCTCCAGAATGTCGGCCTGCTCCATGCTCATGGACACCTGGACGGCGCGAAGACGGACCCGGCCGCGGCTCTCATGCAAGATCTGAAATTTCATCAGGCTTTTGCGCTGTCCTCAATAAAAGAAGCGGCTTCTTCGGAGGCTCTGGCCTCGTTGAGCGCCTTTGCGTCAGCGAGGATGTCGGAGCAGCCTTCCTGCACGCGTTCGACATCACGCATGACCTGCTCCTTACCGCGCAGGACGGCAGCTGTCACATGGGTATAGACCTTTTTGGCATCCTTGCTCCCGAGAATCTTCAGGCCTGCAGAGCCGAACAGCGTTCCTCCGAGAAACAGCGCGATCTTTTTTGTTGTCGTCATCATGATACCTCCCACAACAGTAAAGTATATCTGACTATAATTAAATAGATTTAACCACCGCGCATTATAGCACGTTCTCTTCTTTCACGCAAGCGGTTTTGCGTCTTTTCTTATGAAGAGCGGTTTAAAAACAGCCCTCCAAGCTTGCGGCTCGAAGGGGCTGTGCGGGGGAAGAGTCCTGCCGGCATACGCCAGAGAGAACAGCGCGGGGCGAGGGGAAACCCGGCAGGCAGAGGCAGGAAACAGGAGATAAAAAATGAGGAAAGGGCCTTTTCAAATGGAAAGCACTGTGCTATAATCCAAAGTTAGATAAAGCTAATCACTATTAGATATATTACACAAGCACACAGGCGCGTCGGATTCATGAAGCGCGTGTGTATCGGTAACGGACTGTGAGGTTTTTTCAGATGGCAAGAAAGGATTCGGAAAACCAGAAAAAAACCATGAGCGTACTGTTTCGCGGCAAGGCGATCTTCAAGCCCCTGAACACCGGGCGGATCGACGAACACGTCGCCTGTGTGCGGGAATGGATCGCCAACATCTTTTTCTATACGAAAAGCGGCACGACGATCATGATCGACGCGGGCTACAACTACCCCCGGCTGCGGGAAAAAATGAGCTGGCTGGAACTCGACCCGGCCGCGATCCGGCACATCCTGATCACACACCAGGACACGGATCACGTCGGCGCGCTGGAGACGGACAGCGAGCGGCTTTTCAAAGACGCCACGGTCTATATCGGCGAGATCGAGAACCGCTATCTCACCGGCGAGACGCGGAGAAAAGTCTTCCACGGTGCCTACAGGCTGCCGATGGTCAAAATGGAAAACCGGAAGGTGCTGCTCAAAGACGGCGAGATCATCCGGATCGGCGATATCAAGATCGAGTGTCTGCTCGTCCCGGGCCACACCTGGGGACACATGGTCTATCTGATCGACGACGAGTATCTTTTCACCGGCGACACGATCTGGTTCGGCGCGGACGGCGGCTACAGCTTCCTCGCCACGCTGGCGGAGGACAACAGACTGTCGGTAAAATCCCTGGAAAAGCTGGAAGCAAATCTCCGCGCGCGAAACAAACCCCTGAAGATCATCACCGGTCATACGGGCTGGACAGACGATCTCGGCCTGGCGTTCCTTCATCGAAATCAATTATGCAGACCGTTTGCCAGGAGATACCGCGATCCCGAAGCGCCCTATGACGGCTATGTGGAAGACGACGATACAGAGGAGGCGGCACGCACGGTACCGCTGAAAAAGAAGGTGTTTCTGCCATGAGGTATCTGGGACTGCCTGCAGGGATGTGGGCGCTGTTTGCAGCGAGCTTTCGACAGAAGCTTACGGAAGTGTTGGGCTATGACCGAACAGAGGCGAAGAAGATCTCAAAAAAGGCCCACGGCAGGTACCGTGAGCTGATCGAAAAGCTCCCGGACTTTGAAAAGGGCGACCGCTTCCCCATGAATATCGCAAGCTGTTCCATGCTCGCGGCCTTCGTTATGGAGCTGCCGAAGCGTCCCGGTGTGGAAGAGCTGGCGGATTACTATGCCGCGGCCATGATGACCGCGCCTATGAGGGCTTTCTGCCGGATGGCCGGGAAAAGAAAGTTCAGCGAGAAGGACATTCGGGGCATGAAAAAGACCGCCGCTCTGAACGCCGCGGACCGCAATCCCTATTCGTGGAACATGGAATTTCTGCCCTATGCAGACGGCAGCGGGTATGAGGCCCGTTTCTCGAAATGCGGCATCTGCACGCTGATGAAGGAGCTGGGGCTGTTCGAGTACGTCCCGGCCATGTGCCGCCTGGACTACACGATGAGCGAGGCGGGAGGCGCGACGGAGTTTGTGCGGCAGTACACCCTGGCCTCCGGCGGCCCGTACTGCGACTGCGGCTATAAGAAGAAAGAGAGGAAAAGCATATGATCAAAACGACATTGAAAATCGACGGGATGATGTGCCCGATGTGCGAGGCGCATATCTGTGATGTGATCCGCAGGGCCGTCCCCTCCGCGAAGAAGGTCTCCGCCTCCCACGCGAAGGGGGAGGCAAACTTTCTGGCGGAGACAGCCGCTGACGAGAGCGTCTTGAAAAACGCCATCGCCGAAACGGGCTACACCTGCCTGTCTGTTTCGTCGGAACCCTATGAAAAGAAGGGGCTGTTCGGCAGAAAATGAATGCGGTCGTCACGGGGCTTATGATCCCTTTTATCGGCACCTCTGCCGGGGCCGCCTGCGTGTTCTTTCTGAAAAAGGACTTGAAGCGCAGCGTACAGCGGGCGCTGACCGGCTTTGCGGCGGGCGTGATGGTGGCGGCCTCCATCTGGAGCCTCATCGTCCCGGCTGTCGAGCAGTCGAGCGCCATGGGACAGCTTGCCTTCCTTCCGGCTTTTCTCGGCTTCTGGGCAGGCATCCTGTTCCTGCTGCTGCTTGATCATATCATTCCGCATCTGCATCGGAGCATCGACCAGGCCGAGGGGCCGAAAAGCAATCTTACCAGAACGGCGATGATTGTCCTGGCCGTGACGCTGCACAACATCCCGGAGGGCATGGCAGTTGGCGTCGTTTACGCGGGGCTGCTCGGCGGTTCGGGAAACATCACGGCGGGCGGCGCGCTGGCCCTGGCGCTGGGTATCGCCATCCAGAACTTCCCGGAAGGCGCGATCATCTCCATGCCGCTCTATGCCGAGGGCAGGAGCAAGCCGAAGTCCTTTTGGCTCGGCGTCCTCTCCGGTGCGGTGGAGCCCCTTTTCGGAGCGCTGACGGTAATCATAGCGGCGCTGGTGGTTCCGGCCATGCCTTATCTGCTGTCCTTCGCGGCGGGGGCCATGCTCTACGTGGTCGTGGAGGAGCTGATCCCCGAGATGTCCGCGGGCGAGCATTCCAACATCGGCGTCGTATCCTTTGCCATCGGCTTCAGCCTGATGATGGCGCTGGACGTGGCGCTGGGATAAGGAGCAGAACACATGAAATACCACATTGAGAAAAACACGGTTCAGGAGACGCTGGTGATCCCGCTTTTCGGGCGGCTCGTCTGCTCCGAGCGTTTCCCGGAGCTTTTCTCCGATCCGGAGGCAAAGCGCATCTGCGACTCTCTGGACTATGACTTTGAAGAGAAACGGAAGAAGATGGAATCTCCGGCCGGCCTCTTCGGGGCGCTGGAGGTGGCGCAGCGGCAGTACGATCTGCGCTGCGAGGCCGAGGCATATTTAAAACAGCACCCGGAGGCCGCCGTGGTCAATCTCGGCTGCGGTCTGGACGACACCTTTTCCAAGGTGGATAACGGACGCTGCCGGGGATATAACCTTGATTTTGCAGACGTGATTGTCGTGCGAAACGAGCTGCTGCCCGCCGGGAAAAGGGAAATGAATCTTGCCTGCGATCTCAATGACTTTTCATGGATGGATCGTATCGACGCCTCGCAGGGCGCGGTGTTCATTGCCGCCGGGGTGTTCTACTACTTCAAAACCGAGGACGTCAGGCGGCTGTTCGCCGTCATGGCCGAGCGCTTCCCCGGCGCGGTACTGGCCTTCGATTCCTGCAACGAGCGCGGCGCGAAGCTGATGCGCAAAACCTGGCTCAGGGAGGCCGGGATCACCGACGTGAGCGCCTTCTTTTCACTGGAAGATGAGGCACAGCTCCGGCGCTGGAGCGATCGTTTCGCTGCCGTTACGGCGAGAAGCTACATGCGCGGGTATCGGGATATCTACAGGGATGTCGGACTGTTTCACAAGCTGATGATCCGCTTCTGCGACAGTCTGGTGAAGATGAAGATCGTGAAGATCGTCTTCAAGGAGGAAAAGCCATGACACGGCATGACGAGATCCGTCGGTCCTACAGGGAACTCGGCGAGTCCGGCAATCTTTTCCCAATTGGCAAGCGCTGAAAGCGCAGGTCCCCGACAGGGAGACTCTTCGCAGTCAGTATTTGAGAAATAAGGCACACAAATGAACGTTTACGCTTCGGAAAGGGATGATCAAATGGGACTGCTCAAAACCTTTTTCAATCAGACACGGAAGCCGGAGGGGATTCTCGGCAGAATGATGCTGCGGACGATGAATCCCGGACATGCGAAGCTTGCGGACTGGGGCATTATGCATCTGCCGGTCATATCGGTGGCGCAGGCTGTGGATCTCGGATGCGGCGGAGGCCGCAATGCCGGCGAGCTGTTAAGGAAGTACCCGCAAGCGAAAGTAACCGCCGTCGATTATTCCGAGATGTCTGTCGCAAAGGCAGCAGCCTACAACAAAGAGATGATCGCGTCGGGTCGCTGCACTGTTCAGCGGGGCGACGTGTCAAAGCTGCAGTTTCCGCCGGAAAGCTTTGACTTGGCGACAGCGTTTGAAACGGTATACTTTTGGCCTGGTCTGGAGACCTGCTTTTCGCAGGTGGCAAAGGTACTCAAGCCGGGCGGGTATTTTCTGATCTGCAACGAATCGGACGGCCTTGACGCCACGGGCAGGAAGTTTGAGAAGATTATAGACGGCATGAAATGCTACACCGCGGAGGAACTCGAAGCCGTGCTGCGGAAGGTCGGGTTC